>Ga0172367_10000721_pt1 | contig 50494 bp, 45 predicted proteins | sample Lak10m_FD_114542 | JGI IMG/M metagenome (GOLD analysis project Ga0172367, IMG submission 114542) | Freshwater microbial communities from Kabuno Bay, South-Kivu, Congo - kab_022012_10m | ecosystem: Environmental > Aquatic > Freshwater > Lake | place: Democratic Republic of the Congo: South-Kivu...
TACACCATGCTCTTTAGATGATTCGATCAGTTGCGCTGAAAACTGTGTCTTTGCCAACAGAATCCAGACAGCCGCCATAGCGGGTGTACCGGGACTGAGATGGAACGTCAGCTCCGCATCATTGCCGAACGTATCAAGACATTCCCGTATGGTTTTAACGGCAGCTTCATAAATTTCGCCGAAGTTGGTCGGGCTTGTGAGTGTTGCTTGATGCAGTGTGGTAGGAACATTATTTATACTGCTGAGCCAACCAAGATACTTGTAGACCTCGATTTTCGGGTAGTCGCTGATAAGCGCAACTTGGTCAAAAGAAATGCTTCCGATTGCCTGTGCAATTGGCCCTAAGCCAATAGTAGCGCTTTCTTCGACTGCTCTGAGGTCTGTTCTACCTATCCATGAAATTAATATTTTTCCCATAGGGCAATGTTGTACAAGCTATGTGTTATTTTCACAATATATTTTACATAAACCTGATCAGACAGTGACAGGTGAACAGTAAATTTAAGTCTGCGTGCTTTGATGCTTGTGTTGTCAGATCTTTAAGCGATGTGCGGAATAGAGAAAGGTTGCGCCGCCGGGGGGGGGCTTTGCCGGCACTCGGCTTCATTTGGGCAACATTTCAAAATGTGCTCCATACGTGCTCCATGACAAAACAAAAGGGACTAGCTAATTAGCTAATCCCTTGTTTTTATTGGCGTCCCCGAGACGATTCGAACGTCCGGCCCCTTCCTTAGGAGGGAAGTGCTCTATCCTGCTGAGCTACGGGGACAAATCAATAAACAAACAATATTTATTAGTTATACAACTTTAGTTCTTTTTATTTGTCCATTAATGAATAAAGCTTTAAAGAAATGGCAATCCAATAATAAGAGACTGAAACGGTAAAAAGCTAGTTGACAAATTTACCTCATGCGGAGAATGGAAAGCAAGTAGATTATCTTTTTGCATACTCGCCTGTCAATCAAAACGACTTTAAACGCGAGCAGCAAAGTGATCCTTGATTAGCGTCAGGCCGATACAAACGTTATGGTTAAGACCCTGAAATGTCACTGATTATAATCATTTGACCTGATGCGCTGCGCTATGCTAAATTTGGTCACAATTTATCGTTTAGATCGAGTATACGAATGCGCCTCTCAAAAATTTTTTATTCCAGTGGTTTAGTTATTTTATTCCTCTTGTCAGCATGTGCTACGACTCCTCCTCCAATGCCAAAGGATCTTAATCACACTCTTAACAGATCTTCACGCGCACTCAATTTATACTCACAGGCTCGTATGGCTGCCCTTGATGGTGAATATCCTGCCGCATTGAATCTTCTGCGGGAAGCGATTCAGATGGATCCATCTTCAGCTTTTTTGCATTCAGCAGTCGGTGAAATAAAACTCAAAATAGGTCAAACAGCTGAAGCATTTGAATACCTAAAAAAAGCGATACAGTTCGACCCGTCCTATAGACCACCATTCGTCATGGCGGGTTCACTTATGGCAGCTGCAGGTAAAGACTGGGATGCCGCTGAATATCTCCGCAAGGCTGTCAAACTTGATCCTTCAAAAGAAGATGCATATTTACATCTGGCAATTTCTCTCACCCGTTTGTATGAGTACGAAGAAGCTGTAACAACCCTAAAAAACCTTATCAAACTTTCCAATGATTCTGTGCTTGGATATTATTATCTGGGCAAAACATACAGCCATATGAAACTTCATCGTGACGCAGCCGGTTATTTTAGCAAAGCGTTGGAACTACGCCCGGAGTTTACACAGGCTGCAATAGATATGGCAGCTTCATATGAGGCGCTCGGTGATATTCCTCGCGCAATCGAAATTTACAAAAGGGTTGTCGGTAATGATGAAGATAAAATCACAGTTCTGCAGCGCTTGATTCAACTTCTTATTCAGCAGCGACGTTTTGAAGAGGCTCTTACCTACTTGCACATAGCCGCTGACAACGGTTATGGGGGCCCGGAAGTCATTCGCAAAATCGGGCTTATACATCTTGAACTTGAGCAGTTTGATGAAGCGATCAAAGTTTTTAATAGTATGCTGGAAAAAGATCCGAATGCCGAACAGATTCGCCTTTATGTGGGAATTGCTTTTGAGGAAAAAGGAGAACTTGACCAGGCTTTATCGCAATTCAAGCGTATCGATTCCCACAATAATATGCCCGTATACATTGAAGCTATCGGGCATATAGCTTTTATTCTCAAGGAACAAGGAAAGCCGCTTGATGCTGTTGATGCTCTTAAAGAATCTATCAAAGAACACCCTGATGAACTTGAGCTGTATATGAAACTTTCATCACTTTATGATGCTCTTGATTTGACTGACGCTGGAATAAGACTTCTTTATGATGCTGAAAAAATATTTCCAAAAGATCCCAGGTTACAGTTTCGCATTGGCGTTATTTATGACAAACAGGGAAAAAGAGCAGAGTCTATAGAGAGAATGAAACGGGTTATTGCACAAAATGCAAAGGATGCCCAGGCTCTTAATTTTCTCGGCTACAGCTATGCAGAAATGGGTATCAATCTGGATGAAGCGCTTTCCTATCTTAAACAGGCAATTGCAATCCGTCCAAATGATGGCTTCATTCTGGATAGTCTTGGTTGGGTTTATTACAGAATGAAGCAGTATGACGAAGCGGTGCGTTATCTGGAGGCGGCTGTTGCTCTTGTTGAGGACGACTCAACTATTGCTGAGCATCTGGCAGATGTTTATAACGCTCGTCACGAAAAAGGGAAAGCTATTAAAATGTATAAAAAAGCTCTGGAAATCGAGCCTGACAGGAAAGAGCTTTCCAATAAAATTAAACAGTTAAAAGGGGAGCATCTGGAACGATGAGGGATATAATTCCTTTTGACGTTTCACACCGTTTCTCTGCGTTGCTGACTCTTGTTATTTTTATTGGCTGTTTTTGTCTATCAGGCTGTACTGAACAACAGCCTGAACGAGCTGTTGCTAAAACTGTTTCAAAGCCGGACAGTCCACCTGTATTTGGTGATGCTGTGGTTGAAGGAACCATCGGCGAGGCATCCACTCTGATTCCAATTCTTGCATCCGATGCCGCGTCACATTCAGTGGCAGGGCAAATCTACAATGGTCTTGTCAAATATGATAAAAATCTGAATCTGGTCGGGGATCTTGCTTCTTCATTTCAGGTCTCAAACGATGGGCTTGCCATAACATTTCATTTGCGAAAAGGTGTGCTGTGGCACGATGGCAAGCCGTTTACATCCCGGGATGTTATATATACCTATCGTGTAATTATTGATCCCAAAACTCCAACGGCATATGCAGATGACTTCAAGCAGGTAAAAAACCTTTCTGCACCTGATGATTATACGGTTGTCGCAACCTATGCCGCGCCGTTTGCTCCTGCTCTTGCGTCATGGGGAACTTCTGTTCTTCCGGCTCACCTGCTGGAAGGAAAGGATATTACAAAAAGTCCCTTATCCCGCAATCCGGTCGGAACAGGCCCATATCGTTTCAAGGAATGGATCGGCGGACAAAAAATTGTACTGGAAGCGAATAAGGACTATTTTGAAGGTCGACCATACATCGACCGTTACATCTATCGGATAATTCCAGACACATCCACCATGTATATGGAGTTGAAAGCCGGCGGAGTTGACCTCATGAACCTGACTCCGGTTCAGTATGCGCGTCAGACCGTTTCGCAAAGATTCACCTCGCAATTCAGTAAATTCCGTTACCCATCTTCCGGTTATCTGTATATGGGATATAACCTCCGACATCCCCTGTTTACGGATAAGCGTGTTCGCCAGGCAATTACGGCAGCAATAAACAAGGATGAGCTGATTCATGGCGTACTGTTCGGTATGGGGCAGAGATCCCACGGACCGATTGTTCCGGGGCGTTGGGCTTACAATCCGGACACCAAGGATATCCCATATAACCCGGGTCATGCTGTAGAGCTTCTGGAGTCCGCAGGTTGGCGTGAGAAAAATTCCGAGGGAATACGGACAAAAAATGGGAAGCCGTTTCAGTTTACAATTCTGACCAATCAAGGGAATCAACAACGTCTTCTTACGGCTCAAATTGTCCAGCAGCGTCTCAAAACAGTCGGTATTGATGTAAAAATACGCATCGTAGAATGGGCGACCTTTCTTAAGGAACATATTGATAAGGGGAATTTTGAGGTTGTCATGCTCGCCTGGAATATTTCCCAGGATCCTGATATGTATGACATTTGGCATTCCAGCAAGACCAAGCCGGGTGAGCTTAATTTCATCGGCTACAACAACCGTGAGGTTGATCGATTACTTTTGGAGGGTCGTTCCACCTTTGACCTTGAAAAAAGAAAACAGGCTTACTTCCGTATCCAAGAGATACTGGCTGATGAGCAGCCTTACACCTTTTTGTATGTGCCGGATGCGCTTCCTGTTGTTAATGCACGTATTCGTGGAATTGAGCCGGCTCCTGCAGGGATTGGTCATAATCAGATCAGGTGGTTTGTCCCTAAAAATGAGCAGGTTCATTGATGGATTCAGCCTCTCAAATTGTTATCTCTCCTATGGAAGAAGCACATCTGGAGAGTGTTGTAGCATTGGAAGAAGCTGCATTTCACAATCCATGGAAAAAAGAGCATTTCTTTCAGGAGATAGTGTCACCTCATTCCTTCCCGGTCGTTGCATTGGAACATGATGTAGTAGTCGGTTATCTTTGCCTGATGTCTCTGTTTGAAGAAGCGCAGATTCTTGATATTGCTGTTGCCCCGAGAAGCAGGAACAGCGGAATAGCCAGACAGTTGATTGTTTTTTGCGAATCATTGGCAAAAGCAAAGGGCGCAGAATTTATTGCACTGGAAGTTCGTGAATCAAACCAAGCTGCACGTTCGTTATACGAAAAACTGGGGTATCATCAGTCCGGAATACGCAAGCTCTATTATGAAAACAGTGAAGATGCAATTTTGATGGAGAAAAAACTGTAGCAAATTTATAGCGTTACATTCTCATCTAAAAGGAATTTTTATCGCATGCCATTTATTCCAACTTCAATACTGGTGACCGGTGGAGCCGGTTTCATCGGATCCAATTTTATTCATTCATTTCTCTCTACTAACCATGATTGCAAAGTAACCAATCTGGATTGCCTGACTTATGCAGGTAATCTGAAGAACCTGACCGGTGTGGAATCCCATCCCAATTACCGGTTCGTAAAAGGGGATATAGGCGATGCGGCTCTAATCGCAAGCATACTGACCGAAATGAAAGTTGATGCGGTTGTACATTTTGCCGCTGAATCACATGTTGACCGCTCTATCACTGGACCGGAAATTTTTGTGCGTACCAATGTGCTGGGAACCCAGATTCTTCTTGAGGAAAGCCGCAAACAGTGGCAGTCCGGAACTGTTTCCGATTTTCGTTATCTGCAGATTTCCACAGACGAAGTATATGGCACCCTTGGAGATACAGGTTTTTTTACTGAAGAAACCCCTCTGACTGCCAATTCACCATATTCTGCCAGCAAGGCAGGAGCCGACCTTCTTGTCCGCGCATATCACGAAACATATGGTATGCCGACCCTCAATACCCGTTGTTCCAACAATTACGGTCCGTATCATTTCCCGGAAAAACTGATACCACTCATGATCCATAATATTATCAACAAAAAGCCGTTACCGGTATATGGCGATGGATTGAACGTGCGTGACTGGCTGCACGTCCGAGACCACGGCGCAGCAGTCGAGACTGTTCTGAAACATGCAAAGCCTGGTTCAGTGTACAATATCGGCGGCAACAATGAATGGAAAAATATCGATATCGTTAATCTTGTGTGTGATCTTCTGGATAGTCGTCTCGGGAGAAAACCAGGTGAAAACAGAGGGTTGATAACATTTGTCAAGGATCGCCTCGGGCATGACCGCCGCTATGCCATCGATGCTTCCAAGCTCAAGCGGGAACTGGGATGGAGCCCTGCCTATACGTTTGAGTCCGGCATTGAAGAAACTATTGACTGGTATCTGGCGCATCAAGAGTGGGTAGCAGAAGTTACGTCCGGCGCATACCTGGAATATTACACGAGCCATTATGGTGGAGGTGCTGCATGATTCTTGTAGTTGGGGCAAAGGGGATGCTCGGACAGGATCTGATGGAGCTTCTTGGTGACCGTGCGGATGGTGTTGATATTGACGAGATAGATATAACCTCCCTTGAGTCGACCCTGAAGGTTATAGGCAGAGTGAAGCCTGAAGCAGTCATCAATTGTGCCGCATATACTGATGTTGATGGATGCCAGAATAATATGGAAACAGCAGTTTCAGTCAACGCGGAAGGGGTTGCCCATCTGGCGATGGCGTGTCGTGAGACAGGTGCGCTTCTTGTCCAGATAAGCACTGATTATATCTTTGATGGTGGCAAAGGCGCCCCCTATAGCGAGGATGATCCGCCAAATCCTCTGAGTATTTATGGCGAATCAAAGCTTGCAGGTGAAATGAATGCCGCCTTTTCTCCTGATTATCTTATTGTTCGTACACAATGGCTGTATGGTGTGCACGGCAAAAATTTTGTGGAAACAATGCTGAAGCTTGGAAAAGAAAAAGATCTACTGAAGGTTGTTGATGATCAGATCGGCTCCCCTACCTGGACAGTTGATCTGGCAAAGGCAATTATGGCTCTGGTTGATGCAGGTAAACGAGGTATTTATCATGCGACAAATTCAGGATATTGCTCATGGAATGATTTTGCACGCGCCATATTTGACGAATCCGGCATGGCTGTGTCACTGGAATCGATGACAACAGAGGAATTGAACAGACCTGCACCACGACCGCTTTATTCTACGCTTGATTGTTCCAAGCTTGTTGCCGCAACCGGTTTTCAGCCACAACCGTGGCGGGATGCATTGAAGCAGTATCTTAAAACAGCTAAAGGAGCTTGAACTGATGGATGAACTTGAACGCGGAGAACGTCCCTGGGGCTCATACCAGGTGCTTGATGAAAGCAGCAGTTATAAAATAAAACGTATTGAGGTAGAACCGGGGCAGCGCTTGTCTCTCCAGAAACATCATCACAGAAGTGAACACTGGATAATTGTTTCGGGCACCGCTCTTGTGACATGCGGAGATATCCAAAAAACTGTAAATGTCAACGAATCAACTTTTATACCTATCGGGCTTAATCATCGCCTTGAAAATCTTGGGAAAATTCCGTTGGTTATTATTGAGGTTCAGAGTGGAGAGTATCTGGGCGAAGACGATATCGTCCGTTTTGATGACGACTACAACCGGGTTCCTGCTGCCGATGAAATTTAGACATTTTACTTGTATATTCCTATCCCTGATGATGCTGGCAATTTTGTCAGGATGCGCTGCTTCGTCCGCAGCAATTATGGATGAGGAAAGGGTTACAAACACAAAACCGATTTCGCGCTATCACTCATTGCGAATTAACGAGTTTCTGCTCAAAAATGACCTGGTCACATCCTCTCCCCCGGAATCAGCAAACGAGCGGGAAAAACGATACCTTACAATGCCTCAGGATGTTGCTGCTACGGTTGAGCGTCTGGTTTCCGACCGTCAGATATTTACTACTGTCTCCCGCACAGTTGTTCCAGATGCAAAAACACTCGTTCTCTCCGGAGTGTTCACCCGTGTGAGCCGCTTTAAGGTTTCGGTCACATCATATCTGCATGATGGGGTGACTGGTAAGGAGGTTGCCTATTTCCGGCTAACTCTCTGGGATGTGTATGACACATCAAAAACAATATCTGTGCTTTCCAAAGAAATATCTGATTTTATTGATAGAATTCAGTACAAATAGGAGTGTGCGCCCAAATGTATATCGTCATTCTTGCTGGTGGCTCTGGAACTCGTTTCTGGCCTCTTTCACGCACAAGCAGACCCAAACAACTTATTTCCATAACCGGCGACAGAACCATGTTACAGCGGACTGTAGAACGGGTGCTCCCACTTAAGCCAAAGCGGATTCTTATTGTCACAAACCATCTACAGGCTGATGAAACCTCTCGTCAAGTTAGCAGTTATGATACAATTCCCATAGATGTCATATCAGAGCCAATGGCAAAAAATACAGCCCCGGCAATAGGTCTCGCAGCGACAATTATCGCCGCCCATGACCCCAAGGGAACAATGGCAGTATTGCCGGCTGACCATTTTATAAGAGATGAAGAAGCACTTCTACAGACCATCTCATTATCGGCAAAAAGCGCAGCTAATGGCTATCTGGTGACTCTTGGAATAATGCCGACCAGACCGGAAACCGGTTACGGTTATATTGAGGCCGATATGGAGCTTCGTGGTGACGGTCCGTTTCCTGTTGTGCGTTTCGTTGAAAAACCAGCTTTTGAAACAGCATTAAGCTATCTCCAGGCAGGAAACTTTTTTTGGAACAGCGGAATGTTTCTTTGGCGTGCTGATGTAATTCTTGAAGAAATCAAGACATATATCCCTGAACTTGGGCAAGCTTTGGCAAAAATAAATTTTAACTCTGATGTATGGGAATTGAGTGATCTTAAAAGCCAGGTTGAAGTTATGTTTAAAAACCTGACTTCCGTATCTATTGACTATGGCGTCATGGAAAAATCGACGCGCGTTCAGGTTGTGCCTGTTGAAATGGGATGGAGTGATGTGGGGAGCTGGAGCGCAATACCGGAAGTTGTTGAAGCAAACAATGACGGAAATTTTTTGATTAATACCGGTGATTATGTTGCAATAAACTCAAAAAACTGTGTCGTATATGGGGATAAGCAGACAATAGCTACAGTTGGCGTCGATGATCTTATTGTAGTTTCAACACCGGAGGCACTGCTTGTATGTCATCGTGATGCTGCACAGGATGTAAAAAAGGTGGTTGAAGAGTTGACGGCACGCGGAGCAACAGCAACGATTTTGTAACAGATATCTTTATTTCACTATTGTCATCCCATTGCATTGAAATTGAATGCATTGACGATGCAGACAACAAAGGCGCAGCTTGAATGCGTAGTTTAAAAATATGCTTTAAAAAGATTCATAAAGCACCCAGCGCTTTTAACAGATGAGGAATCATCTGTTTCTTTCTCGACATGACACCTTTCATTTCGTACAGATGCGGCTCCAGTTGTGGGTAACCCATTACATGTGCAAGCTCATGCTTCCCTTCCATGAGAAAAAAGGTGGTTTCACTATAAATATCTGTCACCATCAAGCCAGCCATTGCCAGCTTATCAACGGTTTTAATCTGTTGCAAGACCTCCCGTAAACTCTGTTTACGTTCATAAAACTCCTGAAATCCGACAACTTCAACCTGCCCCACCCCAAACTTTGTTCCATTGGCATTAAAATGCTTGAAATCAGCCCTGACTGCAGCTTCATCATCCTTGTAAGCTGAAAAACCACTACATGATGAGAATATTTCTTTGCCAAATTGAGCATGGTCAAGAGCTGCAATCGGTTCAAGCCATGAGATTATTTCCCTGTCTCTTGTGGTTGTGGTCGGTGATTTAAGGATAACTGTGTCTGAAAGAATACCAGCCATAAGAAGCGCAGCAATTTTCTGATCAGGCTGGATGTTTCGTTCGCGATAGAGAGAAGCAACTACAGTACAGGTGCTACCGACCGGAGCTGCCATAAATGTAATCGGTTGATTGGTAGGTGGATTGCCTAGTTTGTGATGGTCAATAATCTCAAGAATCTCTACCGATTCAGCGCCTGGAAGTGACTGTGAGAGTTCATTATGATCCACCAGAACCAGCGCAAACGGCAATGGCGAAAGTAATGATGACTTGGTTGCAACACCAGCTATAGTGCCATTTTCCTCTACAACAATAACCGCTGGTTCTCCGGAATGGAGCAGTTTTAGGCGAAGATTGTCCAGCGATTCAGAAACACCTATTTTCTCAAAACGTGGCTCTATAAAGCATGACAACGGAGTTGAAAGACGAGCCAACCAAGCGGCAGTAGCAGTATCGTGGGGAGTGGATATAATCGTTGTGCCTTGAGATTCAGCCTTAAGTTGCAACTCCGGAGAAACCGAAAATCCACCGGTGACAACCAAAAGCCTCACTCCTTTATCCAATGCCGCCTGATGAATAGACGGGCGATCACCGGTCATAACAAGGAGGGTGGTCGGGTCATACCCCTCTATTCTACGGCTGAATGATTCTTCAACCATAGCGCCGATAAACAGGTGAAAATGTTCCACAGCATCCGTAGTTTTTCCTGCAAGAAAACGGGCTTCCAGGCAGTGCGCCAATGAAGTGAGTGAGGTATCAATGCCACGCTTGCGATCAGTCCCTGCAACAAGATATTTTTCCGATAATTTAAGAAGTGAGACCATGCCGAGAGGAATTCGTGCATCATCAACCACCGGCAGAACACGAATAGAATACTTATGAAAAAGTTGTAGGGCATCCTTCAGCGGCAGATCCGGATGAGCGCTTACAGGTTTATTGGCAACAATATGGTGTACTTTGGGGTGAACATCTGCAAGATAAAGCGGGAGCGGTATGCCAAGCCGTTCAAGAATATAAGCAGTTTGGGGGTTTGGTTCTCCTGCCATTGCAGCCTGTACGTTTGTGGATCCCTGTTTTTTTTTAAGTTCTGCATAGCTAATGGCGGATGCTATGGAATCGGTATCAGGATTTCTATGACCAATAACATAAATAGTTTTTTTCATACCTGCATTTTTCCTTCACTTATAACAATTTAGAGCTAAAATTACTCGTAGGTTACCTGCAACCCTTTTCCCATAACTTTATTAAGCGCTCCATCAAATTTTTCCTCTACTCCTTCAGACAACAGATCCAGATAGTTTACTTTCTTTTTAGGCGGCAGAACCACTTCCGGTTCACCACTTATACCTGCCCGTTTCCCAGCCTCTTCCAGAGCATCCTGCAATGTGCCAAGTTTATCAACCAATTTAAGTCCCAAAGCCTGTTCACCGGAAAGAATACGACCATCTGCAATTTTTCTGACTTCATCTTCAGGAAGTTTACGCCCCAGCGCTACCGCCTTTATGAATTGGTTATGTGTACTGTCGATGACTCCCTGAAACATTGCGCGATCCTCTTCGGTCAAAGGTCGCGCAGGTGAACCTGAATCCTTGAATTTACCGGTTTTTATTACGGTCGCCTTGATTCCTATTTTGTCCATCAATGCTTCAATATTTGAGAGTTTGATAATAACGCCAATGCTGGCAGTTATTGTTCCAGGATTGGCATATATCATGGTTGCCGGCGCAGAGAGATAATACCCCCCAGAAGCAGCAAGGCTACCCATGGAAACTATGATGCTTTTTTTGGAGGCAAACTTTTTAACCTCCTCATAGATTTCCTGTGATGGTGCAACGACACCACCTGGAGAATCAACCCGTAGAACTACAGCCTTGATATCATCCTTTTTCAGAAAATAACGCAATTGCCGTATAGTTTCCCTGGAATCGAGAATCATACCTTTTACTTCAACAAGTCCAACACCGTTTTTTCCTGAATAGTGTGTTTCGCTTTCTCCGGTCAATGATTTGAAAACTAAAATAATGCCGACAAGAAAAATAGCGCACACAAGCAGTATTGAGGCAATAATTATGACTGTTTTTTTGATCATGCAATCAGCACCCGTATTTTTTTATTTTGTTATGGAAAAAACTTCTGCTAAAAAAGAGAAATGCGAATTCTAATACTTTCAGACACGCACGGAAATTTTCCATTGGCAATTGAAGCATGCCACAAAGCCGAACCTTTTGATCTGCTATTTCACCTTGGTGATGGCAGTGATGATGTTGATATATTACGAAAAAGCGGAATTGGTGAATGCGTAAATGTATCCGGGAATTGTGACCTTGGCTCAAAAGCTCCGCGTGAACTGGTTTGGGAAGGTGAAGGGAAAAAGATTCTGTTGACCCATGGAGATATTTACGGAGTAAAGAGAAATCTGAAGAATTTGCTTGCCAGGTCAAAAGAACTCGGTGTTGATATCACACTGTATGGGCACACACATCAGGCGTTTGCAGAAACAATTGATGGCATTCTGTTTGTAAACCCGGGAGCCCTCGCCAAGACTCAAAACCATAATTCCTGCGCATGGCTTGAAATTACACCCGATGGGGATACTTCAATAACCCACTTTATGTTATGATTCACTATCCTTTGAAGACTCGTACCCTTTTACCACCGCCTTTTCAAGTCGCCTTCGCCTCGGAATAGTCAAAATAAACCCTATCGGTCCCGACAGCACATACAACAACATAATACCGAACATCATCAACACCGGCTCTGCTGCAATTACTATCAAAAGAACAATTGCCAGAAGAAGAAAACCGAACGGCTGGCGTTTAATAAGGGCAGGATCCTTGAATGAATAATAGCGGACATTGGATACCATCAAAAAAGCAAGAAGATAAATCAGAGAAATGATAGCCAGATGCTTATAGGAACTGGGCCAGCCAAAATGGTGAAAAAGCAGCACAGTTGCGGCGACCATGCTGGCAGCGGCAGGAATTGGAAGACCTACAAAACGTTTGCTTTCAACAGTATTAACCTGAACATTGAACCTGGCAAGTCGCAAGGCTCCACAGACTACAAAGAGAAAGGCAGCCAACCAGCCAAGACGTCCGAATGGCTTTAGAGCCCAGGCATACATCATTAATCCTGGAGTTACTCCAAACGCTACCAGATCTGCAAGAGAATCATACTCAACACCAAATTGGCTTGTAGTCCCGGTCATGCGAGCTACTTTGCCATCAAGACCGTCACAGATTGCTGAAATAAAAATCCAGACCGCTGCAGCACGATAATTCCCGTTGAGTGTTGAAACAAGACTGTAGAATCCCGCAAAAAGACTACCGGTTGTCACCAGATTGGGGAGGATGTATATCCCCTTCTTGATATGTTCTGTTTTTTCCTGTGAAACCTGTAAATCATGCTCCATATCGCACCATTTCCACGCTATACAAGTCGTCCAACAAACGTTTCACCGGCAACAGTTTTATCACCAACTTCTACCAGCGGTTTCATGTCGATTGGGAGATAAATATCAACTCTGGAACCAAATCTAATCAAACCATAGCGTTTGCCACGCTGTAGAACATCACCAATCGCCGGATAACAGATAATACGTCGAGCAATGAGTCCAGCTATCTGAACAAACGCTACCCTCACTCCATCGGACGTCTCAAGCAGCACACTGTTACGTTCATTTTCCCATGAAGCACGACCATCACGGGCATCATAAAACTTTCCTTTATGGTACGAAACATCCACCACACGACCATCCAGCGGCGAACGGTTTACATGAACATTGAATACTGACATAAAAATACTGATTTTGAACGCTTCGTCTCCAAGTGGGGTTTCAGACACCCGCTCTGCCACGATAACCGTACCATCGGCAGGAGCTACAACTGTTTTATCATCCCCGGAAGGAATACGTTCAGGATTTCTGAAAAAAGAAATTACAAAAATTGTCAGTAGAAACGACACAACAGCTGGAATTATCAGGAGAATTGAAGGGAAAAAATATACGCCAAACAGCATAAAAAGTGTTAAACCGGCAGAAAATGCTATAAACGGATACCCTTCCCTGGCGATAATTCCGGTATTTCTATTCATAATTGAATCTACCTTTATGCTAAAACGCCCCTCTCCCGAAGGAAAGGGGCGTGTTGTTCCATTGTTTAAATTAGTTTTTGGATTTATCTACGATTTTTTGAATCCACGGCATCATGCTACGAAGTTTTTCGCCAGTCTGTTCAATCTGATGTGCGGCATTAAGACGACGGCGAGCTGTCATTTCCGGATAATTTGTCACCCCTTCAAGAATAAAACGTTTGGCATAATCACCTGTCTGTATATTCTTCAGACACTCCTTCATGGCAGCGCGACTCTGGTCGTTAATAACTTTGGGACCAGTAACATATTCGCCATATTCGGCATTATTAGATATTGAATAGTTCATATTGGCAATGCCGCCTTCATACATCAGATCAACAATCAGTTTGAGTTCATGGAGACACTCAAAATAAGCCATTTCAGGCGCATAGCCACCCTCTACCAAGGTTTCAAAACCAGCCTTGACCAACTCAACGGCACCGCCACAAAGCACAGCCTGCTCACCAAAAAGGTCAGTTTCAGTTTCATCTTTGAAGGTTGTTTCAATTATGCCTGTGCGACCACCACCAATAGCGCTTGCATAAGAAAGTGCAACCTCGCGAGCTTTGCCTGATGCATCCTGGAACACAGCGATAAGGTCAGGAATTCCTCCACCTTTTACAAACTCTGAACGAACCGTGTGACCCGGAGCTTTTGGGGCTATCATGATAACGTCAAGGTCGGCGCGCGGAACAACCTGGTTGTAATGAATAGCAAAACCATGGGCAAAGGCAAGTGCAGCCCCCTTCTTCAACTTCGAAGCGATTTCATCACGGTAGAGAACCGACTGAAATTCATCCGGTGTCAGTATCATGACAAGATCAGCAGTCGCAACAGCTTCAGCAACAGTTGCCACCTTTAGACCGGCATTTTTCGCTTTTATTGCAGAGGCAGAGCCTTCGCGCAGTGCGACTGTAACATCAACGCCTGAATCCTTGAGGTTGCAGGCATGGGCATGCCCCTGGGATCCATAACCTACAATAGTAACCTTTTTCGACTTGATCAACGCGAGATCACAATCACGATCATAATAAACATTCATTTTTCTACCCCTTCTCTTCATAAATATCCGGAAAAACCGGTTTACTACCCAATTAAAGTTGGTAAAATACTACAAACATCTCTTACAAGTCAATCCTTACATACGCCAGCATTTATTTTGGAAGCAGCAAGGTGCAGCAGCACCCGCCATCAGGATGATTTTCAATAGTAATTGTTCCGCCATGAGATTCAACAATACGGTAGGTTATTGCGAGCCCAAGACCGGTTCCGTTTGTTTTGGTTGTCCAGAACGGCTCAAAAATATGTTTAATTGACTCCGGAGTTAGTCCAGAGCCATGATCACGAACAGTAATCAAGAGAATCGGCGAAGCTCCAAAGCCATCAGCGCCAGTCAACAGAAAGCGTGATTCAATGTCAATATTTCCCCCATCTGGCATTGCATCGGCAGCATTACAGATAAGATTAATAAAGATCTGCCGCATCTGGGCAGGGTCGGCAGAAAAAACTAACGTTGATGGCACCATATTCTGGATTTTATGGTGATGATAACGAGAATCAGCTGAAATCTGCAGAGCCAGATCATCAATCAGAAATTTCAGTGCAAATGATTCTTTTTTGGGTTCCGAAGGGCGGGCATACAACAAAAATTCAGTAATCAGAATGTTCAAACGTTCAGATTCACGCAAAATAATTCCCATCAACCGCTCGTCACAAACTTCATCACGGTTATGTTCTGCCAACATCTGAACAGCTCCACTCATTGACGCCAGTGGATTTCTGATTTCATGAGCCATACGGGCTGAAAGTTCTCCAAGAGCAGCCATACGATCTCTCTTGGCAAGGGCATTTTCCATACGACGCAATTCAGTCATATCCTGCACTGTCACAAGGCACCCACCCTGCTTCCCATATCTGTCGCCAAATGATGTAACTGAATAACCGATTAGCAAGTGGCGACCATCCGGGTCTTCATATTCAATTTCACTGTTAGTAAGGGGGGTTTCATGGTTTGAACAGGCATTCATCCCGGGGAAAATGTCATACAGCACTCTGTTATAAGCTTCACGCTGTGAGAGTCCGGTCAACCGCTCAAGATATGGGTTGAACACACGAATTCTACCATCATCGGTAATTGTCATCAAACCGGTCTCCAGTTTTGTAACAATCAGACTGTTCAGTCCTGCCAATTCAGCGTAATCAACATTTTTTTCCTCCAGAGCGGCTTCACTCTCACGTGCCCGTTCGGCTAAATAACCGGTTATAAAAGCTGCAACGCCATAACCCATGAGGTTAAGGAAAATGGTGTAAAAAATCTGCGTTTCACCATGTTTAACTGCATCAAGACTGGAAAGCCCTATGGACTCAAGAAGCCCAAAATAGTGAAAATCAACAAGAGTACCATACAAAATTCCACAAAGTGACGCCGTATACAACGCTTCACGTCGACCGAGCAACAAACCTGCATTCATTATTGATAGCAAATACAAGAAAGAATAAGGGCTATTAACGCCGTCGGTAAACAGGAGAAGAACTGTAACAAACAGAACATCCCAAATTGATTGCAGATAGGTTATAAAAAAACGGATGCGCTGGATTTTAAGAAGGATGTGGGAAAAAACGGAAAATACGAAAGAAAAGGCCATCAGCCGAATAATGCCGGATGAAAAGGCAAAGTCAGCTGTGGCCGGGTCTTTGTAGTGCAGCAGGAGTGATACAACCAGAAAAACGAACAGGACTAATATTCTGGCATATATAAAAATCGAAAAACGTCGTTCGTGCAGCATCAGTTATTAGCCAGCGCCGCCTGCCATTTTGAATATTGGCAAGTACATGGCAATAACCAACCCACCTACAACAACACCAAGAAATACCATGAGAAGCGGCTCCATCATTGCCGTAAGTGCACCGACAGCTTCATCCACTTCGTCATCATAAAAATCGGCAATTTTGTTAAGCATTGTGTCCATGGCGCCAGTCGCCTCGCCAACTGATATCATCTGTACGACCATAGGTGGGAATACACCACACGCTGCCAACGGTTCAGACATTGTTTTACCTTCAGAAATTGCAGAGCGAACACCATAAATAGCTTCCTCGACAATTTTATTACCTGCAGTTTTGGCAACTATTTCAAGTCCATCCATAATTGGGACACCGGAACTAACCATTGTCCCAAGAGTTCGTGTGAATTTGGCGACCGAAACCTTTCGTATAAGCGGACCTGCGACAGGCGCTTTGAGAGCAAGCCGATCCATTGTTTTTTGACCAACCGGTGTTGCATAATATTTTTTTAGTCCCCATATAATTCCATAAATAGCGCCAATTATAACAACGAGATATTTAATAATAAAATTACTCAATGCAATTACGACTTTTGTGGGACCAGGAAGGTCACTTCCCATATCTGCAAACATCTTGGAGAATGTTGGAATAACAAAGACCATAATAACACCTACAACGACCGCAGCAATGCCCATGATAGTGCTCGGATAGACCATGGCGCCCTTAATCTGCTTTTTGAGCTTCATTGCCTTCTCCATATATGCTGCAAGACGCTGAAGAATTGTGTCAAGAATACCACCAATTTCCCCGGCAGCGACTAGGTTTACATATAGCTGATCAAATGCTTTGGGATGCTTTCCAAGTGCATCCGCAAAAGTTGAGCCGCTTTCAACACTCTCCTTGACCTTATACAGAACATCCTTAAAACCTTTATTCTCCTGCTGGCTTGCCAGAATTTCCAGACACTGTACTAGCGGCAATCCGGAATCAATCATTGTGGCGAACTGACGTGTAAAGATAACAAGATCTTTGGAATCAATGTTACCACCACCAAATTTAGGTAGCTTGAAACTGAAACCTTTGCCGATTTCAGTAATAACAATATTGGAAAATCCGAATTTTTTGAGCTGCGCTTCAACCATTTCCATGCTGGCGGCTTCAATGGTTCCTTTTTGAGCACCACCGGTTCTGGTACGAGCTTCCCAGTTATATTTCGGCATATTAATTCTCCTTATCGGTTAACGTCCCACGGGACGTCGTTGCATCGCTGCAGTCGGATTGCTGATCATCTGTTTCAGCTCATCCGGATCAGAAGAGCGCCCAATAGCCTCTTCCATTGAAATCAACCGTTTTTGAAAAAGATTATACAGCGACTGGTTCATGGTCTGCATTCCAAATTTTTCCTGACCAACCTGCATTTGCGAATAAATTTGATGAACCTTGTCCTCGCGAATCAAGTTGCGAATAGCCGGATTCGGCACCATAACTTCAAGCGCCATAACCCTCCCCTTTGAACCTAGTTTTGGAAGCAACGCTTGAGACATGACACCTTCAAGAACAAACGATAATTGCGCACGAATCTGTGTTTGCTGATATGGTGGGAAAACATCCACAATTCGGTTGATCGTTTGCGCGCATGAATTGGTATGCAATGTGGCAAGACAGAGATGACCGGTTTCAGAAAGAGTCAAGGCGGCTTCGATAGTTTCAAGATCACGCAACTCACCAACTAGGACAACATCTGGATCCTGTCGCAGAATGTATTTAAGTGCATTTTTGAAGCTTTTTGTATCAGCCCCTACCTCACGCTGGTTAACCAAACACCCTTTATGGGGATGAAGATATTCAATTGGATCTTCAATTGTAACGATATGTTCATGACGACCCAGATTAATATAGTCAATTATAGACGCAAGGGTCGTAGACTTGCCACTTCCGGTTGGACCTGTAACCAGGATAAGACCTCTCGGCTTTGCTGCAAGCTCCGCAACGACAGGAGGAAGATTCAGTTCTTCAAAGGTAAGGATTTTATAGGGGATAACACGAAAAACCCCGGCAACTGCGCCGCGCTGCACGAAAAGGTTCCCCCTGAAACGGGAAAGCCCCTTGACTCCAAAGGAAAGATCGAGTTCGTTATCATCCTCAAATTTATGTTTCTGGGCATCAGTCAGCACGCTGTAACAAAGCTGTTTGGTTTCAACCTGATTAAGGGGGGGAAATTCCAGCGGCACCATTTTACCATCAATGCGGATATGAGGTTGAGTATTTGTAGTAATATGGAGATCAGAACCACCCATTTCAACAAGCATCTGCAACAACTGGTGTAAATTAGCCATGATATGAGTCCCTTTTACTATTCGTCGGCAATGGTAACACGCAACACTTCTTCAAAAGAGGTTACTCCTTCTTTCAGCTTGGTAAGTCCTGATTGGCGCATGGTTTTGATTCCAAGCCGCATTGACTCACGCTTGATTTCTGCCGTGTTCGCTCCATTCAAAATCAGTTCCCTGATTTCTTCCAGCATCGGCATAACCTGATAAAAACCGACTCGTCCTTTATAGCCTGTGTTGTTACAGACCGGACACCCTTTACCACGCATACAGACGTATCCAGAAGCCTCATCAGGCGAAACCCCCGCATCAATCAAGGCTTGAACAGGAATTTCTTCCGGTTGTTTACACTCTGAACAGACACGCCTGGCTAGTCGTTGAGCAGTTATAAGATTAACAGCTGAAGCAACCAGAAATGGTTCTATCCCCATATTAAGGAGACGATTTATAGTTGCCGGCGCATCATTAGTATGAAGGGTTGAAAGAACCAAATGACCGGTAAGAGCAGCTTTAACGCCAATTTCAGCAGTTTCAAAGTCACGTATTTCACCGATCATTATGATATCCGGATCCTGACGCAGAAACGAGCGGAGAGCAGCAGCAAAGTTCAAACCTATATCTTCGTGCATCTGAACCTGGTTGATGCCGGCAAAGTTAAACTCGACCGGATCCTCGGCCGTGCAGATATTTTCAGAAACCTTGTTCAACTCGGAAAGCGCTGAATAGAGGGAAACGGTTTTACCGGAACCGGTTGGACCCGTGACAAGCACCATTCCAAAAGGTTTGTGTATTTCGTGCATAAAATGTTTTAACGCTTCAGGCTCATAACCAAGCTTTGTGAGATCGGTCTGCAGATTCCCCTTATCAAGAAGCCGCATACAGATTTTTTCACCAAAAAGGGTTGGCAGGACAGAAACACGAAAATCCATGTCTCTTCCACCACCAAGTTTTATCTTGATTCGACCATCCTGTGGAAGACGACGTTCAGCTATATCGAGTTCCGACATGATTTTGATACGAGAGGTAATTGCATTTTTTAGTTTAATCGGCGGTTTCATAACCTCATACAGCACGCCATCAATACGGTAACGAACCCGGAACATTTTCTCGTACGGCTCTATATGAATATCACTCGCCTTCCGCTTTATGGCATCCTGCAATATGGCGTTAACCATCTTGACGACCGGCGCATCTTCAGTCGCTCGCTCAAGGCTGCTTATATCGACATCGTCCTCATCACCCACAATCTCCATGTCTTCCAGATCAAGGTCGCCCATTACATCAGCCAATGAAGCAGACTGATCATAATGCTTGTCAATAGCGCCTTTGATATCACGTTCAGAAGCTACAACCATTTCCACGTTGTAGCCGGTCATGAACTTGATATCTTCTATGGCAAACAAGTTTGAGGGATCACTGACGGCGACAATAAGTGTTGCGCCGGCACGATTAACAGGAACAAGCTGATATTTTTGGACTACTTCAGAAGGGATGATTTTAATAACGCCGGGATCAATATCGTAATCTTCCAGATTGACCGTCGGCACACCATATTGTTTTGATAGAAAAGATGTGAGATCCTGTTCAGTTATCAATCCTTGCTTAATAAGGATTGAACCGATACGCATCTGATTGCCTGAAAGCTTCTGTTCTTCCAGAGCATTGCCGAGTTGCTCACGAGTAATAAGATTATTTTTAACCAGGATTTCTCCCAGTCGGTTTGACTGCATTCATACCCCCAAGAACGGACTGGAGTGGATTTTAGGCGGTAAGCAGCTTATTGTCAAGCATTGTCAAACAATATTAATTATTTCAGACAAGCTCAAGCGCATGGCGCATACAGTCAGGAGCAGGGGACAAACCGGTCCATTTTGTAAAAGCCAGTTCTCCTTGAGAGACAAGCATTCCGAGCCCATTTGAACAGCAGAGTGACAAACGTTCTGCATGGAGCAGCAATGGTGTTTTGGCTGGTGAATAAACCATATCATACACAATGGCAGAGGATTTGAGATTGTCAAGCTTGAGCCATGGCAGTTGTTCATTTTTCATGCCAAGAGATGTTGTATTAAGCAAAAGATCCACAGAACCAATAGATGAGGTTAACATTTCAGGTGAAGTCACAACAGACAAGACTGTTTTCGGGTAGCGATCGGAAAGAAATGAAACCAGCTCCGAAGCAGTTTCTATCGTCCGGTTTACAACAGTGATTCCCCTTACACCAGCACGGCAAAGCGCCGCTGCCGCCCCCCTGGCAGCGCCACCTGCGCCATACATCAAGACCTGTTTATCTCCAGGTTCAAAGGAACATTCCCTGGCAAGCGACAGTATCAGCCCATCGCCATCCGTATTATAGCCGACCAGAGCACCATTTATCAGCTTAACTGTATTGACAGCACCGGCGACTTCCGCTGTTGCGTCAAGAGAGTCCAAAAAAGGAATTATTGCTGTTTTATGGGGGATAGTGACATTAAACCCCTGTATGCCCAGAACCTTGAGAGCTGTAACAGCTTCTCCAAGAGCATCGGGCTTAACCTCGAAAGGGAGATAAACAGCGTTAACAGCTGCAGATTCAAAAGCGCTGTTTTGCATACGAGGTGAAAGAGAATGGCTGACCGGATAACCGATAATTCCATAAAGTTTTGTACTTCCATTGATTTTATGCTCCACTTTATTCTCCTGAATCCGGCGCGGCAAAACCGTACCTGTTGCGTAACGCCAAGGTCGATGGTTTCATATCAGGTGATATTTTTTCTGATTTTTCAAGCATCAATAACCCTTCCCGCGTACTTCCGATACTAAGCAGAAACTCACCCATTTCAAGATAACTATTGGCATAAATCATTATTGCCTTACCGGTATCAAGATCAAGGAATGAAATTTTATCAATAATTCCACGATTATTGTAGTTATCCCATATCCCGGTATTTGGAAGACCTGCCGGTTCTCTGATATTGCGTAAACGATATACAATCCCTTTTTGCACCGGAATATAATTGCTGAACGAAACAGAATATCGAGTTGAAAAATCCATAAAAACAGGGCGTTGAGAGAACAATGATCTAATCGCAGTCGTGAGCATGATATCAGCCGGCATGCTGATTCTATCCATTTCCCACAAAATACTACCTCGAAACAGACGTGGCATTGAGTTTAGATACCAGTCAAAAACGAGATGCGGTGTATGTGGCAGGTCAACATCTTCACGCATCCGTTCCACAGACTGAAGGTACCACAATGGGAAAGCGCCACTGTCTCCCCATGTAAACATGACTGCATTTTCCGGGAGAGAGCGGAAAGAATTGGCGGCATAATCAAAAGCTATATAGTTGTCGTGCTGATCATTTTCATAATAGTTTAAAGCGCATAAAGCAGTTGGAAGAGTCAGGAGTAGCAGTGCAACTACCAGATACATTTTTAGGTCATAACATGGTGGGATAGTCGCTTTTGAACGTGCAAAAGCAACCATATAAAACAGTCCGATTCCGATCATTACCGCAGAAAGCAGATATAGGGGAGTAAAAAACTCTTCTGTTAAGAAAATTAATTCCTGAATCGTGTTAAAATAACCGACAATAACCGTTAGAAATGTCGCTATTGCAATTAAGTAAGTAATAACAATATCCCTCTGCCTGAACCAAAGTTTACTAAGAGCAAACAGTATAAGTATCAAACCGAGCCAGCCAAACTCATGGGGAAGCGAAAAAGCTTTAAATTGTTCCCATAAAAGTGAAAAATTACGGCTATGCGGTTCTTCTGGATAACCTTTTCTTAAAAAGTGCCATAAAAATTGTTGGAATGTATCCGGCGATCCCCAGTTGAGTATAGGTTTTTGAGCCGCTCGTAATGGTAGATACAGCTGCACAGCAAAACCGAACAAAGCTGATGCAATGGCAATAATCAACTCTTTGATCCGGGTAATAATTCGCCAGTCAACAAGAATTATAAGAACTAACCATGCCGGTAAAAGAAGGACGACCGTCTGGTGCAGAGCCATGGAAAGCCCCGCAAGAAAGGTGCAGACATAAATATATGCCGGCTGTTCGTCACCGGCAATGTAACGTTCACGCCACTTTAGCAGGAGATAAAAAATAATAGCTGTTATAAAAGCGAGAAGTGGGTACGGTTTATCATGGTTAGACTGAAGCCATAATCGTGGTGACACAGAAAAAGTCAGAGCTGCTGCAAGTGAAGACATCTTTAGAATATATGACGTAAAAAGGTCGTCTGCAGCGATGGGAGTTTCTTTACGAAGAATATTTATGGTCAGCAGATAAACGCCCAGGCAGGCAAGTGAGGAAGAAAATGCAGTCGCCATATTCACACGGAACGCAATATTGCCAAAGGGGAGCCATGTAAAAGCCTTTGCATACATAAGATATAGCGGATAACCGGGTGAATGTGCAGAGCCGAGGGAAACTGTTGCGGTTACAAACTCTCCGCTGTCAAAAAAAGTGACCGAAGGAGCAAGGGTTGCCATATACAAAGCAAATGGGATTACCGTTGAAAGTATTACAAACCAGTCAAGGGAAGCAAAAATATTTGGAATTTTGATACATGACAGAACTTTATTCATGGACGATTACCCACAGATTGCTTAACCGAGCTGAATGAAAGCTTTTCTTTCCAAAGATGATAAAAGCCGGCAATAATAACCGGGAAGAAAGAAGTGCCGTGAAGCACAAGAGCAATACTGATTGCAAGAGACTCCTCAATACCAAATGTTGCCAATCCTTTGTAACAGGCATAATGATATGTCCCTATATAACCTGGTGAAGCCGGAACCATGACTGCAAAAACAAGCAGCACAAGAATAAACATGGATGCGTTCCATGGAAGATTAACAGCAAACCCTTGTAATATCATATCAACAGGAATTATGCAGAATAGCCAGATAATTAGTGATGATATCAAAATCGCTGCTATATGCCCACCTTTGGACGATAATTTTATTCCTGCGATGAAGGAACCGAGCAAAGGTATAAGCTTTTCGGAAAACGAAGCAGGGAATGGCTGCAGCAGTCGCTTTGTCCAGACTAGCGTCCTGATGGTCTGCCATTTGAGCAGCATTAGAAATACCACAACTACACAGTAAATAATAAAAGTAACAATTCCGCCAGTGCGAAGAACCGCTCCGGAATCGGTCATATTGGATGGGAATTCAACTGTCATTAGGGTCGCAACCAGAATAAACATAACAGTGAAACCGTCAAACAACCTGTCAATAACCAGTGACGCAAAAACCTGCGGAACATGCAATTTTTCGCGGTTTGCAAGTATATAGGCACGTACAAATTCACCCAACCGGGCAGGGAGCAGGTTATTTGCCATATACCCTATCACTGTGGCAGGGTACAGTGATGAGAATGGAATTATTTTTTCTGATATGAGCAGATAGCGCCATCGAACGGCCCGCATAGCATAACTGGCAAACGTGAAGGCAACCGCAAGCGCTATGTATCGGTAATCAGCATTACAAAGCGTTTTTGAGAGAAGGTAAAAATCAATCTTGCGAAAAAGCAGCGCCATAAAAAAAACACTTATCACAACACCTACCCAGAACTTTATATCAATTTTAGCGGACATTGTATTCCACTCTTGTAACCATTGAACCTGGGTGTATCAGGGTCTGATCTGAAGATGAAAGAACTACTCTGGCATTTTTAACATCTTCTGCAATTGCAGATTGCAGATCGCCTGCATTTGCAAATTTCTGAACCGAACGCAACTGTTGCACAAAATGAATCGTTATCTCAAGACCGTACAGTTTTTCCGACATATCAAGCAGAAAGACCTCTATTGTTCTACTGTTTGCTCCAAAGGTTAGATTTTTACCAACATTGCACGCTCCCATATAATGTGTATTGGAGATAGTTACCCAGACAGCATAAACGCCGTCCGGCGGTATTAACTGATTGCACGTTTCAATATTTGCCGTTGGAAATCCGAGCGATTCACCACGTTGCTCGCCATGAACAACCACCCCTGAAATAATATGGTATCGACCAAGTATGCGCGCTGCAACCGCCAACTCACCGTTCGTAACAGCACGTCTGACCCCAGAACTACTGAAAATCAAATCATCACCAACAGGCTCCATATCCTGAAGGGTAAACCGTTCAGAGATTGCCAATCGCTGCAATGTTTCATAATCACCTTCCCTGTTTTTTCCAAATGCGTAATCATGACCTATTATGAGGTGGTGCATCCCAAGGATATTACACAAGAAATCCCGAATAAAATCATCCGGAGTTATCTGGGAAAACTCTGTTGTAAAAGGGAGTATAACAACAATATCCACCCCTAATTCTTCAATCAGCGAAAGTTTCTGCTGAAATGTTGTGATCAAAATCGGTGCCTTTGGACGGCACAAAACATATAAAGGATGCGGTTCGAAGGTAACCACTACAGACGGCATGCCAAGCATTTTTGCACAACGGTTCAAACGCCTGAAAAGTTCAGCATGCCCACGATGCACCCCATCAAAATTACCAATGGTTACAACAGATCTCTCCAGTGTGTGTGGCACAAGTTCTGATTTTTGTATAATCCTCATCATATTCTTTCAGTAAACATAGAATTGCGTAAATAACAAGCCGACAAAGTCGTTTGAGCATCAAAAGTATTCACGCGATTGTTGCCAACTCAAGCCTTTTACCCCATCGTTTAACCAATTCATCCTTCAGATGAGAATGCTCCGCCAAAGAAAGATCAGGATCTATTTCAAGCAGGGAAAAGGCGGATGTTCTTGCCAACTCAAGAAGAGCCCCGTCACGTAAAATATTGGCAACCCTGAAATCCGGCATACCGGATTGTCGAGTTCCTAAAAAATCACCCGGTCCACGTATTTCAAGATCAGCTTCCGCAATTCTAAAACCGTCATTTGTTGTTTCCATAACACGCAAACGCTTTTCAGCATCTTCAGACAATTTTCCAGATGTCAACAGAATGCAGCGGGATACTGCACTTCCACGCCCCACCCTTCCGCGTAACTGGTGCAATTGAGACAACCCGAAACGTTCAGCATGCTCAACCACCACTAAAGTCGCGTTTGGAACATCGATACCGACCTCTATTACTGTTGTCGATACAAGAATATCAATATCTCTGGATTTGAAAGAAGCCATGACACTCTCTTTTTCTTCCGGTGTCATACGTCCGTGCAAAAGTCCAACTCGCAGATCAGGGAAAATAGTGGAATCAAGTTGTTCTGCCATCTGTGAGGCAGCTTTTAGATCTGATTTTTCAGTTTCTTCCACAAGCGGATAGATAAGATACACCTGGTGTCCAAGGGAAACCTCTTCACGAATAGCAGCATACACTTGAGAGCGACAGGATTCAAAATATACCTTGGTCGTAACAGGAATTCTCCCTGGCGGCAATTCATCAATCACAGAAAGAGAAAGATCGCCAAACAAAGTCATGGCAAGTGTTCGTGGAATCGGTGTTGCAGTCATGACAAGAATATCCGGATTCACCCCTTTTTTCTTCAGCAGACCACGCTGTAACACACCAAAACGATGCTGTTCATCAATTACTCCAAGTCCCAGTCGGCAAAAATCAACTTTTTCCTGAATTACCGCATGGGTGCCAACCACAATATGGGCAGATCCATTTGCAATTTTTTCAAGAGTCGATTTTCTTTTTTCCCCCTTCATTCCAGCAACAATCAGAACCGTTTCAATCCCAATCTGGCTGCACCAGCGATGGATTGTCAACCAATGCTGCTCGGCAAGAATTTCAGTCGGAGCCATTATTGCTACCTGATACCCGTTTTCAACAGCAATCAATGCTGCCATAAGCGCGACGAGTGTTTTACCGCTCCCCACGTCACCCTGCACCAGACGGTGCATGGGATGAGGGGAGATCATATCCTCCTTAATTTCAGAAAGGACCCTGCGTTGAGCAGATGTCAACTCGAAGGGGAGAAGCTTGAGCAAAGGCTTGGTATAACGGTGGGTAACGTTAAATCCAATGCCCTTCTCCATGGTTATTCCCCGTCGTTTCAATGCCAATCCTAGTTCCCAAAAGAAAAATTCATCAAAAGCAAGCGCCTTCTGTTCCGGGGTATTCCCAAGATTAAACTGTTCAATAGATACATCAGCTGAAGGGAGATGGATTTTGCGAAGCGACTCTTTAACTGTAGGAAGAGATAGCGACTGTAGAATTGAGCGTGGGACAAGTTCTTGAACAGAAGGAAGATATGTATCAACAACCGTTTTCATGACCCGGCGCATAATTTTCTGACTCAAACCTTCTGTCAGAGGATATACAGGAACTATTCTTCCAAAATTAACAGGATCTGTAGCAAGAATATCTGCAACAGTTTTTCCATTATCAAGCCACTCAACATCAGGGTGATGAATTTCTCGCTGATAATTAAATTGGGAGAGTTCCCCGGTAAACAGACCGTTTCTACCCGGTTTCCAGATTCTCTTCATAAAAGCCGGATTACTATTAAACCACTTTAGCGTAACAGTTCCGCTGTCGTCAGACACAACAGCCTCAAAATAACGACGTCCACCTTTAGTCATCAACAGTTCTGCAGAAAGTACTGAACCAGAGAATACAGAACTGTTCCCAGGTTGCAGGTTACGAATAGCAGTAACAGCCCGTCTATCCTCATAGCGATTTGGGAGTAGATAAAGCGCATCTTCTACAGTTGCAATTCCACGCTTTAGCAACAATTCCGACAACTTGACGCCCACACCCTTTATTATGCCAATAGGAATTTCAAGATTTTTTCTGGCAATTGCAGATGCGAATGCATTTTGAGTCGATGACGACGGGAGCTTTGATAGTAAATAGCCACCGGGGCAAGGTTCAAAATGCACACGATCCCCGACACACAATTCCATTGCTCCCATAACATCTGCTGGAACAAGCAGCTCACCTTTATCATTTACAACCGAGTCAATCATGAATAACTTTCCCTTATTGCATTTAAACTCTCATTGTCATAATACACTCGCTTGATTCTATTCAATTTAATAGATAGTTGCAACAATGGAAGGTGTAAAAATTTTGTTTGCCCAATAAAAAAGGGCGGGGAAAGCCCCGCCCTTCTCAATATCAAATTTTTCAAACTCACTATTTTAAATAGTTTGCATCCGGAAACTATGGAGTATGAAACAATGGTTTTCGGATTGGAAAGGAGCGATTTTTAGTTCTGACAAGGAAATCAAGAAATTGCGAGGAGGCGTACATCAGTACGCCGCACAAGCAAGTTCGAAGATTGACACCGCCAGAGCGGAAAAGCACCCTTTCCGGTCGAAAACTAAATATCGTAGTACAATGCAAACTCAATTGGAACCGGACGCATACGAACAGGATTAACCTCTGCTTCAGTTTTGTACTCAATCCATTTTTCAATAACATCAGGAGTAAATACATCTCCTTTGAGCAGGAACTCATGATCATCCTTGAGGCATTTAAGCGCTTCTTCCAAAGTACCTGGAGCTGAAGGGATATCTTTGAGTTCTTCAGGAGAAAGACCGTAGATATCCTTGTCCAGAGGCTGACCAGGATCAATTTTGTTTTCAATGCCATCGAGTCCAGCCATGAGCATTGCTGCAAAAGCAAGGTATCCGTTGCACGATGGATCAGGAGTACGATATTCAACACGTTTTGCCTTCGGATTGGTTGACATCATCGGGATACGGAGAGAAGCAGAACGATTACGGCTTGAGTAAGCCATATTAACAGGAGCTTCAAAACCAGGCACCAAACGCTTGTAGGAATTGGTGGTCGGATTTGTTATCGCGCAAAGAGCTTTGGCATGTTTGATGATACCACCGATATACCAGAGAGCCATCTGTGAAAGCCCACCATATTTATCCCCAGCAAAAAGGTTCTGACCATCTTTCCAGATAGACTGGTGGCAATGCATTCCTGAACCGTTATCACCATAAAGAGGCTTCGGCATAAATGTTACGGTTTTGTTGTTACGGTAAGCAACATTTTTTATAACATACTTGAACCACTGCAACTGGTCTGCCATATCAACCAGAGAAGAGAAGCGCATATCGATTTCAGCCTGTCCACCTGTGGCAACTTCGTGGTGCTGACACTCTACACGGATACCGACATTCTGGAGTTCCTGAACCATTTCGTTACGCAGGTCGTTTTGTGAATCAACCGGGGAACAAGGGAAATACCCTTCTTTATGACGTGGTTTGTAGCCAAGGTTAGGGAATTCCTCACGACCGGTATTCCATGCACCCTCGGAAGAATCTACTGCAAAAAATGACTGGTTGGCGCTTGAATCAAAACGGACATCATCAAAAATAAAGAATTCTGCTTCAGGACCAAAGAAAGCTGTGTCGCCAAGACCGGTTGATTTGAGATACATTTCAGCTTTTTTTGCAATGTTACGTGGGTCACGTGTGTAATCTTCCTTGGTAATCGGATCGAAAATATCGCAGATTATTGAGAGCGTTGGCACGGCAATAAAAGGATCCATTTTTACAGTTGTAGGATCGGGTAGCAAAATCATGTCAGAAGCATGAATAGGCTGCCAACCACGGATTGAAGACCCGTCAAATCCTTGACCTTCCTCAAATGTGTCTTCGCTGAATTCAGACATGGGAACAGAAACATGCTGCCATGTACCGACGAAATCCATAAATTTGTAATCAACCATTTTTGCGCCATTTTCTTTGGCAAATTCCATCACTTGTTTGGGGGTCATGCAACTTCTCCTTTCGGGGTATAATTACTAACTTTATTTGTTATACAACGCCTTGCTGCCGTATCTTGATTAAAGTGCATCATCTCCAGTTTCGCCTGTTCTGATTCGAACAACCGTTTCAACCGGAGTAACAAATATTTTCCCATCGCCGATGCGTCCAGTTTTAGCAGTTTTTTCAATTGACTCGACGACTTTTGCAACAATTTCATCGGCAACGATAATCTCAAGCTTTATTTTTGGAATAAAATCAACCACATATTCAGCACCACGGTATAGTTCAGTGTGCCCTTTCTGACGTCCAAAACCTTTTACTTCGCTAACCGTTATACCCTGAATACCTATTTCATTCAGCGCTTCCTTAACTTCATCCAGCTTGAACGGTTTAATAACTGCCTCAACTTTTTTCACGTCAGCACCTCCCATTGCTTAAAATCAAACGGAGCGATTATAAAGTTTATTGAACAAATTGCAAGCGGTAAGCGTTAATCTTGTTTACATATTTTGCAAATGGTTTGCCAAAAAAATAACCATATTTTTTTTGTCTTTTTTCAGTATGTTACTTATAAATATTACAAAAAAATGCAATAAATGACTCAAGCAGGTGATTGTTTTTTAGGCTCTACAGAAAATAGTGACCATTTCGTATGCAACAATTTATGCCGCCAGATCTTTCAATTCCTTGATAATTTCAACCTGACGCTGATTAACATAATAGGAAATATGTTGCTGGGACTGCTTGTTCGGGTGGAATTCTACAATGCAGGTATATGGAGGCGCTTCTGACATAAGCTTTACAACAGTTGCAGCCACGTTAACAGTTACAATTGTCCGGTTACTCAAATCAGGGAGTCTTATGGACATTGATATATCAAGCCCTAGTTCAAGACCATCTATGGAAAGTAAACTCATCAATGCTCCACCAAGCGAAATATCCTTTACACTCGCCTTAAGCAGATCATCCTCAAGCAAAAGTTCTCCTTCAATAGGTCTATCGATTATAACACGTACAAAGCGTCGCATATCAGAACGAATCTTTGCATACTCGAATTTACAAAGAATAACTTTCTTTTTGGAAGAATTTATATAAAACGCTTCGCCAAGAATATCTTCCTTTACCGTACTACCTTCGGGACAGAAAATAAGCGCCTTGCGATCCAGATTAATAACTTTTGCCTGGTATTCATGCAGCTCAAATTCAGCCATTTCATTCTCAACACTTAAAAGGGTAGCATCATATGGAACTGGTATTTCCTTGTAATAATTTAGAAAATGAAATTTGCTTCCAATTTTTGATTTCAAAAATTGCAAAATCATACGGTTGTCTTCTGCAGCAGTTCCCCGAATAATTTTATCATAATATTGCTGCATCAAAAACCCCGTCAAGGATGATAAAATTGCATAAAATTTGAAAATACTATAGTCTATAAAAAACTAAATATTTTTATCAGAATTACATTCATACGACAAGAGGTAATACGTTTCATGCCTATTATATTTTATATTAATAGTTCTGCGAAGTTTTTGCCGCTTCTTCTTATTTTGCCTATACTCCTTATATTACCAGATCCGACAAATGCAGACATATACCGATTTGTTACTATTGATGGCATTGAGAGCTTCACAGATGCGCCACTTTCCAAGGATGCGCAAATTGTTATAAAGGACAAACCGGCGCAGGCAACACGATTAAAAAAGAAAAACGGCAAGCATAAAACTCACGACATTTCAGTGGAAGAAGTTGTCGCTAAAGCTGTGCAGTCAATACAACCAGACTTATTTCCTGGAGAAACAGCACTTCCTGACAATTTCATCATCAAGCTGCCGCCGGTTGGAGGGAGTATCACGTCACCAGTAGGGATGCGTATTGACCCGATTGACGGCAAATGGCGAATGCATAGCGGTATTGACATTGCCATCCCCCAGGGAACCCCTGTAAAACCTGCCGCCCCTGGAGTTGTTATTTACAGCGGCATACGTTCCGGTTATGGCAACACAGTTCTACTGGAGCATAGCAACGGCGTTATTACCTTGTATGCTCATAACAGCAAGCTATTGGTATCTGTCGGTGAACAGGTCGACGCCAATACAGCTGTTGCCCTTTCTGGCAGCACAGGGCGCTCAACCGGTCCACATCTTCATTTTGAAGCATGGCAGGCAGGAGTAAATGTAACAAAAGCATTTATGCCTGATTCCGGCGAAAAATTACCAACAATTATGGCTGCGGCATCTCCCGCAAAAAACCTGTTTCGTAAACAGATCCTCTCCGATGGGACAATACTTTTTACAAATCTCCCCTGATGCGTGATCAAATACTACTATATCGCAATAAACTGATTGCAGACCGTTCAGCGACAGCTGATTCAATCGTCTTTTCCGCACAGGACGATTGCATTATCTCTTTGGGTGAAACAACCAAGACGAGAGAACTTGCTGAAAAAATAGTTGCAAAATTGAGTTCTCTAGCACTCTGTATAGCGAATCCTTCATTGCCATTTGCTGACTTCCTGATGCAACGTTCACCGAATGAAAAAATCATAGTTCCGCAGGATACAGAAACTCGCACTTTTCTTCACGATATCCCGCTTCTTCGCCAGTCCGATATGGGGGATGACCCTGCAACAACCATTGCACGACTGCTCGGGAGCCGAAAAGGTATTATTGCCGAAGGAATCGGAATTATAACTACAGGCGCATTAACAGTCGAACAGGCATATATCAACTGGTCATCAATCTTTCATTCGACGTTCATAAAATATCTGCAGGATATTCTTGAAAAAGGTTTTTTTCTTGAAGCGGAACCTTATGCTGTATCAGAATTCAGAAGAAGCTGGCTGCTACCATTAAGCTCTGAACAACTCACCTTCAAAACAAATTTTTTAAACGAACGTGCTAAAATTCTTGATGAAATTATTATAGTTGGAAAATATACGGTTCAACTGGGGCTGGTTGACTCATTTTTTGGGAATATTTCCTGTTCAACAAACAATTTGCTTTATATTTCACAAACAGCTTCAAGCCTCGATAACTTAAGCGGTTGTATAGACCCGGTTCCGTTCGAGAACAGTTCTACCGTTGGAATAACAGCTTCCAGCGAACTGGCGGCTCATCGTAAGATATATGAATCCACAGAATATAAAACCATACTCCATGGTCATCCCCGCTTTTCAGTTATCATGAGCATGATTTGCAAGGACAAAGATTTCTGCCATGTAGAAGATTGCTGGAAAGATTGTAAAAAAGTGCGGTTTTTGGGCGACACCCCCGTTGTTGCAGGTGAAATCGGAGCCGGAGGATTGGCAAAAAATGTCCCGCCTGTTATGGCAACCGGAGGACGAGCCATAGTTTATGGGCACGGAGTATTCACAGCAGGCAGGACTGACTTCAAGGAAGCTTTCGATGCCATGATAGAGATTGAAACATGGTGTAGGGAAGAATATTTCAGAAAATTTGACCAGCGATGGGGAGATTATGCTTTATCAAAAACTGACCAGTAAATTATCCATATATTTTTATATTCTGCCATTATTTTTGTTCTTCATAAATCACGCTGATGCAGCAGAACTATCATGTGGTCCGACACCGTCTGCTGACAACCAGTTGCTGAAGTTACAGGTTGAAAATGCCGAACTCACCATCAAGGCGCTACAACTTGACGCTATTAAATCAGGCATATCCGAATTACTGTATAAAAAGAAACTGCAACGCCTTAAGGAAACCGCCCTTGAGGTAGCAAAACAGCGTGATACGACTAAAGACTTTGAAGGTTTTTTCAAATGGATGAGCAGTAATCTGGCAGGATATAATCGTTACATTCACGCCGGTTCATACGTGGCAGTCATTGGTAAAATGCTCCCGATTCCGTACGCAGGACAGGTATCAATCTTTACAAAATTCGTGGCACAGTTTACCGCATCCCTTAACTCTGCTTCTATGGCAATAAATACTTACCATTTATCGTCCCAGAAATTCATCAACATGGTAAATGCCATAGACCCTACAAAACCTGCTGATGAAAAAACTGTTAACGATGCGGCACATTTTGCCGACACAACACTTCTCAAAGATATGAATGATGCCGAGACAAAATTGACGACCGTATCAGACCTTTCCGCCGGAGCCCTATCCTTTCTGGAAACTCTGAATCACTATGTTGGCGAAACTGACGCTTATTGGAATAAGGTCAAAGGATTGATACGAAAAAATGTTGACCCAAAGGAAAAAAGCTTTATATCGGAAAGTACGTCAAACCTGAAAGCAGAGGCAGATGTTTTTAACAGGAAAATGAGAAATTTTGAAGCGCTGGGCAAAAAAGAGACCGCCAACATAAAAGCATTGGCGGTCTATGATGAACTGGCTGCAGAAGCTTTGATTTTACTTAAATAAGTACCGGAGCTTTTATGCCAACAAATTATTCTGATTTTAACTCACTCGTCGCAATAATGCGCCGTCTGCGCGAACCGGGAGGATGCCCATGGGATGCGGAACAAACCCATGAGAGCCTGACACGATATCTTCTGGAGGAAACCTACGAGGTTATTGAGGCGATCGATAACAAATCACCGGAACATCTTAAGGAAGAGTTGGGCGATCTGCTGTTACAACCGGTATTTCATGCAGCCATTGCAGAGGAAAGCGGCGCCTTCACGATACACGATGTAATTGAGGCTATTTGTGACAAGCTGATCAGACGCCATCCCCACGTTTTTGGTGAGGTAACAATAGCTGATAGTGCCGCTCAAATTGAAAACTGGGAAAAAATTAAAAAAGAGGAAAAAGGTGCTGAAAGGAAATCAGCTATTTCCGGAGTCCCACCTGCCCTTCCTGCTCTTTTAAAAGCCCATAAAATAACCGAAAAAGCAGCCAGAGTCGGATTTGACTGGGAGTGCGTAGAACAGGTCAAATCAAAGGTGATGGAAGAAATGGGCGAGTTTGAAGATGCTATGGCATCTGGTGACCAGGAACAGATGGAATCGGAATTAGGCGATTTACTCTTTTCCATCGTAAATCTTGGCAGGTTTGTTTCCATAAATCCAGAGGAAGCATTGCGTAAAACAATTAACCGTTTTCAAAAACGTTTCGAGCATGTGGAGGATTCTCTCCATGCTGCAGGCAAAAACTTTGAAGATTCAACCCTTCAGGAAATGAATCTTTTATGGGACGAGGCAAAAAAATTAGAGACAAAATATTAAAGACGCAACTATCGGTAATTGTATGCCTTTTGGAAAGGGAAAATGTTATCCACAAATTTTGTGGATAACCTGTGGAAAATAATGTTTATGAAATTGCAAAGTCATATTTTTACAACTGTTTTTTACGCTTTGCCTTTTTTTTACACAACTTTATTTAGCAATAATATCAAGTGGTTATATTATTTTTGAGCAACTTTGCGGGTTTAGCGTTGTCAACAGAAAAAAACATGGAATGCTATTTTTTTTACTCTACTAAGACCTGTGCAAAACCAGCTGATTTTATGGCAATTTTATCCCCTGAAAAAGCTACCCCTTCCATTTCTAAAAGAACCTTTTTTGTCCCGATTCCTCCTGGGGCAGTAAAACCGGTTAATACTCCATTGGACGCCACAACCCGGTGACACGGAATAATTACAGGGAGTGGATTTGATGCCAGAGCGCCTCCAATTGCCCGTGTTCCTTTACAATTGCCAACCATACAAGCAATTTCACCATAACTCGTTACAGTTCCATACCGGATAGTGCGAACAAGCGCCAACACCCGCTGACGAAAATCAGTCAAAGTTGAAAGATCCAGCAGCAAACGTTGGAATGGCTGTTCTTCACCCGTAAAAAAATAGCTGCGCAATAATTGGGCAGCAGATTCTGATAGCGAAGAGGTATGATTACCTATTGTCGGCAACAAGGGATCCCCCGGCAGCCAGACTTTGCAAATCCCAAAGTCTGTTGCCCCGACCCCGCCTCGCCCCATTTGTGTATCAAAATAAGAAAACGATTTCATACAGTTTCCTTGCGCCCTATTTTTTTCTTTAGCAGCTCCGTAAATTCTAGCATTTCACCTGAACGCAGAAGCGTGGCAACGACCGCATAAACCATAAGACCGAGCAAAACGGCAATTCCCAGAATTCCAGCTTTAAACAGTTTTTGACCCGTTTCTCCCCAATCAACACTGTTACAAACCAAATGCACAACAATCGCCATCGGTATGGAGGCGCATAATGACTTGACAGCGCATACCACGATACTGCGTCCAGCAAATGAACCTATTTTTTTCCGCAGAAACCATAGTAGCAGCGCCATATTAATCAAAGCCGCGAGAGATGTTGCAAGAGCAAGTCCACCATGCAGAAGTGGCTTCATGAGCACGAGGCTGAATACCACATTCAACAAAAACGCAATAAAGGCTGTCCAGACCGGGGTTTTAGTATCTTTAAGCGCATAAAACGCCGGGGCAAGCACCCGTGTCAATGCCACAAAGGAAAGACCAAGTGCATAGAAAAAAAGTGCTTCCGCAGCAGCTGCAGCTTCGAAATAGCTGAATTTTCCTCCCATAAAAATAACCGTGATAATCGGTGTCGCACAAATCATCAATCCTGCCATGGCAGGAATAGTTATGAACAGGGTCAAACGGAGCGCAAATGCCAGAGACTCCTTCATTCCGTTCATATCTCCAGCCGCAGCTTGTTTGCTCATGGATGGGAGCACTGCTTGAGCAACCGATACTGTAAATATTCCTTGCGGAAATTCAAACAGTCGTTGTGCATAATACAGATACGATACGCTCCCTTGCGGCAATAGAGACGCCAGAATGGCGCTCACGGTGATATTCAGGTAATAGACACCAACACCAAATGTGGCAGGGAGCATGAGCAACGCCACTCTCCGCACTTCAGGTTTATTGAAATTAAAATTTAAACGAATCGGAAAACCTTTATTCCATAGAACCGGAAGCTGCATGAGCAATTGGAGACAGCCGCCGATCAGTACACCAACTGCCAGAGCAGTAATAGGGATTTCGAAAAAGCCACGCAGGAGAAATGCACCGCAGATCATTGAGAGATTGAGAAAAACTGTCGAAATGGCAGGAGTAAAAAAATGACGAACTGTATTCAGAATACCCATGCAAAGCGCTACAATGCTGATGAAAAAAATATATGGAAACATGACCCGGTTAAGAAGCACCGTCAATTCAAACTTTCCTGGTATCCCCTTAAAACCTGGAAACATAACTCCGACAATCCATGGCGAAAAGAGCATTCCAAGGGTAACAATTGTTGCCATAATAATCGTTAAAAGTGTGAAACAGATATTTGCCAATTCACGAGCATCATCCTCACCTTTTTTTGTCAGAATTTCTGAAAAAGTCGGCACAAAAGCAGAGGTTAACGCCCCTTCTGCAAAAAAGCGGCGTAACATATTTGGAATCTGAAAAGCAGCGATAAATGCATCCGTCGCAAAACCTGCGCCAAACAGATGCGACTGAACAATATCACGCAGCATCCCCATAATACGGGATAACATGGTGGCACTTCCGAGAATACCGGCGGCTCGCGCTATGTTACGCTTTTCAGACATTGTACTCCTCGTCGTCCAAACCAAGAACCGCCTGCGCTTCTCCGGTCGGCAGATCCTGCACACCTTTCAATTTTTTCTCTATCGCACGCGTTCTGACTGATGCTGCATCAATCTGGTTACCAGCCTCCTGCAATTTTTTGCTGGTCTTGTCAAGAATATCGCCAAATTTGTGAAATTCTGTCCGAACCGCCCCAAGTAGATTCCATACCTCGGCAGAACGTTTTTCAATAGCAAGCGTTCGAAATCCCATCTGCAGGCTGTTCAGAAGAGCTGCCAGAGTCGTAGGGCCAGCGACCATGACTTTAAATTCAAGTTGCAGCAGTTCAAAAAGAGCAGGACGACGTAGAATTTCGGCATACAACCCTTCTGTTGGAATAAACATGACACCAAAATCAGTAGTTTGGGGGGGATCAAGATATTTATCGCGGATGTTTTTAGCGCTTTCACGAATTGCCCGTTCCAACATTTTTGCAGCTTCCACCGTTCCCGGTAGATCGCCTGATTCCTGGGCTTCCAGCAACCGTAAATAATCTTCCTGGGGAAATTTGGCATCCAATGGCAACCATACAATGTTTCCGGAAACGCCATCACGACCAGGAAGCTTGAGAGCGAATTCAACCCTTTGACCGCTTCCTTTCCTGGTTTCCACATTTGATTCATACTGCCCAGGCGCCAGAATCTGCTCCAGGATACTGGAAAGCTGAACTTCACCAAAAGTGCCACGGGTTTTCACATTGGTAAGCACCTTTTTGAGATCCCCCACACCGTTTGCAAGACTCTGCATTTCTCCAAGCCCACGCTGCACAAGCTCCAGGCGTTCGCTAACAAGTTTGAATGATTCACCAAGACGCTTTTCCAGAGTGTCATGGAGTTTTTCATCAACAGTTACTCGCATCTGTTCAAGTTTTTTGGAATTGTCATCCTGAAGCAGACGGAGGCGTTCTTCAACAGCTTCACGCATTTTATCCATGCGCCCTTCGTTACTGGCGGTCAGGGTTGTCAACTGTCCGGAAAATATCGCAAGTTGATCTTTCTGCAGCCCTGCAATTTCGCTCATTCTTTTCAGGATAGAGTCGGCGAGAGCGACAACTGAAGCGGAATTTTCCTCACGCCCCTGACGAGCGGTCTGCCCCGCTTCATCACGCAATCTTGCAAACTCTTCTCGAAAAAGCCGTTCCTGACGTTCAAACTGTTGTTCAATATTCCAGAGGCGTTGCTGAACTGTCGTATCCATATTCTCTGAACGGTAAATTTTGAGCAGGGTCATCACTGCTATAACAAGCAGGATAAACGCCATAAACAACAAAATTGGCAACATCAAGGAGCTCATAGAATATCCCCACTAATTGCATGAATGCTTCTGGAAAGAGTCGCAAATTCTTCCATGGATAACGTTTCTCCACGGCGCCGACCATCAATGCCACACTGATCAAGAATTTCAAGCATACGTTCTGCTTGGAGCAATTCAGACGCTTTCAGGCAATTAGCAACTGTTTTACGACGCATTCCAAAGGCTGCCTTGACCGTGCGTCGAAAGATTTCTTCGTTCCCCACATCAACCCTCGCTTTTTGCAAAGGAACAAAGCGAAGAACTGCGGAATCAACCTTGGGACGGGGATTAAAACAGCCGGGAGGTACGATGAATTCCCGCCGCATATCAAACCAAAGCCCTAGTAGCAAGGTGGTAACACCGTAGTCAGAGCAATCCGGAGCAGCCACTAAACGCTCACCCACCTCTTTTTGCAGCATCAGTATCAACCGGGAAAAAAGGTCACGCACCTCAAGAAATCTGAAAAGAACCGCTGTGGAAATATTATATGGGAGATTTGCAACAACCTTCCAGGATCTGGAATCAGATAGCAACTGACGCAGATCAACCGTCAGCACATCGGCGTCCACAACAGTTACACGGGGATCTGTAGCATAACGACGCTTCAATTCATCAGCCAAAGCATGGTCAAACTCGATCAGCACCAATCGACTCACCCGTGGCGCAATCAATAGAGTCAAGGCGCCTCGACCAGGACCAATTTCAAGAACCGAATCACCCTGCTGAAGATCAGCAGACTGAATTATCTTGTCTATGATATTTCCATCAACAAGGAAATTTTGACCCAATGATTTTAATGGTTTACGATAACCACTCATAGCAATAACTCCTTGATTACATCCATATCCCAACTGGCAGTAACATCAAGATCAGGCGCTGAAACATGTCCATTGGAAAGATAATAATTACCGGCGACAGCGAGCATGGCAGCATTATCCCCACACAATGAAGGAGGTGGGATATGAAGTTCAATGCCGGTTTTCTGTGCCATTTTCATCATGGCTCGACGCAATCCGCTATTACAGGCGACCCCACCAGCCACGACCAGACGAGCCGCTCCTGTTTGCTGTAGCGCTGCGGATGTTTTGGCAATCAGCACATCACACACCGCCTCCTGGAATGATGCACACAAATCGTTAGCTGCTCCTCCCGGAATTTCCACCGGGTTTTTTTTGACATACTGTAAAACAGCTGTTTTAAGACCACTAAAACTGAAGTTTAGAGTCCCGTCATGTAGTAAAGGTCGTGGAAACTTGATTGCCGATGAATTTCCCTGTTGCGCCATGGCATCTATTTTCACTCCTCCTGGATAAGTGAGCCCAATAATTTTGGCAGACTTATCAAACGCTTCCCCTGCTGCATCGTCGATGGTTCTGCCAAGTGTCGTATAACGACCAAAACCGTCTACATGATATAAATGAGTATGACCGCCGGAAACTATCAATCCGAGAAACGGGAATTGCACCGGTTTTTCCAGAAAAGTTGCAAAAAGATGCCCTTCAATATGATGAACTCCAATAAGCGGTTTTCCTGCGGCAAACGCCAATGCTTTGGCAACAGTAAATCCAACCAGTAAAGCGCCTGACAGCCCTGGACCACGGGTAACGGCAATTCCTTCTATTTCTGCCAGCTCTGTTCCGGCCTCATGCAATGCCTGTTCAATAACAACGGAAATCATTTCCAGGTGTTTGCGCGATGCGATTTCCGGCACCACTCCACCATATTCCGCATGAATGGCTATCTGGGAGGAAACAACCGAGGAGAGAATTTCACGACCGTCGCGCACGACAGCTGCTGCGGTTTCATCACATGATGTTTCTATGGCAAGTAAAAGCATATTTGTATATTCACCCAGAGCTGTAAAATCAGAATTGAAAAATAGAGAGGACACAAAGAAAATGCAGTGCCTTGTATTTTCCTGTGTCCTCAAACAGTATGAAACTCTCGTAAAAAATTACAGCAGATTTGCAGCCAGTTCAGCCAATTCAGAACGTTCTCCCTTGGTGAGAGTCACATGGGCGGCGATACGTTCACCCTTGAATTTTTCAACCAGATAGGTCAATCCGTTACTGGAAGAATCCACATAAGGGTTATCAATCTGGTACGGGTCACCGGTCAGAATAATCTTTGTCCCTTCTCCAACCCTGGTAACAATGGTTTTTATTTCATGTGGTGACAGATTCTGCGCTTCATCAACTATCAGATACTGGTTCGGTATGGAGCGACCACGAATATAGGTCAACGGCTCAATATCAAGAAGTCCCATTGCCATAAGTTCCTTATACCCCTTATTACTGTGCCGCTTGTCAGTTTCATGACCAGAGAGAAGCAGCTCCACATTGTCAAATATAGGTTGCATCCATGGAGTCAGCTTTTCTTCAATGTCACCCGGAAGGAAACCAATGTCTTTCCCCATTGGGAATACAGGTCGCGACACGAGGAGACGGTTATAAACATTTTCCTCGGCAGTCTTGTGAAGACCTGCAGCTATCGCCAACAAAGTTTTTCCTGTTCCTGCCTTGCCAACCAAAGTCACCAGTTTTATGCTGTCATCCATAAGCACATCAAGAGCAAAAGATTGTTCACGGTTACGTGGAAATAGGCTCCATATCCCTTCCTTCGGCACTTTACGCACCGGCACCAGATGCCCGGTGCCTGGAGAGTTTCGGCAAATTGCTGTGTGGGAGGGATTGTTGCTGTCAACAATTGTTACAAATTCGTTCGGTCCAAGATCTTCAGGAGCTTCGAGCCATCCTTGACCATAGAAACGGTCTATCGCATCCGGCTCGACTTCAATATTTTTAGTGCCTGAATACAATTCCTGAATATCAACCTTGTCAGATTCATAATCTTCTGCAGTCAATCCAATTGCATCCGCCTTGATACGAAGATTGCTATCCTTGGTGACAAAAATGACAGGCTCATCAGGAAGTTGATCCCTCAAATCCATGGCTACTGACAGAATTCGGTTATCACCACTATCTTCACGAAGATCAACAGGGAGATGCTTAAGATGCTTTTCGGTAAATAGCACAACCTTCAGAACTCCACCACCAGGCAACAGTATACCTTGTGCAAGAGAGCCTTTTTCCCGCATGGTGTCCAGTATGCGAGAAATTTGACGCGCATTCCTGCCTGTTTCATTCATGTCTTTCTTGAATCGGTCAACCTCTTCAATAACAGTTATGGGGATTGTTATATTATTATCCTGAAATTTGAAAAGTGATTGTGGATCATGTAGCAACACATTGGTATCAAGAATAAAGTTTTTCATCGTCACCTCTGGTACAGTTAGTGGTAGGAATATAAGTTTACTGCTCAATAATTGTGACTGTCAGCCCATTAACCTTGCCGAGGATTTTAATCCAGACAGGTCGGTTACGATATTTTGCATCAAGTATTGCCTCACCTTTTTTGTTGATTTCAGCCAACACACTCTCCGGCGAATCATTCAAGGTGTAATAGGTATAAATACCGGTTCCATATAACTGCTCCTTGGTAAACGGCTTTTCCGGAGCCCATGAGCAGGCAGATACAAAGAGTAGTAATAATACGGACAACAATCGAATTTTCATAGCGAATCTCCCTGTTAAAAAAAACATACCGTTACTTTGTGCATTGTACTATGGCATCTGAAACAAAAGCAATATCTTCATCGGAAGTAAACCAGCCAGGGCTCAAACGAACCGTTCCGGCAGGAAATGTACCGATAGTTTTATGAGCCATGGATGCGCAGTGAAGACCTCCCCTGACGGCAATTCCAAAACGACTGTCAAGCTCAAATGCGACGGCGGAAGGATCTTTCCCTGCAATACTAAAGGAAAGCAGACCGGCATGAGGGGTCTTATCCGAATAGCCATGGAGTGTAACATATTTATTGTCCATCAATGATTCAGCCAGTAAAGCGACCAAACGCCGCTCATGTTTTCCAATATTCTCCACACCTATATTTTTGACAAAATCAACACCCGCTTTCAATCCGGCAATAGCGGGAACATTATGAGTCCCTGCTTCAAAGCCGTCCGGCAAATTATATGGCTGTTCCAGGCTGGTTGAATCGGTTCCGGTTCCACCCGCCAGAATTGGAGACAATCTGACTGCAGGCGCCACATACAATAAACCTGTCCCCTGCGGACCGTACAGACCTTTGTGACCAGGCGCTGCCAATAAATCAATGCCAAATTTCTGAACATCAATATTGATAGAACCTGCCGACTGGGCAGCATCAAGAAGAAAAAACGCACCAGCAGCACGGGCAATTGCAGCCAGTTCCTCTATCGGTTGAATAACTCCGCAAACATTGGATACATGGGAGGCAACTACAATTCTGGTACGGCTAGTCATAGCTTTGCCAAGCTTTGCGGGATCAATAAATCCATCATTTGACCCCTGTACAACAGTGTAGCTCACACCTTGCTTCTGCAAAGAGTGAAGCGGTCGCATAACAGAATTATGCTCCATTGAAGTTGTAACAACATGATCACCTGACTCCAGTAAACCACGCAATGCAAGATTAAGCGCTCCTGTCGCATTATGCGTAAAGATGACCCTGGAAGCATCGTCAATATTAAACAGAGAAGCAACAGATTCACGGGTTGAAAACAGGATCCGGCTGGCATCCAGCGATTGACGATATGCTCCCCTTCCCGGAGAAGCAGCCACATTTCGCATGGTATCGCAGAGGTCCTTATATACCGACTCCGGCTTTGGATGAGTTGTTGCTGCGTTATCGAAATATAAGTTCATGGCAATTGCGGGCTCTCCATAAGCCAAGGCGAAATCATAACAAGCGACCAGGACGGCTTTGAAAAATTGGCAGAAATTTTACCTTCAATCACACTTTCTTCAACAGAGCCCCACCAGTTCTGCACAGCGCTGAACGGCTCTCGCCCTGAATAAGAAAGATTAAAATTTCTGTTACCAAACACGGAATTCCCCCAAAACACCGGGCGATTATCTACAAGTTGAATACCGTCACCACCATTTTCAACAATCCGGGATCTGGTTATTTTCAAAGGAGAATCAGTCAGTTTTAAACCAGTGACAGCGTTACCGGAAAAGCGGCATAACCTGATTTCTCCCTCTCCGGATAACGACTCAAAACCAATCGCATTTTCCGACAGATTGCTGGAGACCATGGTAAAACGGCTTTTATTCAAAAAAACACCAGTTTTTTTATTTTTATTGACCAACAGGGAAGATATAACAGCTGATGAATTAAGGAGCACCACTCCTTGCTGGTTATCAGTTATTTCTGTGTTTCTTAACTCAACTTCGCTGGCAGTAGAGCTGTATGCCGTTTCACACTCTGTAAACTTGTCATGACTGCTTGAAGCAATACTGTCATAAAGCAAAATTGCTGCAGTTGCATTGGAAATCACGGTTTTTGAAGTGGATAGTGATGAAAAACGCGCTTCAATTGCCGATTCAGCATATTCAATATGGCAATACTCAAACTGATTTTTTTTCATGCTCGAAAGAAGTAATATCCCGCCCCATCTTTTGTTTTCAGCGGTAAATCTTATAGGATTTTCGTTTGAGCCTAGAGCCTGAATCCGCCCCATTACGACCAAACGTGAAAGCTGCCGTTTTGACGGAGAAGAAAAGAGAATAGTGGTGCCAGGTTCAATTCTTACTGTAGCCTGCGGCGCAATCGTAACTGAACCTTTTATGGCAACGACACCTCGCCATGTAATGTCTTCTGAAACAACAGCATTCTCATAACGCAAACCAGCGCCAGACGAAGCAGAGCGTGCATACAGATCAGTTGATAACAGAACCTGCCATATCAAAATAATCGCAATACAACAAAATGTTGCAAAAAACCGAGAAACATTGACTGCTGATTGTTCTATTTTACGCAAGGAGATCTCCGAAAATTTAGATACATCGAATAAACAATACGGTAAATTTATTATCACACTTGTCATTACAGTGTAAATTTAGAACTTGTTCTGCAGCACATTCAGACAATTATATTTTCTAACAAAGTGTATAACTATCTATAAAATAGCTTGACAATGATATAATATACTGTAAATGTCACACAAGAGATATCGTAATTTTGGGGAAAATGCATGAAACCAAACAACAAGGTAAAGAGCATACGGGAAGCACGCTTGATGAGTAAGGCTGAATTGGCTCGCAAAGCCGGTATTTCTCCTTTGACGATTGATCGCATTGAGCGTGGCGGCGAGTGCAGACTGGAAACAATGCGCAAGATTATTCTGGCGCTCGGTTTTACACTGGACGAAAAGGAAAAAGTATTTCAGAGTTAACATGACAGGAATGGGCTATGTTTCTTTTTAAAAAGAAAAAAGAAGTTGTCGGTGTTGATGTTGGCTCCAGTTCCATAAAACTGGTTCAACTCAAGGAGACAAAGGGTTCATACCAACTCCAGAATATTGGTATAGTGCCACTTCCTCCCGAAGCGATTGTTGACAACACGTTGATGGACAGCTCACTTATTGTGACTGCAGTAAAAAATCTGGTGGGGAGTCTCGGAATAAAAGTCAAGGATGTTGCATGCTCTATTTCCGGTAACTCTGTTATCATTCGTAAAATTGTGCTTCCGGTCATGCCTGCAGAAGAACTGGAAGACCAGATAACATGGGAAGCAGAGCAATACATTCCATTTGATATCAACGATGTAAACATGGATTTTCAGATACTTTCACCAGACAACATTGATCCGTCCAAGATGAATGTGCTTCTGGTTGCCAGTAAAAAAGATATAATAAATGACTACGTTTCACTCTTCAATGAAGCTGGAATGCATCTTTCCGTCATCGACGTTGACTCTTTTGCTGTTCAAAACACATTTGAGATGAATCATGACACTACTCCTGACGATGTTCTTGCCCTTGTGAACATTGGCGCCAGTGTTATGAATATAAATGTAATCAAGGACTGCATAACCCTCTTCACCCGTGACGTGCAAATTGGTGGAAATCTTTATACGGAAGAAATACAGAAGCAGCTTGGATTAAGCGGAACCGAAGCAGAACAGATGAAGCTGCTTGCACATGAAACCAATAACCATGCGCTGATTGAGGTTCTTAATAAAGTTAACGAGAATATAACCCAGGAGATCCGACGTTCGCTTGATTTTTATAATTCAACAGCAAACGACGACAGAATTTCCAAGATATTCTTGAGTGGAGGCGCTTCAAAAGGGCTTAATCTTGCTGAACTAATTGGAGACAAGATCGGGCTACCGGTTGAAACAATCAATCCATTTGCAAAACTGAAGTATAGTGAAAAGGATTTTGACCCTGAATACCTTCAGGAAATCGCTCCGCTTATGGCTGTTACAGTGGGGCTTGCCATCAGGAGGGTTGGGGACAAATGATAAAAATCAATTTACTTCCGGTCCGCGCAGCCAAAAAGAAAGAAACAGCTGTTCAGCAACTGTCGATTTTTGGCGTCTCCATACTATTTGTTCTTTTGGTAGTCGGCGGCATGTATATTTATAAACGTGGACAGATTGAAGCGACAAAAACTGAAATAAACAACGCAAATACAAAAATAAATGAATTGAAAACAAAAATAGGAAAGCTGGAAGAACTTAAAAACCTTAAAGAGCAGGTAAAAAAGAAGCTTGATGTGCTTGCTCAACTCCGAAAGAACAAAACCGGTCCGGCGCAACGTTTAGCCACATTAAGCGATGTAACACCCGACCAACTCTGGCTTACTTCATATTCTGAAAACGGTGACAACATAAAACTTTCCGGTATGGCATACACGGAAGAGCTAATAGCCAAGTTTATGATGACCCTGCAATCTTCAAACGAATATACATCGGTTGAGTTGATAGTTTCAGAACAGACTGAAATTTCAGGAACAAAACTTAAGAAATTTGAAATATCCTGCAAACTGAAATCAGCACAACCAGCTCCACCACAAGCTCCAGCTAAAAAATAGCTTTCTTTCAGGATGGTCTGATTATGAATATAAACCAGGAAATGGAAAAGGTTCTAAAACTCCCCACAAAACAGAAAATTCTGATTGTGGCAATAACAGTTATTCTTGAAGCCGCTGCATTGGTGTGGTTTCTCTATCTGCCAAAGCATCAGGAGTACACCGGTCTACAAACTGAATTAAGCAAGCTTCAAAAAGAGGTCGAAGAAAAAGAACGAATCGCCAAAAATCTTCCAAAACTACAAAAAGAATACGAGCAACTTAACCTGGAACTTGCACAGGCATTAACAGAACTACCAAACTCAAAAGAAATACCTTCACTCCTCACCAGCATCACAACACTGGGCAAAAACGCCGGGCTTGATTTTCTTGTATTCAGACCAAAAGGTGAAGTTCCCAAAGATTTCTACGCTGAAGTGCCGGTTGATATCGTTGTCTCCGGTTCATATTTCAGCGTTGCCAATTTTTTTGCAGCAGTTGCAAACCTCCCACGAATTGTAAACATTGCAAACGTTTCCTTTAGCGATATAAAAAGTATCAACAACAGGATGATGACTAAGGTTACCTGCCTTGCGACAACATTCCGCTTCCTTGATAAGAAAGAGATTAAGGATGATAAAAAAACTGCTCCTAAAAAATAAATCAACTCTATTTCTTTTGTTCGCCACCCTGACTGTTATCAGCAGTGGCTGTAAAAAGGATTCTGCACCTGCGCCAGCCACCGCTGTTGCAAAACCTGCAACAGCAGGTCAGCCTCAAAAACCGGTGCAAAAACCGGTGAGTTCTGCAACTATTAAACTGGTGCCTCAAGCAGTCAATCAGTTTGATTTCAGCAACAAGAAAGACCCTTTCAAGCCTTTTGTAGCTATAAAACCGGTTGAGCCGAAAAAAACATTGCAAAAGCAACTGCGGGACGGGCTCCCTATACATCAGTTTGATGTCAATCAATTCAGATTGATTGGAGTTGTAACCGGTGCAGGAGAAAGCAAAGCAATGGTTGTTGATCCCAAAGGGAAGGGTTACGTCCTGAAGATTGGCATGACCATTGGAAAAAATGATGGAAAAGTTACGGCAATAAATGCAGCAGGCGTATCGGTAACCGAACAGTTCAAGGATGATAACGGTAGAGTGCGTCGGGAAAATATCAAGATCACACTTCCCAGGAAAATGTAAGGAGTCTCACATGAAGTGGATGCCAAAAACAGTGATTACACTATCCGGTATGGCGTTATTTGCTTGTATCAATCTTGTTACAAACATATTTTCGCCATCTGCTGTATATGCGCTTGACGAGTCCAGCACACAAACTGCAGTTCTTTCATCCGTAAAATCTATTGTTCTATCCGGCACTGGAGCTTCAACAGAGCTTGTCTTGACAATGACAAAGCCAGCGACCTATACAAGCTACAAAACAGCATCTCCATTGCGACTGGTGATTGATCTTTCTCAAACGATACCTGGCGATGCACGGCAACAATTACTAAATTCGGGAAATTTCAAATCAGTTCAGGCAAATCGTTTTGATACGGATGCAGGTGTACTTACAAGAATTGAAATCGAGCTGGAAAAAGATGCTGAAGCGGTTATTACCGCAGGAGGAGAAAATCGTTCAGAATTGAGAATTTCCTTCCCAACATTGTCTCAAAAAGCTGAAAATGCAGAGAAAACAGCAGCCGTGGAAACAGTTCCGGCGCCTGTTTTACAGCAGGCTCCCCCGGTTTCCAACAGCACTGATCAAACAGCAAAAACAGACAAAATAGCTCAAAAATCACTAACCGCCATAACATCAAAAAACAATGCAATTGTTCTTGCAATAGAAGGTGGCGCCGGAGAATTCAAGGGATTCAGACTTTCAAATCCGGAACGTTTTGTAGTCGATATAATGAATACTCAAAGCACAATGGCTTCACGAATCGTCCCACTTAACATTGCCGGCATTGCTTCCGCCAGAATAGGCGCCTACCCGGATAAAGTTCGTGTAGTTCTCGATTCACTAAATGGGAGCTTTCCTGACGCAAAAGCCGAAAAATCGGAAGAAGGTTTGATTATCACACTTTCATCAGACAAGGATAAAAACAGTGCGAAAGAAGAACCATCTCAATCGGCAACAGTTAAAGCGGAATCCGCAAAATCTGAGCCTGCAACTAAAACGGTAAAAGAGAAAAACCGTGAAACCGTCCCCGTTGCAGAAAAAAAAGCTGAATTATCCAAAGAAAACATAGCATCAGCTCCAAAAGCAGCCAAAACATCACCCCCAACAGTTGAAATGGTCGATTTTCAGGTTATCGACGGAGTTTCACGCGTATCGATAAAAGTTCAAGGCGCTGTAGCTTCCCAAGCTCCGGTAAAAACCCCAGGTTTTGTAACAGTTACCCTTAAAAATACCAGACTACCAAAGAATCTTCAGCGCTCACTGGAAGCAAAATCTTTTGTATCACCCATACTAAGGGTAACCCCGCTGACAGTTAAAACACGTGCTGGAGTTGACACAAAAATTCGAATAGCGCTTAGAAAGAATGCTCCTTTTGAATATAAATCCGAAGGGGATATGATTTTTGTCGACTTCAAACATCCAGAAAACATGATAGCAGAAAAACTTCCGGCTGAAATACAGGATAGCAAACCGAAAGCGGCGCCATCAGCTGTAAAGCCAGAAGATTCAAAACTTGCAGACCTTGAACCAGCAACAGCACAACAACCTCAAATTTCAGTTGATGGCAAAAGAATATATAAAGGTAGAAAAGTAACATTGGAGTTTGCAGATGCAGAAGTCCGCAAAATATTCCAGCTTTTGTCCGAAGTCAGTAACAAGAATTTTGTTCTGGGGGATGATGTAACAGGGACAATCAGCATCAAGCTGGTAAATGTTCCATGGGATCAGGCGCTTGACATTATTCTTGAGACCAAAGGGTTGGATAAACGTGAAGATGGCAATATCGTTATCATAAAAGGGCGTGGCAAATTCAAGTCCCAGGCTGATGAAGAACAGGAAATTAAAAAAGCGCTGACCAAAGCGATTGAACTTAAAACTGAAATGTTCAGCATCAATTACTCCGATGTTGCCAGCATTGTCACCCAATTGAACGCTCTAAAAACAGACCGTGGCAGCATTACACAAGATTCAAGAACCAACAAGGTTATCGTTAAAGATATTCCGCAGGTTCTTGATGATATGAGAAAACTGATAAACCAACTTGATGTGCCGGAAAAGCAGGTAATGATAGAAGCTCGCATTGTTGAAGCAACTTCTACCTTCACCCGCAGCCTGGGGGTCAATTGGGGAATTCATTACCGTGATGGTTCTGCTTCTCTTCTCGGCATCAACCAGTTTGATTCAAGCTTTGGCGGCATTGCATCAACAGCAGCGCCAACAACCGGTTTAAGTGGGACAGCCGGTGGTGCAGCTGGCATTTCATTCGGCACTCTCACCAGTAATATTCAGCTCGACCTACGCCTCAACGCCGCAGCCAGCGCCGGACTGGTAAAAATTGTATCAACGCCAAAAGTTGCTACACTCAACAATAAAACCGCTAAAATAACCCAGGGACAGCAGGTCCCATACACATCATCAACATCAGACAAAGTTGAGACAAAATTTGTGGAAGCGGCACTTTCACTGGAAGTCACACCACACATCAATGCTAACGGCACCATCGGCATGAAAATTGATGCTAAAAATGACTCCGTTGGTCAGGCAACAGGCGGCAGTTCAGCTCCTGCCATCAACAAGAAACAGGCAACTACAGAAATGCTGCTTCGTGATGGTGAAACAACCGTTATCGGTGGGATTTATGTGGATAGTGATAATGAATCTGATGATGGCGTGCCATACCTGATGGATATTCCGTTCCTCGGTAAACTGTTCAGGTCAAATGCAAAAACTAAGGTTAAAACCGAACTGTTGATTTTCATCACCCCGAGAATTCTTGGATCAATCTGACAATCATGACTGTACTGGCAAAACATACTCAAACTTCAAAAGAATATCTGGAGTGGGAAGCAGCGCAGGAATTCAAGCATGAATTTTATGCTGGTGAACTGTTTGCCCAGGCAGGCGCTTCCTCCACTCACGTCAGTATTGCCCTTAACATCGGGACACTACTTCACACACATCTGAAAGGAAAGCCCTGTCGAACCTACATCTCTGACATGAAATTACGGGTTGAAGAAGTCGACGCCTACTTTTATCCGGATCTAATGGTTACCTGCGATGCCAGAGACCGTGAAACAAATATGTACAAGCAGTACCCATCAATAATTACAGAGGTCTTATCCGATAGCACAGCAGAATA
>Ga0172367_10000722_pt1 | contig 50492 bp, 44 predicted proteins | sample Lak10m_FD_114542 | JGI IMG/M metagenome (GOLD analysis project Ga0172367, IMG submission 114542) | Freshwater microbial communities from Kabuno Bay, South-Kivu, Congo - kab_022012_10m | ecosystem: Environmental > Aquatic > Freshwater > Lake | place: Democratic Republic of the Congo: South-Kivu...
CCCACACTTCCGAATGCCCTCACCGGACTGTTCACTCCTCCTGGAAAAAGCGTTTTCGCCTTTTCGAATAGCTGCTCCGATCTTTTTGTGCCCATTTGCGATTTGAGGCGGCAAATGTAAGCTGCAATGCCAGTTATGGAAATGTACCCCCTTAAACAATGTACATGGATTTCAACGGTGGTGAGCCGAAAAAGTCTGTTGCCTTCCCTCCTGCTCATCTTCCCTATATTCGCGCCTCATTCGAAACCGCATGTTAAGACACAAGGCCGATATCCGTACACTTCTCTACATGTTGGTCACCACAGCCATATTTGCTTATCAATGGCAGGCGGGATTCGAGCATTTCGGAGTTTGGAATGTGCTGCTGTACATCATTTACCTTCATTTTGCGGTTGCCGTTTCGGTCATCACGCACAACCACAATCACTTGCCGATCTGGCATAATAAGACCTTGAATATTCTTAGCGATTGGTGGTTGACTGTATTCTACGGCATTCCGATCTTCACGTGGATCCCAACGCACAACAGCAATCATCATCGCTACACGAACAAGGTAGGAGATAGCACGGCCACATACCGGAAAACGGAGTTGAACAACCTTTTCACGTTCGTGAGTTACCCCGGAATGAGCAGTTATTATCAGATCACGGAGGGCATCATTCCGTTCATGAAGGAACTGAAAAAGAAGGACAACAAACGCTATTGGCAATACCTTACGCAATGCTTTGTTCTGATCGCTTGGTGGGCGTTCTGGTTTGCCATCGATTGGCAGAAGGCCATCGTTTTTGTGGTCATTCCTCAGCAGGTTTCGGGCTATATCGTTCAGATATTCAATTACGTTCAGCACGTGCATGCCGATGAGGAATCAGACTTCAATCATTCGCGGAATTTCATGGGCGTTAACCTCTTTCTGTTCAATAACGGCTACCACACGGTTCACCACCTGAAGGCGGGAATGCACTGGAGCGAAACGCCAAAATACCACGCTCAAGTGGCCGATAAGATAGACCCATCGCTGATCGAGAAAAGCTTTTGGGGATACGTGATCCGTACTTATATTATTGGTGCCATCTGGCCCAAATACAGTTCGCGGTCCATGCGCTTGGACCGCATTTCGCGTCAGCAGGAAGCAAAAGCACACCCTGAACTGAGCACCGCTGAAGCATAAAAAAAGACCCTACTGAAGTTCATCACTCCAAAAGGGTCTTCTGTTGTTTCGAATTGTCTCTTAAACCAATTCCGGCTGCTTGATGCCGTAGAGATCGGCCCAGACACCTGTGTATGGTCGGTCGTGGCGGATAGGGTTCGTGAGGTCGGCACGTAATCCACTTTGTCTGTTGGTGATGTATTTGTTCCGGTCGGTCCGGTCGAGGTTCTTGTGGGCCGTGATGCTCCAACAGGTTGAATTTCCTTGAGCAGCAACATCCACACTCCATCGGAGAAACAACTGCCACAGTCGGAACCAGCGTTCGCCATATTTTTCCTTCACATATTCCTCGTTCCGCATCCAGTTGTAGTACCAATGGTGGATGGTGTGCGAATAGTGGATGCCGATATTCTCAACGTGCGCCACTTCGAAATTCGCGTTCTGCAACGACTCCACCAAAAACGCCAATGGTGTAGATGCATCAGCTCCCGGAAAAATATTCTCGCTCATGAAAAGTCCCCAGATCAGGTCCTGCCAGTGTTCGCCCTTCTTGAACAGACCCGGATTGGCCCTCAGACCTGCCTGCTGAATATAGAACATGCCATCATCCTCCAACTTATCGTAGATCATTTTGATGAAGCCACCGAATTTGCGGATACCCACGTGTTCGCCCATTTCGAGGCAGGTGATCTTGTCCCACTTCTGGCCTGCTGGGATGTCGCGGTAATCTTTTCTGAGCACCTGCGCCTTGTCGCTCACACCGAAATCCTTGATCTGCTGTGTGCCCCAGTCCACTCCGTCCTGTGCAAGCGTCACGCCCGTTCCGGTAGTTCCATAGTTCTTGGCAGCGTAGGCCACCAAGGTTCCCCAACCACATCCGATGTCCAAATGGCGGTCGCCCGGTTTCATGAACAATTTGTTGCATACCATCTGCATCTTGCGGTCCTGTGCCAATTCCAGCGATTCGGTCTTCGTATCGTAGAAGAATCCGCTGGTATAAACCATCCGCTCGCCCAGAAAACATGCAAAAAAATCGTTGCCACGGTCGTAATGCTCGCGCACAATGCGTTCGTCCTGACTTTTGGAATGGATCAACACTTCGGGAATGAAGCGCGATATGAAGAAGTTGATGTGGTGAGGCGTCAAACGGTAATCGAAATACGCGTTGCGCACCTTCATGAACTCCTCAAAATCTCCTTTGATATCCACATCACCGTTCAAAAAATCTTGAACGAAATAGCCGAAGGATGGTCGGTTTCCGGTCTTGTAGCGCGAACGTGTCGCGTCTGTCTTTGGGACAATAAAATCGAGTGCTGTCTGTGTCATTTTCGTTTTGGTCAGTTTATTAAGGGTGGCGAATGTAGCCGAAATATTCCCACTTATTGAACTCGTTGGGTGGGTGTTTCCCTTAAGATCACGAATTACCTTTGCCCCCATGCAGTTTGAAAACTCAAAAACCTTCGCCCAAAAACTCGATGCGGAAGACCCGCTGAAGGAATGCCGCAACCGTTTCCATCACCCCAAACTGAACGGAAAGACAGCCACCTATTTCTGCGGCAATTCCTTGGGTTTGGAACCGAAAACCGCCAAGGAATTTGTCAATCAGGAGTTGGACGATTGGGCCGAATTTGCCGTGGAGGGACACTTTCACGCTAAAACACCTTGGTTCAGCTATCAGGATATTTTCCCTGAACCACTGAGCAAACTTGTTGGAGCCTTGCCGAAAGAAGTGAGCGTGATGAACGGACTGACGGTGAACCTCCACCTCCTGTTGGTCTCGTTCTACAACCCGCGCGGAAAACGCTTCAAGATCATCTGTGAAGCAAAGGCATTTCCGAGTGATCAGTATGCCTTGGAAAGTCAGGTGAAATTCCATGGTTATGAGCCTGAAGAGGCCATCATTGAAATTGCTCCGCGAAAGGGCGAAGACCTGATCCGTGAAGAAGACATTCTAAAAGCGATCGCTGAAACAGGCGATGAACTGGCGTTGGTCATGTTCGGTGGCGTGAACTATTATACAGGGCAGGTTTTCGACATAAGAACGATCACCACTGCTGGCCATGCGGTCGGGGCGCAGATTGGGTTTGATCTGGCGCACGGTGCTGGGAACATTCCGCTTCAATTGCACGATTGGAACGTGGATTTCGCCTGTTGGTGCAGCTACAAGTATCTTAACTCAGGACCGGGGAACGTATCGGGGATCTTCGTTCACGAACGTCATTGCAACAACCCCGAACTCCACCGTTTTGCAGGTTGGTGGGGCAACGATCCTGACGAACGTTTCAAGATGGAACCGGGTTTTCATCCTGCCGAAGGAGCGCGTGGCTGGCAGTTGAGCAACGTTCCTGTTTTCGGAATGGCGGTGCATAAATCTGCGCTAGATATTCATGCCGAAGTTGGCATGGATAAGCTCCGCGAAAAGAGCCTGAAACTCACTGGTTATCTGGAATTCCTGTTGGACGACCTGAACACGAAAGACGTTCGCATTATCACGCCAAGAGATCCGAGTAAACGCGGCTGCCAGCTTTCGCTTTATGTGGATAAGGAGGCCAAGAAATTGCATCAGGCACTATTGAATGAAGGCGTAATTACCGATTACCGCGAACCGAATGTGATCCGCTTGGCACCCGTTCCGCTTTACAATTCGTTTGAGGATGTTTGGACGTTTGTGGATGTGCTCAGAAGGCATTTGGGCTAACCGCAAAGACGCTAAGAAGGCGCAAAGAGCGCTGCGATTAAAATCAGTTCTTTGTGTTCTTCGCGAAAACTTTGCGCCTTTGCGGTTAGATCATGCTGATCCAAACCTTTCAAACCCAATTCCTCGAAGCCGGCTGCGATGAAGCAGGCCGTGGCTGCTTGGCGGGACCTGTGGTGGCGGCTGCCGTGATCCTCGACCCGAAAAAACCCATTGAGGGATTGAACGACAGCAAGCAGCTCAATGAAAAAACGAGAGAATTGCTTCGCCCCGAAATTGAAGCCAAGGCATTGGCCTGGGCGGTCGGGATCGTTACCAATGTGGAGATAGACGAGATCAACATTCTGAAGGGAAGTTTTGTGGCCATGCATCGGGCGTTGGATCAATTGAAAACCCGACCTCAGCTGATTGTTGTAGATGGCAACCGCTTCATTCCTTACAAGAAAATACCGCACGAATGCATTGTAAAAGGCGATGGCAAGTACCAGAACATTGCGGCAGCCTCCATCTTAGCAAAAACACACCGTGATGAGATCATGCGGAAACTGCATGAACAGTATCCGCATTTCGGTTGGGACAGGAACAAGGGCTATCCCACCAAGGAACACCGTTTGGGCATCCGGAAACACGGCCCGACCGAGTGGCACCGCATGAGTTTTCAGTTGTTGCAGCCGGAATTACCATTCGCAGAAAAATGAGATTGCTGAAGAAGCTTATTCTGTTTCCGTTGACCATCGTCATCTTACTGGTGGGTGCGATCTACCTCTACATTCAATTGGCGGCAAGGAGCTTTTCGGAAGAGGAAATTGCCGAAATACGGGTTGCATTGAACGCCCCGTTGCAGGAAATGGTAGGCCAAGAAGGTTATGCTGAAAACAATGGAGTACGGATTTGGTATGACGTTCACCGCCCACAGGACACCATAAAAGGAAGCGTGCTGCTCATCATGGGCCTATCGGCTGATGCATTGATCTGGCCAGACTACTTCTACCAACCGTTGGTCGACAGCGGTTATCGGGTGATACGCATGGACAATCGCGGTGTGGGAAACAGCGATTGGGATGCATTCGATTCGTCCGATCCGTACACATTGAGCGACATGGCCGAAGACGCTATCGCTGTTTTGGACACGCTCGGAATTGAGAAAGCGCATTTGGTCGGTGCTTCAATGGGCGGTATGATCGCTCAAACGATATGCATTGAGCATCCGGAACGGGTGCTGAGTCTCACTTCCATCATGTCGACCGCTTGGGCAGACGACCCCAAAATGCCACCGATCGACCTGAACGTTTTCAAACATATTGGCATCAACACGGTCAAATACGGGTTGAGCGGAGAACTGGAAGATGCCGTGAAACTGCGCATCGCCATTCGCGAATTGTTGATGGGCTCGGAAAAATACGACCTAGATATTCGAAGCATTGCGCAGCTGACCCGCTACAATATTGAAAAACGGAAAGGCTACAACCAGAGGTCGGGGCGCGAGCAGACCGAAGCCATAAAACTATCGGGTTCGCGTATTGAAAAACTCCGGTCATTGAACGTACCAACGCTTGTGGTGCATGGCAAAACAGACCCGCTCATTCCATTCGAGCACGGCATGAGGTCGGCCGAACTCATACCGAATGCACAAACCCTTTGGATTGAAGGAATGGGACACGCGCTGCCCAAAATGTACTCGGATACGATCGTTGTGCGAATGCAGGACTTGATGCAGCTTTCCGAGATTCAGTGAAGATTTCGTCCGTCATTGACAAACATTTCGTTCCGTAGCGAGTAGATTTGGGCATGAAGAAACTGCTACCTGCTTTTTTCCTGTTGCTGGCCACGTTTGGTTACGCACAGAAAATGTTTCGCCCATCTGCGCATGATATTTCCATTGCCCCCGCTTGGGCACAGATGATGTATTCGCAAGACCCGAACGTGTTTGCGGTCGATAGGGCGTTCCGCGATTATTACCGCGAGCACGATTTCGAGAAAAGTTACCACACGCAGTATTACAAGCGGTGGAGGCGTGCAGTTGATGCGTACGTGAACACGCAGGGATTTGCTGAAATGCCTTCCGAACAGGATTTTCTTCGCGAACGGGAAGAAATGGCATCGAATTCGGAAACGAATCGAGCTGGAAACTGGTCGCTGGTAGGGCCGGTGATCGCTTATGACACCAATGGTGATCCAGTTTCAGAACAATCGAACATTTACGCCATAGATCAGGCACCATCGAACGCCAATATCCTTTATTGCGGTTCGGAAACAGGCGAATGCTACCGAAGTAACGATGGCGGCAACAGTTGGAACAACGTCAGTCTTAACGACCCGTTGGATGGTGCGGTGCGTTCCATCGACATCCACCCGACCGACCCGAACACGGTTTACATCGGTTCGGGGAGTTACGTTTACAAATCGACCGATGGCGGAAGCACTTGGAACAGCGTTCTGTATGAATGGCAGCTGAATGCGAACGAGATTCTGACCAATCCATCCAACCCTAATATTGTGATGGTTGCCGCCAACTCGGGTGTTTTCAGAAGCACCGATGGTGGAGCCAACTGGACGGAATTGTATAACGAGACCGGCTGGGATCTGAAAGTGAATACAGGCAATGCCAATACGATTTATCTGCTCAAGCACAGTAACGCACTCAACATTTGTCAGTTCCTGCGCTCAACCGATGCCGGGGCGAATTTCACCGTGCAGAGCAATGGTTGGTTTTCTTCCTCCGACCCAGACAGGAACGATGGCGGTGCGCGATTGGCTGTGACAAATGCCGATGCCAATCGCATTTACGCTTATCTGATCGGAGAGGCGAAAGCTGGCGACACCGGTTATATTGGTGTTTGGAAAAGCACGGATGGCGGTACCACTTGGACGCTTCCGAACGGACCTGCTGGCGGACCTTACGACAACGACCACATGAATTTGGCTATTGGAACCGTGAACTGGCAATACCACCAAGGCTATTACAACTGCGCGTTGATGGCTTCGAATACCGACCCCGACCAGATCCGGTTGGGTGGATTGAACCTGTATGGTTCGGATGATGGCGGTGCGACCTTCTACGCCTTGGCCGGTTATGTTGGTGGTCCCTACAACATGCACGTGGACATGCAGGATTTCCGCGCCATTGGAAACACCACTTGGATCACTACCGATGGTGGGATTTATCGCTCTACAGACTTCTTCAACTCCAACGGTTTTGAAAGCCGCATGTACGGCATTCACAGTTCCGACTATTGGGGTTTTGGAAGCGGTTGGAACGAGGATGTACTGATCGGTGGGCTGTACCATAACGGAAATCTCTCTTTCCACGAGAATTATGGGTTCGGAAACTTCCTGCAATTGGGGGGTGGTGAACCTGCCAGCGGCTACGTGAACCAAGGCGAGAACCGCAGGGTCTATTCTTCGGACATCAACGGAAAGATCATGCCGCTGAACATTGGCGATCCCGTTCAGAACGTGGGTTTCGGCATTGACCCGAACGAACGCTATTGGGCGGCTGAAAGCTCGGAATTGGAGTTCGACCCGCGATGCTATTCGATTGCCTACACAGGCAAAGACCATCAGCTTTGGAGAACGGACGACAAGGGAACGACCTTCACGCTGTTCATGACCTTTGGTTCGGATGCAGCCAATCGCATCACCTACATCGAACAATCGTGGTCTGATCCCGATGTGATGTACGTGTGCCAGCAGAACGAAAATCCATCTTCGAGCGGAACGCTCTGGAAAACCATGGATGGCGGTCAGAATTGGAGCACCGTTACGCTTCCTTCGGTCAGCAACAGCCGCAAAATGCTCATACAGGTGGATCCGACCGACCATCAAAAGGTTTGGATCGCCTTTGAAAGCAGCAGCAACGGACAGCGCGTTTACAGATCTGTGAACGGTGGTTCAAGCTGGACAAACCTGACGACCGCCACTTTGAACGGCCAATACCCGCATTCGCTCAACCTCATTGGCGGCACAGACGGAGGCGTTTACCTCTCCACCAACAACACCATTTTCTATCGCAACAGCACGATGGGCGATTGGGTCGATTTCGGTGACGGGCTGCCCGTTTCGCTCAACACCTGCATTGCGCGGCCGTTCTACCGCGATGGCAAGATCCGCATTGCGTCCTACGGAAAAGGCATTTGGGAAAGCGCGTTTCAGGAACAGCCTACCGTTCCCATTGCGCAGGTAATGGTGGACAGGATGCAGACCACACAGCATTGTGAACAGGACACGTTCCGCTACGTGTGCCATTCGATGCTGAATCACACCAACGCCACATGGGAATGGACCTTCCAAGGAGGAACACCAGCCACGGCCGACACATGGCACGCAAATGTGGCATATGCAGCACCGGGCACCTACCTTACCATACTCACCGTAACGGACGGCACCGGGCATTCGGACACCGACTCGTTGTACGTCACCGTCAATGGATTCACCCCGCTGGCAACTGTTTCAGAGAACTTCGAGGCAGCTTTCCCTCCCACAGGATTTGAAATTGTGAACGATGATGAAGACATCACGTGGGAAATGTATGATGGCGTAGGCGGATTCGGCAACAGCAGCCATTGCATGTATATCCGTGGTTACGACTACTGGCCTGGGGGCGCGGAAGATGATGCGGTTGTGAGCGTGGATATGACCTATTTGCAGGATGCGTGGCTGACCTTCGATGTGGCCTACGCACGTTGGGGTGGCGGCTATTCCGATTCGCTGGAAGTGCTGGTTTCTACCGATTGTGGAGCCAATTACCAAAGTCTGTATTTCAGGGGCGGAACCGATATTGCCACAGCCTCCGACAATTCATCGGATGTGTTCGTTCCATCTTCCAGTCAATGGCGCACCGATAGCATCGACCTCAGCGGCTACATGGGCAACGATGATGTGCTCATCGTTTTCCGTTTCCATTCGGGTTGGGGTCAGCACATGTACCTGGACAACATCAACCTTTCGGCTGTGAACGTGGTTTCGGTGACAGAACCAGAAACTGAAAAATACCTGTCCATTTACCCGAACCCCGTGGCGGAAGGAAGTTCGCTACAGCTCCGCTCGAATTTGAATGAGCCGATAATGGTCGATCTTTATTCGGTGGAAGGAAAGCGGATCTATCGGAACACGCACAGCCCGAATGCCTCCATTCCCGTTCCGGCCATGGCGCAGGGAAGCTACATCTGTGTACTGCGCTCGAGTGCGTTGATTACTAAAGAGGTGTTGGTAGTTCGTTGAACGTAGATCATTTTCGGCCTCATTGTCCGTTATCTTCGCAGAGATGATAAAGGCCGAGAACATCCGCAAACGCTTTGGCGAACTGGAAGTGCTGAAAGGCGTTTCGCTTCAGATAAATGAAGGTGAAATTGTGAGCATTGTGGGTGCTTCGGGTGCTGGTAAATCGACCTTGCTGCACATCATTGGCACGTTGGACATGGCCGATTCAGGCACTGTGATGATCGATGGCGTGGAGGCCGATAAGTTGAAAGACCGGAAACTGTCCGATTTCCGCAATCGAAGCATTGGATTCGTGTTCCAGTTCCATCATCTACTGCCCGAATTCACCGCGTTGGAGAACGTGTGCATACCTGCCTACATTGCCGGTGTTGGCGAAAAGGAAGCAAAAACCCGCGCGCTGGAACTGCTCGGTTTCCTTGGGCTTGCGAATAGGGCCGAACACAAACCATCCGAACTTTCGGGCGGTGAGCAGCAGCGCGTGGCGGTTGCGAGGGCATTGGTCAACCGGCCGGCAGTTGTGCTGGCCGATGAGCCTTCAGGAAACCTCGACAGCAAATCGGCCAAAGACCTTCATCAGATGTTCTTCGACCTGCGCGATAAGTTCAATCAGACGTTCGTGATCGTTACCCACAATGAGGAGTTGGCCGACATGGCCGACCGTAAGTTGGAGATGCGAGACGGCCTGATGCTTTAAGGCCCACCGCGAAATGCTAAATTTGTGCAGAACGTGCACAAACTGCCCTTCCGTCCTTGAAAAAGCCCGTCATTTTTGCTGTTATCGCTGTGGTGCTGCTTGCGGCAGGTGGGTTTTGGTTCATCAAAAACCATGATTCGGTTGAACCTGCCGACCCGATGCAGGCCATTCCCACATCGGCTGCGTTGGTGGTCAGCTACCCGAACATGAATGAGACGTGGGGCCGATTCAAAGAACAGCCCTACGCCACCGATCTGCTGGCAATTTCTGAGCTGCATCTGTTCTTTACCCGCAACATGTGGCTTGATTCGTTGCTTACCAACGACCAACAGATACGCGAAATGCTGCAAGGCGCCATGTTCTGGTCGTCATATCATCAGACGAACTCCGATTCGTTGCACATCTTCCACGCCATCAGCACCAACAACTACAGCGACTCGCGGACTTGGAATGTGCTTGGCGCGATCCTCAGCGGATTTGGCACCGTAACCGAACAGAAGATCGGAGAAATCGGGGTGAAGAAACTGGTTGTTGCAAAGCCTTACATGGTAGCATATTTTGCCACGTACAGGGGGTTGGTGCTTGCAAGTTCGAGTTTGGACTTGATGCGAACATCTATCGCCCAATTGAACGGTGCGCCCTCGTTGCTTCAAGACCCATATTTCCAGAAACTGGCCGCATCCGCTGGCAAGAACGTGGATGCCGATGTGTACATCAACTACCGCCATCTGCCCGAATACCTTGCTGGCTACCTGAAACCCGGTGTTGGCAAAGCACCTTCCATGCTGGGTTCGTTGGCAGATTGGACCGAATTGGACGTGAATCTCAAAGAAGATGGATTCTCGTTCAACGGATTCAGTTATGTGAACGATTCGCTTCCGCAGTATCTGCGTCTGTTTCTCGATCAGAAACCGCAAAGCATCAACTTTCCGCAGGTGCTGCCTTCAAACACGGCTTCGTTCACCTTTTTCGGCATTGAGGATGCCATGTCGTTCTCGACCAATTATCGTAAGCTGCTTCAGGATCTTGGAACACTCTCGCATTCACAAGCCCGTTTGGACAGCTTGAATGCCGCTTACGATGTGGATTTTGAGCAGAACCTCATCGTGTGGATGGGAAATGAGTTCGGGATCTGCGTAACCGAACCGCCAACTTCCAACTTTTCGGAACGGAGTTTTGCTGTATTCAAGTCCCGTTCTTCCGATCTGGCGAATCGCATTCTTGGCGACCTGGCCACAAGATTGTGTGAAAAGAACAGCACCAGGCCAGAGACACATGAGATCAACGGTTCTGTGATAACCAAACTCGAAATGGAAGGCGCACTGGCTGCCATTTTCGGTGACGGCTTCGAGCATTTTCAGAATCCCTACTTCACCGTAGTGAACGATTATGTCATTTTCGGCAGCTCGGAGGTGACCTTAGAGGAGTTTGTGCGGTATGTGCAGGCAGACCGAACGTTGGCAAAGGACCTCGCCTTTTCCGACTTCGCACAGAACCTCGGCTCCAGCTTCAATGTGTTCACGTATCACCACATTGCCCGTTCGCACCACGTGCTCGATTCGTACCTGAACAAACGCACCATTGCCGCGCTGGAGCGCAACCGCGATGCGGTGAGGAAATTCGAGGCGGTGGGTTCGCAGATAACCTCTTCGGGCAATGCGTTCTACTCAAACATCCATCTCCGTTACAACCCCGAATGGCAATCGGAGGAACAATCGGTTTGGGAAGCGAAAATGGAGGCGCCCGCAATCGGGAAACCCGTGTTTGTGAAGAACCATTTGAGCGGTGAGACCGAAGTATTGGTTCAGGACGAGACCAACAAACTCTATCTCTTCAACAAATTCGGGCAGGAGCTTTTTAGAATTGAGCTATCTGAACCGATGATGAGCACACCCGTGCAGGTTGATGCGCAGAAGAATGGTCAGTTGCAATATGTGTTCAACACGAAGAATTCCATTCAACTGATAGACCGCGATGGGAAATCCCTCCCCGGATTCCCGATCGAACTCGGTTCACCTGCTTCAACGGAACTTGCGGTCATTGAATATGACAAAAGCCGCGACTACCGCTTGCTGATAGCCTGCAAGAACAAACGCATCTACAACTACGATGTGAAGGGAAAACAGACCAGCGGTTGGCAGCACGAAAAGTCGACCGACCTGACCGTTCATCCATTCAAACACATGGTGGTCGGCAACAAAGATTACTTGGTTACTGGCGAAGAAAGCGGCAAGGTTCACCTGCTTGACAGGCGTGGTAAAAACCGTGTAACGGTAAAGTCGAAGGTGGTGCCTTCCAAGAACAACCATCTTCAGCCCTACCGTTCGTCAGAAAATGCCTTCACTGGCGTTTACATCACAGACGAAAAAGGGCTCATTCACCGCATTTCGTTGGACGGCAATGTGCAGGAAATGGACCTTGGGCGTTACAGTCCCGATCATCGTTTTCTGGTGGCCGACCTCGACAAGGATGGTGGCCCCGAATTCATTTTCATCGACCTGAATCTGCTACAGGTTTTCAATTACAAGAAGCAGAAGGTGTTTGAGCACCGCATAGACCCAAGTGCCACCGAGCCTTTGTTGATCGATCTGGGCGAACCGGGTTTGGGCATCGGTTTCTGTTTCAACGATTCGGAGCAACTGATCCTTTTTGATGCTGGCGGCAACATGATGAACGGCTTCCCGCTGAGCGGCACAACCCTTTTCGACATGCGGAAAGAGGGCGAGGAATTCGTGGTGGTTTCCGGCTATAGCGGCACTTCCATAGCCATTCAATCGGTGCGCTAAGATCAAAGTTCCTACTTTCGCGTACTCATCAATTTACACTGACATGCGTTTCAGTTCTACCAGTGGCATTGCCGCCATATCCCTTCTCGCTTCGGCCATCCTATCGCTCTCTTCCTGCACGCAGGATTACTTCGATATGGACAAATTGCAGGATGATTTCGTCACTTGGGAACCAGACCTTGCCTTTCCGCTGGTCAATTCGACCATAACGGCCGATGATATCATCGGTGCGGCAGACACGACCAATATTTACCAGTATGGCGATGATGATTTCATCACGCTCATTTATAGAAGAAGGATCTTCTCGCAGACTATCAACGACATCTTCCAGATTCCAGCAAGTGTGCCATTGATCGATACGAAACAACTGACCGCGCTGGAAGTGACGCAATTCACAGCCAACGGACAGGTCACTTCCAACTTCAGCGGAAGCCACACGTTCGATATTCTGGGCACGCCCGGTTCGCAATTGAATGTGGTGCGGTATTTCCAAGGGTTGCTTCAGATAAGTGTTCAGGGCGATTTTGATCATGGCGGTCAGTTGCAGGTCACGTTTCCTGAGCTGACGCTGAACAGCGTTCCGCTAACTACCACCGTTTTCCTTACCACTTCCGGAGGTCAGGTTTTCGGCAGCGCATCTGTTGATATTACCGGCTACAGCATGGACCTTGACAACAACGGCCCCAATTCGGTTCCTGTGAACTACCAACTGAATCTGGTGAACAGTGGCGGCACACCTCCTACCACGTTCAATCAGATGAACATCACCAACAATTTCCTGGATTGTAGGCTTTCGTATGCCGATGGCGACTTCGGTCAATTCGCCCTGCAAGTAGACCCGAACGATGTGGACATCGACCTGTTTGAGAACGAAGAGGACGGAAACATCTATTTCGAGGATCCGAAACTCCGTATCCGTATCAAAAACTCGTTCGGAATGCCATTTCAAGGCATCATCAACACGTTGGCCGCCAGTGGCGATCAGGGCACCACACCGGTCGATTACTCGATAGTGGTGCCTGGCGGTATTTTCAATATCGGGGCTGCTGCAAGCGTGGGCGATACCGTTATCCAGGAATACCTCTTCACACAAGGAAACAGTAATGTGAAGAACGTCATAAACGACAATTACGCATCGTTCATTTACGACCTCGATGCGAATGCCAATCCGGGCGGTGGCACCGGAAACAACTTTGCCACGCTGAACAGTGCCATTGAAGTAACTGCCGATGTGGAGCTTCCTTTTTGGGGAAAATCCAACCACTTCCGCATCCGCGACACCATTGATTCACCATTGGCGCAGGCCGAAGACTTCAAAGACAACATTCAGGAAGCACTTATCCGCGTGAACACGCTGAACGGACTGCCAGCCGATGCCATCATCAAACTGTATGTGCTTGACAGCCTTTACAACGTTACCGATTCGTTGCTGGCCGATGGCCAATACGTGGCGCGCTCAGGCCCGATCGATTCCAACGGAAGGGTGACCGCACCAGTCAACACCAACAACGACATTCCGATTGATAGCGAACGGGCCGAACGGCTTTTTGGAGGGAAATATCTCATCTACTGGGCCGACATCACTTCTACGGATGAGGCAGTTCCGAATATCCGCATCTTCTCTACCGATGCGCTTTCCATTCGCATTGGACTACGTGTAAAACTGAAGGCCTCGCCCACCGATCTGAACGATCTGTAACGAACCATCAGCCCACCAGAACCAAAGAACACCGAACCCATGAAATTCAGTACCAACCTTTTGCGAAGCGTTACCCTTTTGCTGCTGTTGTGGCTGCCAATGCTGGCGCTGGCGCAATACGATTTTACCATTCAGGGCCAATCGCTGGTGCCACAGCGCAATTACCTCAACCCTGCATTCATGCCCGAAAGCAAGTGGCATTTGGGTATTCCAATGCTGTCGAGCAACCACATTTCGGGCGGATTGAGTTCGCACACCTACGCTCAGCTCATCCGTAAGAACGGTGCCAATGGCGATTCGCTTTACATCGACCTGCAGAATGCGTTGGATAAGATGCCGAAAACGGGCTACCTTTCGTTGAACGCCAACTTCGATCTGCTTTCGTTCAGCATCCGCTTCGGAAAGGCGCGCGAGAACATGATCTTCTTCAACATGACCGAACGCCTTTCGGTGAAGCTGAGTTACCCGAGATCGCTGCCCGAGTTCGTATGGAAAGGCAACGCAGCATTTTTGGGCGAAACGGTCGATTTCAAGAAGCTGAATGTGGATGCTTCGCACTTCCGCGAATACGGCATTGCCTACGCAAGGCAGTTGTTGGACAAAAGTCTTACTGTGGGCATCACGGTGAAGTACCTGTATGGTATGGAGAACATCTCCTCGTCCAAGAACACCTTCAGCCTTTACACCGACCCGAACACGTATGACATCACCGCCAGGTCGGATTTCCGCCTCAACTCATCGGGATTGCTGACCAGCGATGCGTTCGATGATTTCTCTAACGGCAACATAGGCCGTTATCTGTTTGCCCGCAACAACCACGGTTTCGCTTTCAATCTGGGCGCACACTACAAAGGCAAGGAGAATTGGGAAGTGGCGGCAAGTGTGCTCGACCTCGGCACCATTTTCTGGAAAGACAATCCGCGCAACTACATCATGCACGATGCACAGTTCACCTACTCAGGAATGGACATTGCGCAGTTCCTCAGTTCAGACAGTTCCGACTATTTTCAGGAATTCGGTGATTCTCTCGTAGAAGCGTTCAAGATAACCGAGGCCAACGAAACCTATTCTTCCATGCTGCCCACCCGTATTTACGTGAACGGTGCCTACAACTTCACCGAAAAAGACCGCCTCGGCTTGGATTTTTACGGAGAAGCGTTCCGCAACCATTTTGAACCTGCCGTGGCGCTGAACTACACGCGCAAATTCGGCCACATTTTCCACCTCAGCGCCAGCTACATGTACAACAACCACAGCTTTGCCAACCTTGGAGTAGGCTTTGCGCTTACGGTTGGCCCAGTGCAGTGGTATATGAACTTGGACAACGTTCTTGGCCCCATCATTCCGCAACATTCGCAGAACTTCCATTTCCACAGCGGACTCAACTTTGTGGTGGGCTACAAGGAGACCAAGAAGAGCGACCGCGATGGCGATGGCATTCTGGACAAGGTGGACAACTGCCCCGATCAGTTCGGTTTGGAGCAATACCTCGGCTGCCCCGACACGGACCTTGACAGCATACCCGACCACGTTGACAACTGCCCCACCGAGGCCGGTCCGAAACTGAACGGTGGTTGCCCATGGGGCGATAAGGATGGTGATGGCGTGAATGACTTTGAAGACAAATGTCCAGATGAAGCAGGACCTACCGAGAACAATGGTTGCCCTTGGGGCGATAAGGACGGTGATACCGTATTGGATAATGTAGACGCCTGTGTTGACGTTCCTGGTCCGGTGGAGAACAATGGTTGCCCTTGGGGCGACCGCGATGCCGATGGCATTAACGATGGTGAAGACAAATGCCCCGATGAGGCCGGACCGGCCGATAACAACGGTTGCCCATGGGGCGACCGCGATGGCGATGGCGTGAAGGATAACGTTGACCGTTGCCCCGATGTGCCCGGCCCTGCCGATAACGAAGGTTGCCCTTATCAGGATTCGGACGGTGATGGCGTGATCGATCTGGAAGATGACTGCCCACGCACACCCGGCCCCAAAGAGAACAAGGGCTGCCCAGTGATAGAACAGGAGGAACAGGAAGTGCTGAACACGGCCTTCGACAACTTGGAGTTTGAAACCGGCAAGGACGTCATCAAAGCCTCATCGTACAGTTCATTGGATGAATTGGCCGAACTGATGAAGAAGAAAGAGAGCTACAAGCTTGGAATTGCCGGGCACACCGACAACGTGGGCAGCGATGCCAGCAACATGCTGTTGTCTGAAAAACGCGCCAAATCTGTGGCCACTTACCTTACCAACAGAGGTGTGGATGCATCGCGCTTCAACGTAGAATGGTTCGGTGAAACGAAACCAATTTACCCGAACGACACGCCCGAAGGCCGCGCCAAGAACCGAAGGGTTGAGATGAAGGTGATATTCGATTGATGGAATTGCTGATGCCGGGAGCTGAAAGCCGATTGGCGGTCGATGGTCGGCAAAGGTCGAAAGGGTATCGGCTTCTGTCGAGAGGCGAAAAACTTTTGTGCGGAGGAGGAAAACTTTTGTTCGATGGCTACGAAAACATTTTCGGCACCGAAAAACAAGTGTGCGGTTGCCCCGAAAACTTATTTTGTTGCGCCAAACTTTTGTGCGGAGGAGGAAAACTTTTGTTCGATGGCTACGAAAACATTTTCGGCACCGAAAAACAAGTGTGCGGTTGCCCCGAAAACTTATTTTGTTGCGCCAAACTTTTGTGCGGAGCCTCCGAAAACTTATTTGGTGGCAGAAAACATTCGGTTGGAGCCGGAAAACAACTGAATATCGGCAGAATCCTACCGGAATTTGTCGGTTTGCAACAATCATTCATCAGAAAACACGCATCATCTTTAAGCCTACACCACCACTGAACCATGCCTATCGGAGAACACCAGCACTGCCTTGTATGTGGTAGCACCAAGTTGAAATCGCTATCCGGTTTTGAGAAACACCACTTGACCAAGTGCGAAGCTTGTGGATTCGTTTTCTGCAAACCGATCCCAACTAAAGAGGAATTGGACAAGGTGTATGAAGGCTACGGGCGAAACGACTACCTCAGTGACCTCACTATTGAAGCCTATGAAAAGGTGCTTGACAGGATGGAACCTTTCCGAAAAATGAACAGGCTGATAGATGTGGGCTGCGGCATCGGCTATTTTTTGGAGGTGGCCAAACGCAGAGGTTGGGAGGTATACGGAACGGAATTCACCAATGAGGCCGTGCAGATCTGCGAATCGAAAGGCGTCAATATGAAATTGGGCGTGCTCAACCCGAACAATTATGAACCCGAAAGCTTTGACGTGATCACCTCGTTTGAAGTGATAGAGCACATCAACAACCCGAGGCAGGAGTTGGGCCATTTCAACCGCATTCTGCGCAAAGGCGGGCTGGTGTATTGCACCACGCCCAACTTCAATGCCGTGGAACGGCATATGCTCAAGGCCGATTGGAACGTGCTCGGTTATCCCGAACACCTTTCGTACTACACGCCATCAACGCTGAAGCGGGTTTTCAAAGAATCGGGCTTCAAGACCAAGAAGGTGGACACCACGGGCATCAGCCTCACGCGCATCAAGAAGAGCCAGGGAAAATCCCGGCAGGCAACCATTTCGGCAGCATCTGACGATGAGAAGCTGCGGAACCGGATCGCGGGGAATCCACTGCTAGGCATCGCAAAAGACATCATCAACTGGAAACTGACCCTGTTTGGCGTGGGCAACTCGCTAAAAGGTTGGTTTGTGAAAGTGTGAGATGACATCGGGCAACCATTCCCGCTCCATTTTTTGTCATGCTGATGCAGTGCCTGCCCTGAGATTGCAGAAGGGAAGCATCTCATAGATCATTGAGATTCCTCGTACACTCGGAATGACAGATGCCACTGAAGTTTGTTTAAGCGATCAGCGGAGCCATTCCATTTGGCCAATGGCATATCTTTATGTCATTGCTTGAGTCACAACCATGAAACTCCCAAAGGGCAGCATCCTGCATATACCCGACAATAAGATCGCTGAGTACCTCCTCAACCCGAATCATCCTGACGGAAAGGCCAAGGCAGATTTCTTTCTGGCAAACGGAGTTGACCTAAGCAACTCGGAATATCTGAAAGCCGCGTTGAAACAACAGCTAGTTGATAATGAACCGATGAACCTGCTGCGAACAACATTTGGGGAAAAGTATGTTTTTGAGAGTCCGATAAGATTCCCAAACGGAAAGGAACACCTTATCAGAAGTGTTTGGATAATGGACCGAGGAAGTAAAACAGTTAATTTTGTTACGGCCTACAGAATATGAGCACGTTGAAAGCATTTGAACGGGTCTATCTGACCGAAAACCTCCCGGGAACCCGATATGTGAAAGGGGATGTGGGAGTAATAGCTCACGTCTATGATAACGGAGTCGGCTTTGAGGTGGAATTCTTTGCTGCGGATGGCAGCACGCTCAGCGTAGAAACGGTATTGGGGCATCAGGTAAGATCCTGTGCGGGGATAAAGGCCGTTCTTCACATTCATAACGAAGCAGCGTAGGCCACTCTGCGCCTACTCTCACCTGTTCAACTCAGCATACAGCGGTCGCATCTTATTGAAAAGATCCTTGAAGACCTTCAAGCGCTTGTCATAAAATTCGAAATTCTCCTTCTGTGGATGGAAGACCTTGTTCACCTTCAGTTTGGACTTCATCTCATCGTAGGTCACAATACCGAGGTTATTGAAACACACGAAGGCGATGCCTTTGGTGTTGGCCTGCCGAGGTTGGTCCATCAGATGAACTGGAACCTGTAGTGCATCGGCACATATCTGCGGAGCGGTTTCCCACATGGCACCGCCACCCGTAAAATTCACCTTCTTGATCTTGTCCTTCAGGCTCTTCTCCTTCGTTTCCAACACCCATTTGAAGTTGAGCGCATACGATTCGAAGATGGCTCGTATCATATCGTTCCGCGTATTCTCCGGACTGAGGTTGATGAAACCTCCACGCATGTTCGTGTCGGGTTCAGGGAAGGTGGAACCGAAGATCCAAGGAAGAAAAACCACCCCATTGCTACCCACAGGCGATTGCGCAGCCATCTTATCGGCAATAGCCGCGTGATGCTCATCCGAATCATCGTTGATCTTGGAAAGGGAATCCTCTACACGAAGCAAATTGTTCAGCAGGTAATTGAGCGACTTGGCGCCCGCACCAGGTTCGCCCACCATGATGAATCGGTCCTTCACGGGGCTGCTCACGGAGTAGATGCCACTGAGAATATCGATGGTGCGCGTGTCCAGCACAACGCCCGTATTGAGTGTGGTTCCGATCTCGATCACCGCATCCATCGGGTCGAAGGCACCTCCGCCCAACATACAGGCAGTGGTGTCCTGCATGCCAGAAAAGACGCTTACGTCCTCCGAAATGCCGAGATGATCGATCACTTCCTTCTTCGGGCTTCCCAAATTGTCGCAAACAGGAACGATGTCGGGGTACTTCTCCGGATCCAGCCCAAGGAATTTGATGAGGCTTTTGTCGTACTTGCCTTTGCTCCACTTCGCCTTTTTGATCATGGCGTAGGTGAAACCGATGTTCTCGTTCGTTTGGAATTTGCCCGTCAATTTCAGATTGATGTAATCGGAAGGTTCCATCACCTTGTAGGTCTTCTTCCAAACTTCCGGCAATTCATTTTTCAGGAAAAGCATGTGGCTGCTGCCGTCCACGCCCGAAAGGATGGGCGGAATACCAACGGACATCAACCACTTCAGTAGTTTAAAGATATTGTAACCCATGATGGACGGAAATCCACCCATGGCTTTGATGACGTGCTTTGCTGCCCGCGCATCTTCCCACATGATGACGTTGTGGGTCGGGTTGCCTTCTTTATCCACGGGCACAGAACTGAAATACTGTGCACAGTTGCCAATGGCCACAATCCGTTTGGCCGTTCCCGACTCGTCAATGACCTCCTTGGAGAGTTTCAGGATCTGGTCCCACCAATCGTGAGGATCCTGCTCCACGCCACCGCCTTTGATGTAAATGCTCTTGAAGATTCCCGACCGCGTGGCGAGAATATCCCCGTTCTGATCGACCACTGAAACCTTCGGCCCGCTGGAACCGAGGTCGATGGATAAGACGCACTTTGTAATGGGATCGGACATGGAGCAACAATTAAGAATTAGAAATTAAGAATGATGAATTCCAAGCATCAGCGTTCTTTTCCCGTAACATCCGTTCCGATCGCAAATCGCTATTCGTCAATTATTTACGAGCTAAAAAGGATACGTGCTTTGCGTCACATCGGTGTAGGCCGTCAGCATGGGCATGTACATCGATGGGTCTATCTCCTTCCCTGCTCCACCGTACATCGCAGCCGATTTCGGGTCGCCTTTCTGTTGCTTGGCATACTCCACGGCCGCTTTCAGGTCCTTCTCAAAATCTTCCACAATGGTGGTGTTGGTGATCTGCGGTCCGGTCACACAGAAATGGAACCCGTTCGGGTGCTGCTGCCCGTTCATGCGCCAACCTTTTGTTTTCAGGTGATCGTTCACATGATAGATGTTGAACTGATCGGAACCGATGGCGGTGATGAACAGCGAATCTCCGAACAGTTTCAGCTCTGGAATGGAGCGAACCACATCCTTCAACCTGAGATTGACATCGAAGATAGCTTTGGCTCGCTTCATATAGCCTTCCTTGCCGTAGTGCATCATGGCCGCCCACGTGGCGGCAAACAGTCCACCCGACTTGCTGCCGTTGAACCCAGTGGAAACATACACCCCACCCGGCCAATCGACCTCGCAGTGGTATTGGTAGCGTCTCAGATGCTCGTTACTGAACAGCACGGTTGATGTTCCCTTCAGTGAATAACCGTACTTGTGCGTATCGGCAGAAATGGCCGTCACACCTGGAAGACGGAAATCGAACACCGGACATTCAATGCCCAACGGTTGCGCCCACGCAAGGATGAACCCACCGAGGCAGCCGTCCACATGCAGCCCGATGTTGTGTTTCACCGCGAGGTCAGAGAGTTTCCCGATGGGGTCGATGATGCCGTGACCGTAATTCCCTGCGGAACCAATGATCATCACGGTATTGGAAGTGATCTTACTTGCCATGTCGGCCACATCGGCTTGGAAGTTTTCATCCAACTTGGCCGTAACGGTTTTCATGTTCAAGTAATGCGCAGCCTTGAAGAACGCAGGGTGTGCCGAAACAGGTAGTACAATTTCGGGCTTTGTAATGCCTTTGTCAACACCCCACTCGCGGTGCACGTACACCGATTGGAAAATACTGTCGGTGCCACCCGTGGTCAACGAGCCGCAGGCCTTCTGTTCGGGATTGCGCTTGTTCACCGCATCGCCATTGAAAATGTCGAGCGTCATGGCAATGATCTCGCCCTCGTATTTGGTCAGCGATGGACACACATCGCGCTGAATGGAATTGACCTGCGAATAGTAGCCGAACGCCTCGTTCAGGAAATCGTAATGATCCTGATCGCCATGGTAGAACGAACCCGAGATCTTGCCGCCTTTCCAAGGTGCGCTTTCGGCCGCGTGCATTTCCTTGATCTGCTTCAGAATATCCTCCTTTGCCATTGACTTTTCGGGCATTTTCGAATTCACGGGATATTTCTCCCGGTACGGGAAAAGCGAATTCACCATTTCGGGGTCGTTGCGCATCTCGTTCATTATGAGGTCGATCTTCTTATCGTCACTCATGCTGCGCTGAACCGCGCGCGCCACCGATGGCAGGTGTTTGATGATCTTCTTCTCCAGATACTTTGCAATGCCCATTTTGATTTATGTCAATTGGTAAGGATGGTAAATATAGAATGCAACGGAAATGATTGTCCGTTGAATTTGGCAGATAATTCTTCGAATTAGATCAACGCTGTTTTCAGCGCGTAGCGAACCAGCTCGGTGGTAGAGTTCACACCAAGTTTCTTGAAGATGTTCTTGCGGTGTGTATTGATGGTATGTACGGAAAGACACATTTTATCCGCAACCTCCGCTGCCGTAAGGCCTTGTGCGATATACTCTATCACCTCAATTTCGCGTTGCGAAAGGGCAGTGGGTGAACAATCATCGGTAACGCCCTCCTTTTTCGATTCATTCACTACGTTGAGAATGCGATTGCAATAGAACTTGTCACCTCTTGCTGTAGCGCGCACCGCATCCAGAATTTCGCCTTCGCTGCATTCTTTGGAAAGCAGCCCTTTGATCGGCTGCCTTACTATGCGGTTGATGGTGGCATGATCGGTGTGAGCAGAAATAACGAGCACGTTGGTGGTCGGTGCCACGCGGAAAACCTTTTGCAGGTCTTCGAATGAAATGTAGTCCGCGTGGTCGTAATCGAAAACCAGCACATCCAGATCTTCCTTCAGCAACCGTGGAATCTCCTTCCCATCAGAACATTCGCCAACCAGTTTGATGTGCTTATCGTGCGAAAAGATGTACTTCAGTCCTTCACGGACCACAAAGTGGGCATCTGCTATTCCGACACGGATCTCCTTCATTATTTAGACTGATTCTAAACAAGCGCAAAGTAAAGGGCAAACTTGCAAGAAAACAAGTGGCATTTGCCGATCATTTGCTTGCTTCGAACGCTTTCTGTCCGCTTTCCAGCCAGTTGACGAACTTTTCGATGTCCGGATCATAGGCAGCTGATGGGCCAAGTTGCTTCTCTGCATAATCTAGAATGACGTAATACGGCTGCGAATTCGTTCCGAAACGCTGTGCCTGCATGTAGCTCCATTTGTTGCCAACGGTACGGAGTTGCTTGGTCTTTCCTCCGATCTCAACTTCGATCTGTTCGTCTTTCGGAAGCGGCAATTTCTCGTCAACGTACAATGAAATGAGTACAAAATCTTCGCGAAGCTTTTTCAGAACGCGCGGGTCGCTCCACACCTGTTCTTCCATTTTTCGGCAGTTGACACAGGCCCAACCCGTAAAATCGAGCATCACTGGCTTTCCCGATTCCTTGGCATAGGCCAACCCTTCCTCGTAGTCGTGAAAGCAAGGCAGTCCGTGCGGGCAGTGTTCCGGATCACCGATCACATCGCCTTTATCTGAAGTGGTAACCAAAGATTGAGATGAAGCGTTGCCAAAACCGTTCGGACTTTCACTATAGAAATTGGGCGGTGGAAATCCGCTGATGATCTTGAGCGGTGCACCCCAAAGTCCGGGGATCAGATAGATGGTAAAGACCAGCACCACCAATCCGAACAGGTAGCGCGGAATGGAAATGTTAGTGGTTGGGCTGTCGTGCGGAAAGCGGATGAACCCGAAAAGATACACGGCCAATGTTCCGAAAATGGCAATCCAAATGGCGAGGAAAAGTTCGCGTTTCAAATATCCGGCCTGAACCACAAGATCGGCATTACTGAGGAATTTCAAGGCCAAAGCAAGTTCGAGCAGACCAAGAACCACTTTAACGGAATTGAGCCAACCGCCCGATTTCGGCATCGAGTTCAACCAACCCGGAAATGCTGCGAATAATCCAAATGGCAACGCCAAAGCCATGGAGAAACCAGTCATTCCCATGATCGGGCCCATCACGCCACCGTTCACGGCAGCTTCCACCAGCAGCGTACCGATAATAGGCCCTGTGCACGAGAACGAAACGAGCGAAAGCGTAAATGCCATGAAGAAGATGCCGATGATGCCTCCTTTGTCTGAGGCCTGATCGGCCTTGTTGACCCACGAGCTTGGCAGCGTGATCTCGAAAGCACCCAAAAACGAAATGGCAAACACCACCAACAGCACAAAGAAGAACAGGTTGAACCAAACGTTGGTGCTCAATGCATTCAACGCGTCCGCCCCGAAAGTGACCGTTACGGCAAAACCAAGAACCACATAAATGAACACGATGAAAAGACCGTAGATGATGGCGTTGGTGATGCCCTTTGCCCTGTCTTTGCTCTGTTTTGTAAAGAACGAAACCGTCAGTGGGATCATAGGGAAAACGCAGGGTGTCAACAAGGCGAGGAATCCGCCAAGAAATCCAGCAATGAAGATTCCGATCCATGACTTATCTGGCTCAACCGATGAACTTTCCGTAGCTGCTTGTCCGGTCAATTTGAACTCAAACTCCACCAACTCAGGCGCAAGGCACTGTTTGTCATCGCAAGCCATGAAGTTGACGGATCCTTTCAAAGCACCTTCGGCTTCGGTCAGTTTCACTTTCTGCGTGAATACAACCTCGTTTTCGAACCACGAAAGTTCTTCCTGATTCACTGCATCAAACTTGGTAATTGGTGTTGGCTCCATCACCCCACCGACCAATTCCATTCCCTTCAGAGAATCGAATGTGAATTCTGTTGGTTGAGTCATTGTTTCTGCAGGCAACTTCATGGAATACATGTGCCAGCCTTCTGTAATGGTTGCTTTGAAACTCAATTCGAACTCACCTTCGCTAAGTTCTTTTTTGTCAAACGTCCATTTCACGGGATCGTGAATTATCGGTTGTTCAGCGGATTGCTCGACCAGAACCTGTTCAGCAGGAACCGCCTTCTCTTCGGCAGCAATCTTGAACTCGAACGGAACATAATCTGGAGGCAGACAACGCTCATCGTTGCAAACCATGAATTCAAGTTCGCCCTTTACAACCGTGGCGGCCGAAGAAACAGCAACCTTTTGCACGAACTTGGCCTTGTTCTCAAAATACTTGAGTTCGATGCCGAAGTTGGGATCCATTTCGTGATGCCCTTCGCCCTCAGAAACATCGCCCTTGCGTTTGGCAGTGCCCCATTGTTGAAATGTGAACGAAGTTGGAACGGGTCCATCGCCCTCAATATGCTGCGAGTAGAGATGCCAACCCTTATCGATGGTTGCGGTAAAGATGAGTTCGGCCTCGGTGGCACTTTTCCGTTCTGCTTTGAACGACCATTTTACCGGTTCGAAAATCTGCGAACAAGCTATTGTGACTGACGAAAGCGTCATCATCAGCACCATCAAAAATCTCTGCATCCTGATCTGTTTCTGGCGGTTAAATGGTTCGTGATATTACAAATTTCCGTCTTGACCGGTGGCAATGTGTCTTTGTTCAGACCGACCATCTAAAAATCGACCTCCTCAGCTTCTTTCAGGCCGAATAAACGCTGAAGTGCAAACGTACCGATGTATAGAAATGGCGTATCGAGCAATGCAACTATGGCTTTGAAAAGAAATCCGGAAAGCAACAGGCCACTGAACAGTTTCCAATCGATGACGCCCGCGCTGCATAGCAAAAGTAGAATCACGCACGTGTCAACAAACTGCGAAGTCATGGTTGAAAAATTGTTTCGGAGCCACAAATGGCGGCCTTTGGTGACGCGTTTCCAAAAATGGAAAATGCGGATGTCGATGAACTGCGCCACCAGATATGCTGCCATGGAAGCACCAACGGAAACTTTGGTGAGCCCGAAGACATTGCTGAAAACGGCATCGGAAACAGGCGACCACGAAGTGGCCGTTGCCACATCGGCCAACGAAACTACGCCAAGCACAAATACACTGGCAAACAATCCGGCCAGCACCACGCGGTCGGCACGTTTGGCACCGTAAACCTCAGAAATGAGGTCGGTGACAAGAAACGTGATCGGGTATGGAAGTATGCCTACGGAAATTTCGAATGTGTAAAGCCCGAACGGACTCCAGGTGAAGAACTTTTGAAAGATGAGATTGCACGAAACCAGCGAAGCGATGAAAATGCCCGCTAGAATGAGATAGATGTTCTCTGCCAGCTTCTGTTTTTCGGGGGCAACGCGCATGGTGCAAATTACAATGTGGATTTATTGCACTGAGACTTTGGGAGAAAATGAGTTGCACAGAGTGAGAGATTCTTTGGAAATTCGATAGCCACAGATGCACAGATTTTCACAGATCACTCAGGCCAAACAATTCCTAATTTCTCATTCCTAATTGATAATTACCAGGAACCACCAGCACCGCCACCACCGAAACTGCCGCCTCCGAAACCACCGAAGCCGCCTACGCCTCCTCCACCAGAGAACCCACCGAAATGGCCGCGTCCGCCTGAAAAACTCGACCACGAATCGGTGTGCTTCTTCCGTGCGGCATTCAGCAGCATCCAAGCGGCCCAGAAACCCATGTTGTTCAAACGTGCGTACTTGCGCGCCTGCGATACCGCTGCAATGGTGATCAATATCCAAATGCCGATTATCAAAGCGATTACGGTGATCACGATCGGCAACGGGTCATCCTGTCCGCCATCACCTTGGCCTGAATATTCGCCTTTCGTCACTGAAATAATGGCATCTGCTGCCGCAGAAAGTCCACCTGCAAAATCGCCTTGGCGGAAACGCGGTTTCATTTCGTTCTCAATGATGCGTTTGCAAAGTGCATCGGTCAACGTTGATTCCAGCCCATAACCCGTGGCGATCCACATTTTGCGGTCGTCAATGCTTACAAGGATCAAAGCACCATTGTTGGTTCCACCTTGCCCAATGCCCCATTTTTCGCCCAATTCGAAGGCATAGTTGCTTATCTCGTAACCGTCAAGGGTTTGAATGATGACGATGGCTATCTGAACGGAGGTTCCGTTGTCATATGCCACCAACTTTTCTTCCAGCGTTTGTATTTCTGAACTTGAAAGCGTGTTGGTGTAATCGTTAACCAAACGGTTGGAACGAGCAGGAAAATTCTGCGCTAAAGACAGCACCGGAAACGCCATCAAAATTATGTAGAGCAGATTCCTCATTTTACAATGATCTCATCCGACAGTTCGTTCCGATCTCCGTTGTTGTAAGGAAAGTGTTCTGCCAATGCTTTTCCGGCCATGGCAATTCCCATTTCCAGTCCTTCGGCAAACTGGCCTTGCTTGAAAAGCGTCAGCATCTGCTGTTTGATGTGGTCCCAGAAATCATGTTCCACTTTGGCGTTTATGCCTGCATCGCCCAGTATGGCAAACTTATGATCTTGCATGGCCAAGTAGAACAGAACGCCATTGCGCAGTTCGGTTCGGTGCATTTTCAGTTCGCCAAACAGAAAAGCTGCATGGTCAAGCACGTCCTCCTTGCACTTGTCCTCGATATAAAGACGAATCTCGCCCGATGTGGTCTTTTCGGCCTTTTTGATAGCCGCACCTATGTGGGTCAGCCGTTGATCCGTGAAATAGTCGACCGCTTTCAAATCAGAACTCGACTTTCGGAGCCTCTTCGGCACCTTCTTTCGCTTCGAAGTAGTCCTTCTTCTCAAAGTCGAACATGCCCGCTATGAGGTTGTTCGGGAACTTGCGGATGTACGTGTTGTAATCCTGCGCAGCCTCATTGAACTTCTTGCGCTCAACAGAAATGCGATTCTCCGTTCCTTCCAACTGCGATTGAAGCTCCAGGAAGTTCTGATTGGCCTTCAGGTCGGGATATTTCTCTACCACCACCATCAGCCGGGCCAAGGCAGATGAAAGTCCGTCCTGAGCCTGTTGAAACTGCTGAATGCTATTGGCATCAAGCTTCGATGGATCGACATTGATGCTGGTTGCCTTGGCACGCGCTTCCACAACGGCAGTAAGTGTTTCCTGTTCAAAATCGGCATAACCCTTCACGGTTGACACAAGATTCGGGATGAGATCCGCCCTGCGCTGATACGCGTTTTCAACCTGCGCCCATTGTGCGGTTACTGCTTCCTGTTTCTCGATCATGGAGTTGTACTGGCAACTTTGCAGGCTCATGGCACCGACAACGGCCAGTAGGTAGAATAGTCTTTTCATTTTGGTTAGGTGTTTCGACAAAAGTAACAACCGTGGTAAGGAATGTTCAGATGAAGGCGGTAAGCTTTAACACTTTTTTAGTGTTGGAAGTGACCCGAAAACGGTTGTCGAGGCGCTTTCCCACCACCCAAACGACCTCTCCTTGGAAGGTCAAAAGCCACGTTTGCTGTTTCTCTAGCACAGAATACTTCTGGTCGATGAAGAAGTCACTGAGCAGTTTCCAACCATTCATTCCCAGCGGTTTGAAGCAATCGCCATTTCGCCATTTCCGCAGTTCAAATCCAGAATTCGCGTATGTCAGCGGACCGTTCGTCAGAGCAATCGTAACTGCACCGGCATCGATCAACGCCACATTCGATTCGGTGACCAGCGTTTCCAATGAACTTCGCTCCATGGTTTCGCAAACGATGAGTGGTGCGGTATCGTTCGTTTTCAATTCGGAGATGATAAGCCGATCGCGTTCTTTCAAAACCCGATGCGTGTTGGATGAAACAACCGAACCCGAGTCTGAATCGAGAAGCTGTAGCACTTCAAAAACCTGTTCGGAATTGAAGCCGAGCGGTTCTAGCTCTTCTTTGAGCATGGTAAAGGGAAAGTTGGAATCTTCCATGGCAGCTACTGAAATCTCAGATCCTGAAACCAGCTTTTGCAATTGGCCGGTCACAAAATGCTTGTATTCGGGAAGTTGGGCTTCGGCACGTTCTGCAAACTGAAGTAGCTTTTCAAACGCCTTAGGGTCTGTTGCCAACAGCATTGGTAACAACTTCAAACGCACCCAATTACGTTGGTAGTACGTTTCAGCGTTCGATCGGTCTTCTCGGAACGGAACGTTGTGATTCTCGGCAAAAGCGCGTATCTCGTTTTTCGTGAAGCCGAGCATCGGACGAATGAAGCCATCCCGTTGCGAAGGCATTCCGAGAAAACCCCGATAACCTGTGCCGCGCAACAGATTGATGATGAGCGATTCGACCCGGTCGTTGGCATGATGCGCCAATGCCGTTGCCCGATAACCGTGCATTTCCATCAGTTCATTGAAGAAGGCGTATCGCTCAACTCTCGCAACCATTTGAATGGAGGCGTTGGTTTCCTCCATCAGATGTTTGATATCAACAGCCTTAACGTGGAACTCAATTCCTCGTTCATCACACCATTGCCTCACCAATTGTTCATCAGCATCAGAATCATCGCCACGCAAACCATAGTTGCAATGTGCCACGGCCATATGATGACCGCTTCGGTGAAGCAGACATGCGAGTACCATCGAATCGACCCCACCGCTAACCGCCACGAGCAATGGCTTTCCTCTGTTTGGAAAACCGAGTAATTCCATTGCCTCTTGGAATCTACTTCGCATGGTTTTGAATTACGTTTCTCATGGCTTCGGCCTTCAGCACGCATTCTTCCCATTCCTTTTCAGGATCGGAATTAATGGTGATGGCACTGCCCGTGGGAAACGATGCCATCTTCTCATCGGCATTGTAAAGGACGCTTCGAATGACAACATTGAAATCGAAATCGAGTTCGGGCGTGAAATAACCTACCGCACCGGAGAACAATCCGCGTTCAAAATCCTCAAATTCATCTATCAGTTCCATGGCTCGGATCTTCGGTGCACCGGTCATTGAACCCATCGGGAAAGCGTTCAGGATCGCATCCAACGGGTGCACGTCCTCTCTCAATTCTGCAGAAACAGTGGAAATCATGGCATTGACATGCGTAAATGGGTAAACGCCACAGAGTTCATCTACCCGCACAGAACCCTTGGTTGCGCTCTTCGAAAGGTCGTTCCGAACCAGATCGGTGATCATCACATTTTCCGAAACTTCCTTCGCATCATTTCTCAGTCGCTGCATCTGATCGGCATTGTCCGTTGTTCTTCGGTTCGTGCCTTTCATGGGCTGAGAAACAATACGTTTTCCTTTTTTCATCATGAATCGTTCGGGACTTGTACCCATCAGGTACCGACCTTGTCTGGAGAAGTAGCTGGAGAACGGTGCGGAGGAATTACCGATCAATTCCCGAAAGAGTCGATACGGATCGATCTCGATTTCACTGACCAGATGCTGAACACAGAAATTGACCTCGTAAATGTCGCCCTGCTGAATGTGCCGTTTCAGTTTTGAAACCGTGTTGAGGTAGCTGCTTATGGAAGGCCCTTGAAAAGCAAGTGACGAAGCTTCATCGGAAATTTTTGGCTTTGACCTTACCATGACCGGGCTGTGCGAATACGCGTTGATCGATGAATCCGCTACCAATATCAAGTGCTTTGGTACGAAGAAAAAAGCCAACGGAAACTTGAAGAGATCATGATTGTTGGAAGGTACGTCTTCCAATAGAGTCCGCAAGGTATAAGACAAGTGCCCCACCACGAAGTCATTTCGGTCGTTAAGCCAGTGTTTCAGATCGCTCAGATCTGCATTTTCTTTCACCGCGAATTCATCCTTGACTCCAATTGCTATCAGGCGGTCGAATTCCCAAGGGCCTGTTTCAATTTGAACAGGAACGGGAAATGATGCTAATTCAACCACCACTTCATCGCTACGGACCATGGCTTCCAGATCAGCCTCAGAAAAGTTTCCGTTATATGTCCTTTCTGCCCAACTCACGGCAACAAATATCGACAGACAACCGAACCTAATTATTCGATTTTCGTTCAGGAGGTCAATTCACGCAGCATCAGCTTGAAATTGAAATTTAAATGAACCATCATTTTGATACGATGAAAGAGGGGAAATCAGTAGCTTTAGAACCGATTTGTATCGTTGAACGATCCGAATCTAATATTCAGAACATGAGAACAAACTTCTACTTGTCGTTGCTAACAGTTGCTTTCGTTGCCAGTGCCGATCTGGTTTTCGGACAGGGCGTGGTGAACAACAGTGCCAAAATCTCCATTTCATCAGGTACCAATTTCATTATTGACAACGGTGGTTTTACGAATCAAGGCGCAGGTGCACAAGTAACGAACGCTGGAACGATGTACGTTGATGGTGAATGGTCGAACACATCGGCAACGAACGTTTTCGGAGCTACGCCAACTTCAACAACCGGTGGTTTGGTTGTTTTGGATGGTGCCGCTCAGGACATTTCTGGTACTGTAGAAACGCACTTTTACAACCTTAACGTAACAGGTAGCGGAAAGAAGACCCTTGACGGAGTTGATGCGAGTGTGTACAACATTCTTGGTTTGAACTTCCAAAGTATCCGTTTGAACTCTCAGACCTTGACGTTGGAAAATTCTGCCATTGGCCCTGGCGCCATCAGCAACCTTGGGGGCTATGTCATTTCAGAAAGTGCACCATCTACTGGCTCTTACGGCATTCTGCGTTGGAATATGGGAACAAACGTTGGAAACTATACGATTCCATTCGGTACGGATGCCGGAGCTCCTGCCAACTTGGCTTTTGGTTACAACATCACCACTGCAGGAAGCCCAAGTTCCAGTTACAAGACTTTCGCTACGTATGACACAGACCCTCAAAACTCGTTTACAGGTACGAACATCACCACTAACCCATTGCCTGGACAATGGACCGACCTGCCGTTCACAGTCAACAACCTGACTGACGATTACATTCAAGCGGCACACTATTTTGTCACTGACCGTTTTTGGATCATCGATGAAGAAAACATTGGCGAAGGAAATGGTGGATATGCCGTGAAACCACGTATTGAGTACGTATTCCGCTATTTGGATGCGGAAAACGCTGCCCCTAACCACATTACTGAAGCGAACCTTGTTCCTCAGCGATACAACCACACTGAAGATAAATGGGGAGATTGGTTGTACGGAGTTCCTGCAGTTATTACCAATACCACGAGCAATACGGTAACGGTACAAATTGCTCAGGATGCCTCTACTTGGACAGAGGACATGTATCCGGTATGGACCTTGGTTGACAATAGTGATCCGCTACCAATTGAAATGACACGATTTGTTGGTCAGTGTGCCAATGGCGAAATTGAACTGAGCTGGACAACTTGGACTGAGACGAACAACGATTTCTTTACTGTGGAGCGCAGCAACAACGGAGTGGAATTCGAAGTGGTTGACGTGATTGAAGGTGCTGGCAACAGCAATGAGCCATTGACCTACAACGCCATTGATAAAACGCCTTACGGAGGCACTTCTTACTACCGTTTGAAGAACACCGATTTTTCGGGCAAGTCAGAATATTCAGAGATTATTGCGGTTTCGTGCGGAACCGATGGCAACGACTTCAACTTTGTGAATGCATACGACATCGATCAAACAGAATTGATGGTAGAGTTCACTGCAGCGCAGAACGAAGATTTTACCATTATGCTATATGATGCTGCTGGAAAACGAGTGGTTGATTTCGGTGGTGCAGCCTACGAAGGTTTGAACAAGGTTCGTTTGGATGTGGCCGATCTTGCCAGAGGAATCTACATCGTGAATCTGTCTAACGCGCAACGCAACTTCAGCAAGCGTGTAATGCTGAGATAAAATATTTGGGGCGCGGCTGTTCCAAAGAAAGGGAGGACTTCGGTTCTCCCTTTTTTATTTGGTGCGGATGTAGTTGGCGAAAGAAGCAACCCAATCAGGGTCGTCATTCAAGCTGGGGACGAGGTCAACTTTCTCTCCGCCATTTTCTTTGAAAATCTCGTCATATTCATGCCCTATCTCGATCAAGGTTTCGAGGCAATCCGCTACGAAAGCGGATGAGAAGATGAGCATGCGCTTGGCACCGCCTTTTGCTTTTTCAGCCACTACTTTATCTGAATAAGGCTTTATCCATTTATCGTCCAAACGAGATTGGAACGAAGTGGTATATCGGTCTTCTGGCAGCCCCAGTTTCTGCGCGATCATTTTGGTCGACTCGTAGCAAGCGGCTTTGTAGCAATATTGGTTTTCGCCAGTTACCCCATGCTCGCAGTTGCGATCATCGCACAGACCTTCGTCATAAACCTTATTCAATTGGCGGATCGGGAGACCATGATAACTGAACAGAATGTGGTCGTATGAATTGAGGTCGAATTGCTTGGCGCGTTTCACAAAGCCATCAATGTATCCTTCCAACTCATAGAACTGGCTCACGAAGACCATCTCTGGAATGACCCACCATTTAGAGGCGATTCGCATCACTTCTTCAATGCATGTTCCTGTAGAAGAAGAAGCATACTGCGGATACATCGGCACCACAATGATTTTCTTCGGGTTGTTCTTGCGCAGTTTTACCAAGCCTTCTTCCACCGAAGGCGATTGGTAACGCATGGCTATTTCCACCTGATAATTTTCGCCAAGGTCGGCCTGCAAACCTTTCTTGAAATTCTCTGAATGAACGAGCAATGGGGAACCCTCTGGCGTCCACATCTGCTGGTAGATCTTGGCCGATTTCGGGGCGCGGAAAGGAACTATAATGGCGTTGACCAGAATCTTCCTTGCCAACCAAGGAATGTCAATTACACGTGGATCATTAAGAAATTCGGAAAGGTACTTCCGAACATCCCCAACACTTGGCGAATCGGGCGTTCCGACATTCATGAGGAGAACTCCTATTTCTGGTTTCTTCATTTCAAACTATCATTAAGATCCTCCGCCTTGCTTCAACAGGCTCAGCACGGGCTGTTCCTCGGCACCTCCTTTAAAAGGAGGAAGGCCTCATTCCCCCTTTCACAGGGGGTGCCCGAAGGGCGGGGGATTATCGAATTGAAACAAGAACCAACCATAAAGGTTTACATGTGCAGCGGACGATTGTCCGTTGCTGCCAAACAGGCTTCTTTAATGGCCTCTGTATAGGTTGGGTGTGCGTGCGAGATGCGCGAAACATCTTCAGCCGAAGCACGGAATTCCATGGCTACCACCGCTTCAGCGATCATATCGGCAGCACGGGCTCCAATCATATGTACACCCAGAATTTCATCCGTATTCTTATCGGCAAGAACCTTTACCAAGCCGTCAAGGTCCATGCTGGCGCGTGAACGGCCCAACGCACGCATTGGGAATGAACCGACCTTGTATTCCACACCTTCTGCCTTCAGTTGCTCTTCGGTTTTACCAACTGCCGCAACTTCTGGCCACGTGTAAACCACGCCTGGTATGAGGTTATAATCAATGTGTGGTTTCTGACCCGCCATGGTCTCGGCTACGAAAACGCCTTCTTCTTCGGCTTTGTGTGCAAGCATGGCACCTTTAATGACATCGCCAATGGCGTAAACGCCCGCCACTTTGGTCTGTAGGTGGTTGTCCACTTCAATACGGCCACGGTCGTCTGTCTTCAAACCAATTTTATCCAAACCAAGACCTTCGGTGTAAGGCTTGCGACCAACCGACACAAGGCAGTAATCGCCTTCCAATACCAACTCAGCGCCTTTGGCATCATCAGCCTTCAGCGTAACGGTCTTGCCTTTGGCAGAAACCTCCTTCACCTTGTGGCTCAGGTAAAACTTCATGCCTTCCTTCTTCAATACTTTCAGCAGCTCCTTGCCCAAGGTCTTGTCCATGGTCGGGATGATGCTATCCATGTATTCCACCACCGAAACCTCGGCACCCAAACGGGCATACACCGAACCCAACTCTAGGCCAATGACGCCACCACCGACCACGATCATGTGCTTCGGTACTTCGGTAAGGTTCAACGCTTCGGTTGAGGTGATCACACGCTTCATATCAATGGTGATGAATGGCAGTGATGATGGTTTGGAACCCGTGGCAATGATCACCTTGTCGGTGTCGATGCTTTCGGTCTTGCCATCGGCTTTGGTCACCGTGATCTTATTCTTGGTCTCGAAACTTCCTACACCTTCATACACATCGATCTTGTTCTTCTTCATCAGGAAATTGATGCCATCGGTGTTGGCTTTCACCACATCTCCCTTACGGGCTATCATCTGCTTGATGTTCACCTTCGGGGCAGGAATGTCGATGCCATGTTCTTTGAACGTGTACTTGGCATTGTGGTAATGCTCGGATGAATCGAGCAGCGCCTTTGACGGGATGCAACCCACGTTGAGACACGTTCCGCCAAGGGTCGGATACTTCTCAATGATGGCTGTTTTCATACCCAATTGTGCACATCGGATGGCTGCCACATAGCCGCCTGGGCCCGAACCGATAACCGTTACATCATACTTTGCCATTGCTCTTCTTTCTTGAACGGCCGCAAAGGTAGGTTTTGGGGATGAAGTGATCTGTACAATAATGGGCCCATTATTCAATTTAGCACCAGAAAGCAAGTCTTTGCCCGCACGGTGGAATTCCATGCAGTCAACCTATCTCATTTCAAGATTTTCAGTTTCAAAGACCTACTTCATCAGCCCTCGGCCTGACCTGTATCATGCATTCCAATGGGCATTTACCTCAACTTGGCATCAAATATTCAGTTCATCATGAAAACCATTCTCGTTGCCACCGATTATTCGCCTGCAGCAGACAATGCCGTTGATTATGCCGCCCGAGTGGCCCGTGCGGCCAATGCCACGCTCATCCTGTTCAATGTGTTCAAACTCAGTGTTCACGCTAGCAATTCCATGGCATCAACAGGCAGCATCAACCAACTTTTCGGCAAAAGCGAAGAACGCTTGGCCGATGCTTCCATCGAAGTGGCCGCCCGTTACGGCATTACGGCAAAGTGGCATTTGGGCAAAGACAACACCATAGACAGTTTGAAGGAATACGCCCACCACAACCAGGTCGACCTAGTGGTTATGGGTATCGAAAGCAACCTCATTGAATACCGATGGTTCGGCAACACAACCACCGAGGCCATCGGTCTCATGCAATTCCCACTTTTGGTGGTTCCCAACGACATCCAGTTCAACGGCATCAAACACATTACGTATGCCTGCGAAGCTTCGTACCTTAAAGACGGCTGCGAACTTGGCACGCTGAAACAGTTTCTAAATGTGTTCAACGCCAAGCTCGATGTCTTTCATGTGATAACCGAAGGCCGCGGAGGCGGCAACGAGGAAATGGAGCAACTGATGGATCGCATTCTTCACGATGTGCCTCACTCGTATCGTTACGTTCACAGCCCCAAAGTGGACGAGGGTATTGAAATTGGTCTTAACCAAACACCTACAGACCTTCTTGTAATGATTCCAGACAAATTGGGTTTCTTCGAATCTTTGGTGAAGGGTAGCAATACCAATCAAATGACGGTGAAGACCCGTGTACCGATGCTGGTCATTCCCAACGAAGTGGCCTGTTGAAAGGCCCTAGCCATCGGCAGCGTTTGTTATTCACCACTTGTTTTCCGCGCCTCGCACTAATTTAGCGGCATACCTCACCGCATGAATTCGAAGAACGCGCCACTTGTCAACTATGCTATTGCCCTCTTAGGCCTGCTTCCCCTGCTTCATTGGATGTACACCCACGTGCATCAGGATGCGTGGTGGGACGAACTCATTTCGCTCAAGGACTATGCCCTTGTCAGCATCGAAACTACGCGCACCTCTTACCCCGAACCAGGCAATCACATTCTCTTCAACCTGTTCGACAACCTCATCAGCCGCCTCATCGGCATCCGCGATTTCTACGACATGCTCGACCATCTTTGGAAACTGCGTTTGGCTCAAGGGCTGTTGGCAATCGGCACATGCGGCTACGTTTTCCTCACGGCTCAGCGTTTCATAAGTCGTCAGTTTGCCAGTTTGGCCGTCATCTTCTTGGCCGGTTGCATTCCATTCCTCAATTTCTCATTGCAGTTGCGTGGTTACAACATGAGCATGCTGTACGTCAGCATGGTGGTGTACCACGCTCTTAGCTACATCGATGGCCGCAAATGGCCGCATGCGCTACTAACGGCACTTGCCTCCTTCTTTCTTCTCTACACCATTCCGAGCAACGTTTATTTTCTTTTCACTGTAGGCGCGGTGATCGGTGCAGATTGGCTTCTTGTTTTTCGAGGAAAAACGAAAACAGAAAAAGGAAAAAAGGCAAAGGCTGAGAAGAAGCCTTCATTGTTCTCCTATCCGCATTTGTGGGTATTGGGAGCCATTGGCGTTGGTGCCGCCTTAACCTACGTAGCCTATCAACCGGTGATGGAGCAACTGCTCGACAACCGGTTTGTTTCCAAGGCTCCGCCCGAAAGATCCTTTGTGCTTACTACCGTGCTTCCTTCCGTTGTCAAGGCATTTTTCAGTTTCCGTTGGCTGCTGATGGTTCCAGTGTTGGCAGGCATCTTCTTTTGGTTGGTGAAGAAAGATGTGGAAGGCAACCGAAGAATCCTCACGCAGCTACTTGTGCTTTTCATCCTACCGTTTGTGCTACTTTACTTACACGAGAAGGTTCCGTTCGAACGTACGTTCGTTCACCTCGCACCCGTTTTCGCCTTACTGCTCACGGCCCTAACGGCTCTGTTCCTGAACGGCATCAAACTTTCTGACGGCATCAAACAGGGCATTGTTGCCGTTCTGGCCGTTTATGGCATCGGTAATTCCATTTGGCAGAAAAGTGAGATCAATGCTCACCTCGACCGCAACTTGGAGCGCAACAAACGCGAGCAGAACATCTACCACAATTTCTACTTGGCCGACAATTTCCAGCCGCATCAGGCCGTCAAAGAGTTCTTAGCACTCAATGATACGAATACCACCATTCTGTTGGCCGATGAACTTGACCGCGTCAGCTACCTGTATTATTTGGAGAAATACAACCTGCCTAGTTACGCCATCATCAAGTTGCAACCACAGAAAGTGGAATCACAAGGACGCACCTTCAACCACGTGGGCATGTTCCAACGTTCAATGGGCAAAGGACAGAAACCGGCATTTCAGCAGGTTCCGCTCAACCTTGACATCAAGAACAAACCTTACAACGATTACCTGCTGCTCGTGAACATTGCCCAGCAATTGGAGCGCGGCAAGAACATCTACCTCTTCACAGGGTTTCCGAACAAGGCCGAAAAGGCCATCGAAATCTTCTTCAAAGACACGTATCGATTGGAGCGGATGAACGGTTTCGGCTTCGCCAATCTGTTCCGTTTTGAAGCAAAAAACACCCCCTGACGCGAGCTGCTTGATACAGCTGATACTTATCAAATCTTATTAACGCGACTTTCCGTTCGTATGCATTGGGCCTACTTTTGAACCGAACGATCCAACGCCTCATGCCATCTATTGCCGAACTGAAACGAATTTGTTCTCAGACCCGAAGAGACATTGTACGAATGGTTCACGCACCTGCTTCCGGCCACCCTGGCGGGTCGCTGGGTTGCGCTGAATTCTTTGTAGCTCTCTACCACGAGATAATGAAGCCCGATGCCAAGAACTTTGACATGGATGGGAAGGGCGAAGACCTGTTCTTCTTGTCAAATGGCCACATTTCCCCGGTTTGGTACAGCGTTCTGGCGCGTTACGGTTACTTTCCGGTAAAGGAACTGAGCACATTCCGTTTCCTGAACACACGCCTACAGGGGCACCCAACCACCCACGAAGGGTTGCCTGGCGTTCGTATGGCATCTGGCTCTTTGGGACAGGGTTTGTCTGTTGCCCTTGGTGCCGCGCAAGCCAAAAAACTGAATGGCGATTCCAAACTCATCTACACGCTTCATGGCGATGGCGAATTGCAGGAAGGTCAGATCTGGGAAGCGGTCATGTATGCCTCGGCAAAGAAGGTTGACAATATCATTGCCACTGTTGACGTTAATGGAAGGCAGATAGATGGTGACACCACTGCCGTTCTCGACCTCGGAAACCTGAAAGCAAAGTTTGAGGCATTCGGTTGGCAGGTTTTCAGTTGCGATGGCAACAACTTGGAAGATCTGCTTGCCACAATGGCCGCCTGCAAAGCCGCCACGGGCAATGGTGTTCCTGTTGTCAATCTGATGAAGACGGAAATGGGCATGGGAGTTGATTACATGATGGGGTCGCACAAATGGCACGGTGTGGCACCGAACGATGCACAACTGGAAGCCGCCTTGACCCAATTGGAAGAAACCCTCGGAGATTACTGATCTCCAACCCGATAAGATGTTTCAACTGAAGAAACACACGTTCATGCTTCTCCTTGCATTGGGAACATTTCTCTCTGCAAACACTTCATCTGCTCAGGAAAAACCCACACAGATCAACCGCATTCTTTTCGTGTTCGATGGCTCACAGAGCATGTTCGGGCATTGGGAAAGCGGCATGAAGATCGACATTGCAAAGCAACTGCTCAACGAACTGCTTGACAGCCTCAAGAATGTCGAGAACCTCGACCTTGCTTTCAGAGCGTACGGGCATCAAAGTCCTTTCATTTCGGGCACGCAACGCGATTGCAAGGACACTCGCTTGGAAGTTCCGTTCGGAGGCGGTGGGGCTTTCGCCATCAAAAAGGCGCTGGATAAGATCCAACCGAAAGGAACCACTCCCATTGCCTACAGTTTGGAACAATCGGCCAAGGACTTTCCTGCGTGCTCTAATTGTCGCAACATGATCATTCTGATAACCGATGGCATTGAAGAATGCTACGGAGATCCGTGTGCTGTTTCAATGGCGTTGCAATCGAAGGGAATCGTACTGAAACCATTCGTCATCGGCATCGGTCTCGACCTTGAATTGGTTGACCGCTTCAAGTGCATTGGAAGCTACTTCAACGCCAATACGGAACGTTCGCTCAAAGACATTCTGAATGTGGTCATATCTCAGGCGCTCAACCCAACTTCCGTTCAAGTGAACCTGTTGGACGTGAACGGTAATCCCACCGAAACCGATGTGAACATGACGTTTTACGACCTTCATTCGGGACGCATGACATACAATATTATTCACACCATGAATCATCGTGGCGTTCCAGATACGTTGGCCATCGACCCACTAGCACTTTACCGCATGAAGGTTCACACTGTGCCGGCTGTAACCAAGGACAGCATCGAACTCATTCCGGGCATTCATAATATTATTGCGGTTGATGCACCACAGGGCGACCTCGTGATGAAGGTGAATGGTAAACACGACTACGAGAACCTGCAGGCCATCGTGCGACTGAAAGACGATATGAACACGCTTAACGTTCAAAAGGTGGGACACAAACAGCGGTACTTGGTCGGCACATACGACTTGGAAGTATTGACACTACCAAGAATGATAGTGAATGACGTTAACGTTGCCCAAAGCCACACCACAACCGTAGAGATCCCTCAGTCTGGCGTGGCGCATATCATGCGGAAATCGAAGGGCGTTGGCGACCTTTTCGTGAAGGATGGGAACGCATTGAATTGGATCTACTCGCTCGATCCCGAACTTACGTCCGAAAGTATTCCGCTGCAACCCGGAAGCTACAAGGTGGTTTTCAGACCCATCGGTTCGAAGCGCGCATTTTATACGATAGAACAAGACTTCAGCATATTCTCCGGCAAATCACAATTGGTTGAATTGAAATAGCATGTGTAAGCCACAGATTCTCAGATTTTCTCCGATTTCTCAGTAATCATGTCTTTGAAAAACGACTCATATCCTTTTTCGCAAGAAACAGAACGCATCATCAAAACGGCTTTTGATGTACACAATAATCTTGGAGCAGGTTTTTTAGAAATCGTGTATAAGGATGCCTTAGAGTTTGAGTTTGACCAACTCGGAATTAAGTGTGAACGAGAAAAGCAATATTCGGTCACTTATAAGGGCATTACTCTTCCCCATTCGTTTTATGCTGATTTCGTGGTTTTCGGAATCATCATTTTGGAAATCAAGGCGAAATCGGGAATTGCTCAAGAAGATGTAGCTCAAACCTTGAATTATTTGAAGTGCTCTGGCTGTAAAGTCGGCTTGATTCTGAACTTCGGCACTTCTTCCGTAGAAATTAGACGAGTAGTATTTTGATGTAATATCCGATGAACAGTGAAATCCGAGTGAATCTGTGCATCAGTGGCTAAAAACGATTAATCAATGGCAATAGAAAAACTTACAGAAGACCGCGATACACGCTCTGGCTTTGGGGCTGGACTTTACGAATTGGGAGCGAAGAACGAGAACGTGGTGGCGCTTTGTGCCGACCTCACGGGCTCACTCAAAATGGAAAAGTTTGAGAAGGAATTCCCTGATCGCTTCTTCCAAGTTGGAATTGCGGAAGCAAATATGATGGGTATTGCCGCTGGTCTGACCATCGGTGGGAAAATCCCGTTCACTGGCACGTTTGCCAACTTCAGCACGGGTCGTGTTTATGACCAGATCCGCCAGTCCATCGCCTATTCAGGTAAGAATGTAAAAATCTGTGCTTCGCATGCAGGTTTGACGTTGGGTGAAGACGGTGCCACGCACCAAATATTGGAGGACATCGGTCTGATGAAAATGCTACCTGGCATGGCCGTTATCAACCCATGCGATTACAACCAGACCAAAGCTGCAACCATTGCCATTGCAGAGCATGAAGGTCCCGTTTATTTGCGTTTCGGTCGTCCGAAGGTTCCGAACTTCACACCTGAGAACCAGAAATTTGAGATCGGTAAAGCTTGGAAGATCAGCGAAGGTTATGACGTGAGCATATTCGCCACAGGTCATTTGGTTTGGAAAGCCATTGAAGCACAGACTATTCTGGCAGACAAAGGCGTGAGTGCTGAGATAATCAACATCCACACCATTAAACCTTTGGACGTGGACGCCATCTTAGCTTCCGTTAACAAAACAGGATGCGCGGTGACAGCCGAGGAACATCAACGCAATGGTGGCCTTGGCGACAGTGTGGCCCAAACGTTGGCTATGCACGGCCCTGCTCCCATGGAAATGGTGGCGGTCGATGACAGTTTTGGGGAAAGTGGAACACCCGAGCAGTTGTTGGAAAAGTACGGTCTGAGCACAGAAAACATCGTTGAAGCAGCACTGAAGGTCATCGCGAGGAAGTAAACCCGCGCATGGCAGACGAGCGAGACAAGGAATTGCTGAAACTTTTCAGAGACCCTTCGTCTCGAAATCTCGCATTCAGCGAACTCGTCAATCTTTATCAGGAACGACTTTATTGGCACATCCGCAGAATTGTGATAGACCACGATGATGCCGATGACGTGCTTCAGAACACCTTCATCAAGGCATTTCGGAACTTGGAGAACTTCCGTGAGGACAGCCAGATTTACACATGGTTGTATCGCATTGCCACCAACGAAAGTATCAGTTTTCTAAAGAGTAAAAAGCGTAACATTTTCGTTTCGCTGGATGATGTTTCGCACGCGCTTTCAAGCAAGTTGGAAGCTGACCCGCAATTGAGCGGAGATGCCATCCAACTGAAATTGCAGAAAGCCATCCTTACGCTGCCTACCAAACAGCGGATGGTCTTCAACATGAAGTATTTTGAGGAGATGAAGTACGAGGATATGGCCGAAGTGACGGGCACTTCTGTCGGTGCGTTGAAAGCCTCATATCACCATGCCGTCAAGAAAATTGAGGCTTACATGAAGCAACAATTCTGATGAGGCCTGCACACGTCATCCTGAGTGATCTCTTTTTTCGAGATCGTAACGAAGGATTAAACCTTTATCAAAGACAAGCGTCAATGCACCGTGATGAAAACCACAGATGATCAAAACGAATTCGAGTTGAACGTGGAAGGTTTTTCCACTGAAACGCTGAAGCGGAATGCGTTCTCCACGCCCGAAGGTTATTTCGATAACCTTACGCCACGCGTAATGGAAAGTGTTCGGAATTCGGGAAGCGCATCGCAAATTGGCTGGCCGATCTGGATGAAATTGACTGTCCCTTCTTTCGGAATTGCCGTAGTTGCCATTTTCGCATGGTTCTTAACTCCGCAACCAAAGGATGAAGCACCTGATTTTGAGACCGTTGTTGCCACGTTGACAGTGGAGGACCTGGTCACCTATGCCGATCTGCAGCCATCAGAATTGGTCAGCTACGATCTGGTTGATTGCAACCAACTGGCATTGAATGAGAGCACATTGACCGATGAGGAAATTTTCGAGTACTTGGAGGACATGGAAGACGTAGAATTGAACACGATTATTGACGACATAGAAATTTGACATGAAAAAGCTATTGATCCTAAGCGTAGTGGTGCTATTGAACTCGATGCAAGTAGTAATGGCACAGGATGAGGAATTAGAGCCATCCAAACGAGAGAGGTTGGAAGCACTGAAAGTGGCCTATCTGACCGAAAAGCTGAGCCTTACACCTGAAGAAGCACAACAGTTCTGGCCTTTGTACAATGAGCTGGAAAATAAGATGCGTGACATCCGTAAGCAGCTTCGAGGAAACCGCTCCGAAGCGAAGCAGAACTTCGACCAACTGAGCGATGCCGATGTGGCCAAAGCCATCGACCGCGAGTTGGCTTTGGAACAACAGGAACTCGATCTGAAGAAGCAGTACAATGAACGTTTCAAGAAAATTCTACCTATCAAGAAAGTTGCTAAGCTCTATGCAGCCGAACATGGGTTCAGGAAGGAATTGCTCAAAGGGGCTCGAGAGAATCGCGAGCATCATGGACCTCCAAAATAAATCCGTTTGATCAAGAAAGGGGAAGTGAACAGTCATTTCCCTTTTTTTGTTGTAACCCTAAAGCCTCTATGCAGTTAAAGTGCGCGGAAAGGTCGACAACAAAGCGGTTTGTGTTCGGTTAAGCACCTGAACCGTCAATTGGATCAGTCGATTTTTTCGTATAATCGCGCAGGCTTTACTAAAACACAAAAAACACATCTGTCCAAATGAGCGAGAAAGCAGAGATTCGAGTAGGAGATCAAGTGGTTGAACTACCGGTAATCACCGGAACTGAGAACGAAAAGGGCATCGACATTCGTAAACTGCGCGATGTGACCGGCCTCATCACGTTTGACAGTGGTTATAAGAACACAGGAGCCACAAGCAGCAGCATCACTTTCTTGGACGGTGAGTTGGGAATTCTTCGTTACAGAGGATACCCGATTGAACAATTGGCAGAAAAATCGACCTTTTTGGAAGTCGCCTATCTGCTCATTTACGGTGTACTCCCAACCAAGCCTCAGTTTACAGAATGGACAGAGAAGATCACCCGTCATACCCTCATCCACGAGGACATGAAGGAATTCTTCGAAGCATTCCCACGTAAAGCTCACCCAATGGGAGTTCTCGCTTCGAATTTGATCTCACTTTCAACCTTCTACCCAGAAAGTCTGGATCCGGACCGTGAGGATGAGAAAGTGGATCTGACCATCATTCGCCTCATTGCCAAGATCAGCACCATTGCAGCTTGGGCACACAAGAATGCTGTGGGGCACCCAGTTGTCTATCCTAAGAACAAATACGGTTATACAGAGAACTTCTTGAACATGATGTTCTCTGTTCCTACCGAAGATTACGAACCAGACCCGATCGTGGTGAAAGCACTGGATCAGTTGTTGATCCTTCATGCCGATCACGAACAGAACTGCTCAACATCGACAGTAAGAATGGTTGGTTCGGCAAGAACAAACCTTTATGCTTCCATTTCCGCGGGTGTTGCCGCGCTTTGGGGTCCGCTTCATGGAGGTGCCAACCAAGAGGTCATTCAGATGCTAGAGAAAATTCAGGCAGATGGCGGTGGCATGCAGAAATGGATCGACAAGGCGAAAGACAAGGACGATCCGTTCCGCATCATGGGTTTCGGTCACCGTGTTTACAAGAACTTCGACCCACGTGCCACTATCATTAAGAAGTCATGCGATGATGTGCTGAACAAGCTGGGCGTGAATGACCCGATACTTGACCTTGCCAAGAAACTGGAGGAAGTAGCGCTGAACGATGACTACTTCAAGGAAAGAAACCTATATCCGAACGTTGATTTCTACTCGGGCATCATCTACAAGGCCATTGGAATTCCAACCGAGATGTTCACCGTGATGTTCGCCATGGGCCGTCTCCCAGGATGGATCGCCCAATGGAAGGAAATGACCGCCATGAAAGAGCCGATCGGACGTCCACGCCAGATCTATACAGGGGCCAACGAACGCCCGTATGTACCCATGTCAGGCCGTTGAGATACGGACGAATGAACTTGAAAAGGATGAGGTTGACCTCATCCTTTTTTGTTTCACAGAACGCCAACTGACACAGGAACCTAATTTCCGTTCTTTGCACGGTGAGTCACAAACTCCTTCGTAAACGGAATATTGCACTGCTTATCAAGTTGGTGATAGCGTTGCTGGCCTTATGGTTCATCTACCGCGAAGTGCAGCTCAAAGACCAAAGCACCGACCTTTTGGACGGTGTTTCGTTCATCACCGCATCCATCAGATTACCATATCTCATCGGCCTTCTGGTTCTAATGCTTCTCAATTGGCTCTTAGAATCGTACAAATGGCGATTGCTTTTGGCCGGAATTGAAAGCATTTCGATGTGGCGCTCGCTGAAGGCCATTTTCTCAGGCACCACCATTGCGCTGTTCACTCCGAACCGCGTTGGCGAATATGCCGGTAGGATCTTTCACTTGCAGAAGGCCGATAGAATTGATGCGGCCTTGCTAACGATCGTTGGCAGCTACGCGCAACTGGTCGTTACGCTGGTAACCGGAATTCTGGCAACGCTGCTTTTCATTCCACGACATTTGGGCCTGGGACCAGTGACCCCGATGCAATACAATTTGGTGGTCATTTTCGGGTTCCTGTTCTGTGGCTTTCTGATTCTGCTGTTTCTGAACACGAGGTTACTTTCCGTCATTCTCAATTGGCTTCCGATACCAGAGAAATACCACCATTACACCGAGGTATTCAAATACCATCCTCCAAAAACCCTTTGGAAGATTCTTGGCGCCAGCTTCGGACGATACGCCATATTCACGTATCAGTTCTTCATATTATTAGGGCTTTTCCATGTTGACATCGACTACGTGGAAGCTATGCTCATGATCTCCATGACCTACTTCGTGATGACGGCCATACCGACCATTGCCGTCACCGAACTGAGTGTTCGTGGTTCGGTGGCTGTGTACTTCATTGGAATGGTTTCCACCAACGTAAGCGGCATTTTCACAGCCAGTTCCATGCTGTGGCTCATCAATCTTGCCATCCCTGCCCTCTTTGGGGTAGTGTTCATTTTCGACCTTCGTTTCTTCAGAAAAGCGGATTGATGGCGTGGTTCTGGTACGTTCTTTTCGGCTTTGCAGTGGCGGTCACGGCCGCATATTCCATCATGATCATCTATGCCATTTCGGGATGGAGAAAATTGAAGGTTGAAGACGAAAAAGATCCTTGGCTAAGTGTCAGCATCCTAATAGCGGCTCGGAATGAAGCGCAAAATATTGAAACCGTTATCCGCGATGTTTTCAACCAAAGTTATCCCACGGAACTTTTTGAACTGATCGTGATCGATGACCATTCGGAGGATGCAACGCTTTCCATTGCCGAAACCTTGAAAGCCGAATTTCCCAACCTGCAAGTGTTGTCGAATCATGAAGGCGCAGGGAAAAAAGCCGCACTGCAGAAAGGAATGCGCGAAGCAGCCTTCGGAACCATTGCCACAGTAGATGCCGACTGCCGGGTTCCATCAGAATGGCTCATCAGCATGACTTCTCATTGGGAAAAAGAGCAAACCAAAATGCTGCTTGGCCCCATTGTACTTCAGGCCGACCGAACCGTTTTGCAGCAATCGCAGGCCATGGAAATGCTGGCCATTATGGGATTGACAGGTGGCTTTGCCTCCCATCAGAAACCGATAATGGCCAATGGCGCCAATCTGTTCTTCAGCAAGAATTCGTTTGAAGCCATCGGTGGCTACAACAGTTCCGAAAACCCATCGGGCGATGATGTTTTCACCATGCTGCAGTTCAGCGAGAGATGGCCGAACTCGGTGCGGTTTGTGAAGCACTACGAAGCTGCGGTGCTTACCGATGCCCAGCCCACTTTCAGCAGCTTTTGGCAGCAACGCAAACGCTGGCTTTCCAAAAAAGGCGGCTACAAAAGCCCATTGGTAAAAGCCACTGCCATCATCACCTACTCGGCCAATGTGGCTGCGTTCGTGTCGTTCGTTTCCATTGTTGTGGCCTTCGGGTCGTATTGGACCGACCGCCTCATGTGGATCCTGTTCGTTAAAACGATCCTTGACCTTACGCTTACCCGCACCGTAAGCCGCGACCTACAGCCCAACTGTGGCATTGCCCATATTCTGGTCACCGAGATTTTCGTTGCCGTGTACGTTACGTTTCTTGGCATCTTTGGAAACGTGCGCAACTACGTTTGGAAAGGAAGGAACGTACGTGTTGAATAGGAAAGTTGAAGTTTGAAGGGGTTACGAATTACCGATCAATATGAATATGCAAATGCCACTGCCCGTTGGCGTTCGCGCGCAAGAAATTCGGCTACGGTCTTCAGATTCGTCATATTCGTATCGCGTAGTGACATTCGCAATTCGTAACAGAAATGAATAAAGGCACATCACTTGGGCAATTGGCGTGGCGTAGGTTCCGAAAGGACCGACCCGCTATATTCGGTGTGGTGGCCATAAGCGTTGCGGTGCTGCTGGCCATTCTGGGGCCCTTCATTGCACCCGATGGAACCCCGCATGCCAACCGACAGGCCATAGAATTGGCCGCTAAAAAACCCGGTTCCACGTTCACGTTTATGAAGGTTCCGCGCACGTATGTTTCTGCCGATGATGTTTCCGATTCCTTCTTCGTTGGAAAGCAGGATGAATACACGTGGGTGCCCATTTTCGCACATTCGTTTTCGGGCGATACGCTCATTGTGGAACGATATACGGGCGACACGCCAAACACTGGCGAAATGGTAAAATACCCCTTTTCTCAGCTCGGTTACAGCACTGAAAATGAAGTGGAACGTGAACTCATCGAAACACGCACATTCTGGCTGGGCACCGACCGCTTCGGTCGCGATCTGCTGAGCCGTATGATACTTGGCACGCGCATTTCGCTGAGCATTGGCTTTGTGGCCGTTTTCATTTCGTTGGTGGTTGGGCTTTTGGTAGGGTCGTTGGCGGGCTTTTTCAGAGGATGGGTGGATAACGTGCTGATGTGGTTCGTAACCGTTGTGTGGAGCATTCCGCTGCTGCTATTGGTCATTGCCATCACCTTGGCCATGGGCAAAGGCTTTTGGCAGGTGTTTGTAGCCGTGGGCATGGCCATGTGGGTAGAAGTGGCGCGTATTGTGCGCGGGCAGATACTCAGCATCCGCGAGAAGGAATTCGTTGAAGCATGTCGGGCGTTGGGTTTCAACGGTTTCCGCACCATTGTGCGGCACATTCTGCCCAATGTGCTTGGGCCCGTCATTGTGGTGTGCGCGGCCAATTTTGCCTCGGCCATTCTTATTGAAGCAGGTCTCAGTTTCCTCGGCATTGGGGCGCAACCACCAGTGCCCAGTTGGGGCGGCATGATAAAGGATCACTACGGCTACATTATTATGGACAAAGCCTACTTGGCGCTCATACCCGGGGCTGCCATTTTGCTAATGGTGCTGGCATTCACGCTTGTGGGCAATGGCATTCGCGATGCGATAGATGTGAAAGGACACGGATAGAGCACGAATGAACCTTGGGCGTGTTTCGTTAACTTTGATGCTATGAACGTGGAACAATTGAAATATGCCATCATTGAGAAACTCATCAGAACCGAAGATGAGCAACTGCTTGAGCGGATTGCCGAACTGATGCGTTCAGAACCTTTGCCATACGCTGAGAATGACCTGCAACCGATGACGGTGGAAGAGTTGAACGAACGTCTTCGTAAAGCAGAGGATGACATTGCCAATGGAAGGGTTTATTCGTCTGAAGCAGCGAAGAAGAAACTAGGCCTGTAGTGGCAGCCTTGAAGATCATTTGGACCGAACGGGCCTTGGACGACCTCCTCAACATAAAGGAGTTCATCTCATTGGATTCAGAGGTTCAGGCCATCAAACAATTGAACAGAATATTTGACCGCGAGACCCAATTGACCACCGAACCCCGAAGTGGTGGAATGCAGACCGGCACCGATTCAAGTTTCGAAATACGATACTTGGTTCAGGACAACTACAAGATCCTTTACCGCTTTACGGAAACCGAACTTTTTGTTCTTACGGTTTTTGACACGCGCCAAGACCCTGCTAAACTGAACCTCTGATTTGAAACGTACCCTATTGATATTGTTGGCCGTATTGGCCGCGCTCATCTTTACCGCGCTGCTCGGTCCCAAGCCCGCAGCACCCAACTTGGACCCCACGCCCCTTTCCATCTCCATTCCCATCGATTCGTTGGATGGTTGGTTGGCCCATCGCGAGAGCGGATACCGCACCCTGAAACCCGGAAACGAGGCACACATTGAATGGTGGAACGATTCGGTACAGGTGACCGAGTATGCGGTGGTGTATCTGCACGGTTTCAGTGCTTCGCACGAGGAAGGCGCCCCCGTGCATAGGCTGTTTGCCCAGCGCTACGGCTGCAACCTCTACCTGCCCCGCCTCTACGCCCACGGGCTCGACACCACCGAACCCTTGATGGACCTGACGCCCGAGAATTACCTGCGCTCGGCCAAAGAGGCCATTGCCGTGGGCAAGCAGATTGGCCGTCACGTTATTGTAATGAACTGTTCCACCGGTGGTACTCTGGCCATTTACCTTGCCGCGCACGACCCCGAGGTGGATGCCCTTATCAGCTACTCGCCCAACATCGACATCTTCGACCCCAATTCCAAGGTACTGACCATGCCTTGGGGCATGCAACTGGCGCGCATTGTAAGCGGTGGGCCCGCAAGGCAGTACGATGCCTCTGACGAGTTCAAACGCTACTGGCAAACGCGCTACCGGTTGGAAGGACTGGCCACAGTGCGCCAACTGATAGACGGCTGCATGACGCCCGAAACCTTTGCGCGGGTGAAACAGCCCATTTTCGTTGGGGCGTATTATAAGGATGCCGTGCACCAGGACAGTGTGGTTTCTGTAGCTGCCATGCGTGCCATGATGCCGCTGCTGGGCACACCCCAAGCGCAGCAACAACTGGTAGAGTTTGCCCATGCCGGTGCGCACGTAATGACCAACCCGCTGCGCGGCCGCGATGTGGAAACCGTTACCGCCCGAACGTTTACATTTGCCGAACAGAAACTGGGGCTGGTGCCCGTGCCACCCCAGCAACCGTAAATTGGGTTTATGAATAGAATTGTACTGATGATGTCATTCGTGGCCGTGGCCCTCACCGCCTGCGACCCCTGCTACAATGTGGAGTGCGATGCCCCCGACACCGACTCCATCAATGCGCTTTACTTTGCCTTCGACCCCAACCATTTTACCACCACAGAAATAGACCGTGCCTATGTGCTGCGCTTTGCGCCCACCGACCTTGCCCAGCCCATCGACACCTTATATATAGGCCAGCAGGCCACAGCGGGCAATGGCGTGTTCCGCATAGGCATGGGCAGCTTTGCCAATGCGGTCGATTTTGCGCAGTTCACCTACGGCATTTACGCCAACACGGCCGAGTACGCCTACATCATTACCGACATAACCACCCAGGGGCACTACCCCACCGACTGCTGTTGCTGCTACCGCAACCGCACCAAAACCTTTACCCTTAACGGGCAGGGCTTTGACCGCAGCGCTTCTACCGAGGCGGTGGTGTTGGGGAAGTGACAACCAACCTCTTCCAAAAAAATTTTCGCTGGTGTAACCAACTGCACCTTTTTTCATTATTTTCGACTTACCATGATGTTTAAGCGACAAGCGACAAGCGACAAGCGACAAGCGACAAGCGACAAGCGACAAGCGACAAGCGACAAGCGACAAGCG
>Ga0172367_10000723_pt1 | contig 50425 bp, 34 predicted proteins | sample Lak10m_FD_114542 | JGI IMG/M metagenome (GOLD analysis project Ga0172367, IMG submission 114542) | Freshwater microbial communities from Kabuno Bay, South-Kivu, Congo - kab_022012_10m | ecosystem: Environmental > Aquatic > Freshwater > Lake | place: Democratic Republic of the Congo: South-Kivu...
CGGCACGGGCTTCGCGGAGGAGGCACGGCCGGCGTTGCTCGACGCCCTCCATGCCCTCGGCAGCGCGCTGGCGTTGGAGAGCCGTCTCCCCGAACCCGCGACCACCAAGGATGCGCTGCAACCACCGCTCTCGCATTGCTGGGCCGGGGCTTTCCCCATCCTCAAAGCCTTCGGTGAGAACCCAGACGCAGCGGACTGGAAGCCAGTGGCTGAGTCACTGGCCGCGCTCGTGAAGGCTGGAAAATGAAACGGGCACGGGCACCGTTCCGAGGAACGCACGCCAATCAAATGATTGTCAAATGGCCAACCAACACAATCGCGAAAAATCGCATTCGCGCCCGATGAATTGAGGGTTACCCAGGGGGCGCGAAGGTTTGCAGTAATCCGCCACTCGCCGCCGCGCAAGGTGAAGGGATGACTGCATAGCCCTCGGGGCGATGCCATCAAGCGAAGCTGAAACCATCAGCCTGTATCAAGCGCACTTCCGCAAGCGCATCAAGGAAACCTCCTATTCCTCGCGCTGCCAGGCGTCGGCCTGCTCACGTCGGAAGGTTTCGGGGGCGAGTTCCTTTCGCACGGGGCGGCCGTGGGCGTCGAGGCTGACGCGATAGACGCGGGCCGGCGCTTTCTCACCGCGACGGATGGCGGCAAGTTCACGGTGGATTTTCCGATAGGCGGCGTTCATCGAGCGTCACGCCTTCGCGAGTGTCTTCGCGCAATAGCTGTTGAGGCTCTCCCCGGCGGCCACTGCTTTGAGCGCGAGGCGGCGGTGCATGGAAGGCTCGACGCGGAGGACGAACTTGCCGCTGTAGGCCCGGCGGTCGGCGTCGGCGTCGGGCAGGGCCGCACCGTCCTTGTGGAGCAGTTCAACCCATTCCTCCGCCGTCTCGCAGAGTTCCCGATAGACCTTGGCTTCATCGTCGCCATGCACCCCGCCGCTGAACAGGCTGGGGCAGCGGCCAATGAAGCATTGGTCTTCGTCGCTCCACTCCACGAATTTAGCGAAGCGGGCCGCCTGTGCCTTGATTTCTTTGCGTGTCATAGTCGTTCACTGTTTGGCCGCGTCCACCGCTCGTCGCACGTCCCGCTCCTGGTAGTGCTTGGCGTCGTCACCGGAGCCGCCGCTGACTGTCACCCGCAGTCCCTTCGCGTGAACGAAGTTGCGGTGACTGCCCTTGCCGCCCCGGTTCTCGAAGCCCGCTTTCTCCAAGTCGGCGATAAGCTGGCGAATCTTGCGCGGCATTCAGTATCAAACTGGTATCACTGGCGTTTCCCGGTGTCAAACACGTCCGCCAGTGTTCAGCCCTTGGCGCTCAAGCCCGGCAGCTTGCCGACGGCGGCGCGGAGGGTTTCAAGCTCGTGGTGAGTGTAGCCCGCGTGGATGGCCTCGCTCTTGTGGCCGGTGAGCTTCATCCGCAGTTCCGACGCCACGCCCGCGTTCGCCAGCGCGCTCCAATTCGAGGGCGACGGCGAGCGCCTTGTTGCGGTCGGTTTGCTTCGTGGAGCGGAGCACGAGCCGCCCGTCCGCACCACGGAAGGCAGCAAAGAAGTAGGGAGAGCGCGGGCGGTGGTGAACAGATGCCATAACAGTGCCAACGGTGTTGCTAACGTCCACGGGTGTCAGCGGTGTTCAGATGCGGCATAAAATACGGAAATGCGGCACATCCAAGGGGCGGAACCGAAAGATGGGTTTGATTCCCATACGGGCTACCGCCTTCGATTTCATCCGCCGCTCGGAGAGCTTTTCTCTTTGGCCACCAACGTGCGCGCCAGCGGCTCATGCCCGCGCCAACGGCTGCTCAACTTGTCATCGCCGCATTGACGCGTGCGTGCCCTGAATTTAGCTTGGCGGCAGCTCAAGCCGATGCCGTTCTTGCCGATTGATTGGCTTCGGGACGGCGCGTCGCAGGAGTGATTGTTGCATGAGTTCACTTGTCATCCGATGGAAGGATGCGGTCCGACTGCTTCTCGCCGTGCTCGCGCTCGCCGGGAGTGCGCGGGCCGATCAGGTGCTCCTGAGCAAGATCATGTATCACCCGCCGGGGGAACTGCCGGAATACGTCGAGATTTACAACAACACCGCCAACGCCATTGACCTCGCGGACTGGCGGCTCAAGGGCGGCATCGAGTTCCGCTTCCCCGCCTTCGCCCCCGCCGACCCGATGACGTCGTGGATGAAGCCCTTCGAGCGCATCGTCATCTCGATGGCGGACGCGAAGACGACGCGCGCCGCCTATCAGATCGCCGCCAATGTCCGCGTCCTTGGCCCGTGGATCGGCCGGCTCAACAAGCAGGGCGACCGGCTCAAGCTGTTCGACAAGAACGGCCTCACCGTCTCCACCGTGAAGTATCTCGACCAAGCGCCCTGGCCGGCGGCGGCCAATGGCGGCGGTCACGCGCTGGTGTTGAAGAATCCCGACCGCAGGGTGGACGACTGGCGCAACTGGACGGTGAGCACCAAGCCCGGCGGTGCGCCCGGCACGGAGTCCGGCTCCGCGAACGAGGTGCCGGTGGGCAGCCCCGAGCTGGTCACGCAGTCGGGTGAGGCCGTGGTGGTGGATTACGATGCGACGTGGTCGGCCATCGAAGGCGTGGACCTCACGGCGACGAAGTGGAAGGAGCTGAATTACCCGGCGGGCAACTGGCGGCGCGGCCCCGGTTTGACCGGTTTCGGCGCGGCGAAGCTGCCGCCGCCGGGCCTCCGCTCCGGCGCGCGCCCGGGTTTCATGACCTATTACCTGCGGCATGCGTTCATCTACAACGGCGCGCCGGGCGGGCGGGTCTCCGTGGACGTGATCGTGGACGATGGCGCGGTGTTCTACCTGAACAACCAGGAGATTGGCCGCGTGGGCATGCCCGGCGGCGCGGTGCGCGCGAACACGCCGGCGGGCCGCAACGTCGGCAGCGCCATCGAGGAGAAGGCCGTCTTCGGCGTGAACCCCGCCGCGCTGGTGCGCGGCACAAACATCCTCGCGGTCGAGGTGCATCAGTTTCCCGGCCCGAACCCCGACCTCGCGTTCGGCATGCGGCTGAAGGTGAAGTCCGGCGGGGCGGCGGTCGCGCGCACCGTGCTCGTCAACGAGATCTTTCCCGGCCCGGCGGGCGTCAATTTCATTGAGTTCTTCAACTCCGGTGCGGCGCCCGTGAACTTGAAGAACCACTGCCTGCTGCCGGTGGCGCCGTCCGTGATGTCGCCGCAGGTCCGGCGCTACCAGATCCAACAGGACATGGTCATCCGTCCGAAGAGCTTCGCCGTCCTGGACATGATGGACGCGGGGGTGTGGCCGAGGCAGCCGGTGGTCGCCTACCTCGTCGCACCGGACGGGCAGACCGTGCTGCACGCGGTCAGTTCCGTGGTGCCGACGGACGGGCGCTCACTGGGCCAGCGGCCGGACGGCAGCGGGCAGTGGTTCCACCTCGCGCAGCCCACCCCGGACGCGGCGAATGCGAGGCAGTCCGGCCTTGTGGGCACGCTCAAGCTCAACGAGGTCCACCTCGGCAGGAACGGCGTCATTGACTGGGTCGAGATTTACAACGCCGGCACGAACCGGGTGCTGCTCAACGGCTACTTCCTTTCCGGCAAGCCCGGCTTCGCGGACAAGGTCGGGCTGAGCGGTGACCTGCCGCCCAAGGCGGTGAAGTCCTTCGACGTCGCGTTCCCGGCCACGGCGGGCCTGGGAACGCTTTTCCTCGTGACGCCGGAGAAAATCGTCACCGACGCGCACGTCTTCCACCTCTCCAAGCACGGCGAGTTCCACCAGGCCTTCCCCGACGGCAGCGGCGAGTGGATCGTGGACAAGAAGGACACCCGCAACGCCACCAACGCCCCCGCCCGCGTCACGGACATCGTCATCAACGAGATCATGTATAAGCCGCCTGACACGCAGGGGAAGGGCGAGTTCGTCGAGCTGTTCAATCGTGGCCAGAAGACCGTGGACCTCTCCGACTGGGTGCTCACGGGCGGCATTGACTTCACGTTTCCGCCGAACACGCGGCTCAAGGCCGGCGGCTACCTCGTCATCGCGGCGGACGCGGGGCTGCTGCGCTCCTTCCACGGGGCCATCAACGTGCTGGGCAATTTCACTGGCAAGTTGAGCAACGAGGGCGACCAGTTGCGCCTGCTTGATGCGAAGGGCAACCTCGCCGACGAGGTGGACTACAAGTGCGGCGGCGACTGGCCGGAGCTGGCGGCCGGGCGCGGCAGCAGCATGGAACTGCTCCACCCGGACATGGACAACCGCCTCTCCTCCGCCTGGGCCGCCAGCGATGAGTCGAACAAGTCCCAGCCGCGCACCTACACGCACCGCGCCGCCTACACCGAGCAGTTGACGCTCGGCGACCCGAGCGACTTCCGCGAGCTGCACTTCTTCCTGAACGCCAGCGGCCACTCCATCATCTCGGACGTGGAGCTGCGCAAGGACGGCACCGGCCCGAACGTGCTCCTCAACGCGCACCAGGCCGCCCTCAACGGCAGGAGCGACACCGGCTGGCTGTGGCAGGGCAACCACTGGGCCAGCAAGCTCGACGGCAGCCAGCTCCACATCATCAGCGAGGGCCACGGCGACAACCGGGTGAACCGCGTGGAGATTGACACCCCCGGCCTCACGCGCGGCAGCCTCTACGAGCTGAAGTTCACCGCCCGCTGGGTTCACGGCTCGCACCTGCTCGTCGCCCACACCTGGGACTGGAGCGTGGCCAAGGTCTTCCAGCTCGACGTGCCCTCGAACCTCGGCACCCCCGGCCGGCCCAACTCCCGCGCCCTCAAGACCCCCGCCGCGCAAAGCGAGGAGCTGGCCCATTACCCCGCCGTGCCGCGCAGCACGGACACGGTGAAGATCACCGCCCGCGTCGCCTCCCTCCTGCCGCCCACCGTCACGCTCTACCACCGCGCCCCGGACGCCTCCGGCAAGACGGCCTGGCAGAGCAAGCCCATGTATGACAGCGCCGCCGGAGGCGACGACGTGGCCGGCGACGGCGTCTTCTCCGCGCTCCTGCCGGAATACAAGACCGACAAGCAGGTCGTGGAGTTCTACCTCCGCGCGCAGGCCCCCGGCGGCAGCGCCTCCCTGCTGCCGCGCAAAGGCCCCGACATGCCCGCGCTCTACATCGTGGACAACCAGAACGTCCCCCGGGATCTGCGCACCGAGCGCTTTGTCATCTCGCCCTTCGACCTCGACGCCCTCGCCAACGGCAACACCAACAAGCACAACTTCCGCTTCCCGCGCCTCTCGAACCGCTACTACAACCTCACGTTCATCAACAACGAGCGGGACATCTATTACAACTGCCGCGTCCACCCGGCGGGCAGCTCCTTCACGCGCGACCTCTCGCTGAACCGCGCCAAGTGGAAGATCCCCCCCGACCGCGCCTTCCGCGGCCACACCAAGCTCTCGTGGGACAACAACTCCAGCAACACCCGCCTCGCGCGCTGGCTGCTCTACCAGATCGGCCATCCCGTGAACGAGAGCGAGATGGTGCGCCACGTCATCAACGGCGGCCCCGTCAACATGTTTGAGGACGTGGAGCCGATCGGCAACGACTTCCTCAACCGCGTCTTCAAGGACGGCTCCCGGGGCGAGCTTTACCGCACCACCTACATGTTCTTCTACAAGGACAGCGGCGAGGGCAGCAACCTGCGCAGCAGCACGCTCGCGCCCAACTACGGCGACGACCCCGTCAGCTACAAGGTCGTCTGGTCCAAGCGCACCCGCGAGGCCGAGGACGACTACACCGGGCTGATGGACATGCTCCGCACCATGGGCGGCACCAGCTACACCGAGGCCGATGTCCGCCGGCACTTCGACCTCGAGCTGACCTTCAAGAACTGGGCGCTGCGCGGCTATGCGAAGGACTCCGACACCTTCAGCATGGGCACCAGCCACAACTGCTTCTTCTTCCGCAAGCCGCACGACGGGAAGTTCATGTGCTTCCTCTGGGACGCGGACTTCGCCTTTGGCGGCTTCGACCCCAAGAAGCAGGAGGGCTATTGGGGCGGCAACGTCCAGACCCTGATGAGCAAGCCCTGGGCGCAGCGGCTCTTCTACTATTACGTCGTCGAGCTGCTGGAGAACTACACCCGGAACTCTCCGAAGGTGAACGCCTACCTCCGGGCCGAGGAGGAGGCCAGCAACGCCTACGCCGTCCCCGCCCAGCAATACCTCGGCTTCTTCGCCGGCCGCGAGCCGCACGCGCTCCAGCAGATGGGGGACAAATACAAGCTCGACTTCAAGCTCACCACCAACGGCGGCCAGCCCCTCGCCACCGACGCCCTCGCCCTGAACCTCGAGGGCCAGGCGCCCTACGGCATTTTCACCGTGGTCATTGACGGCCAGCCCCGTGCCCGGCTCGAGTGGCTCGACGACACCCGGTGGCGCATGCACGACGTGGGCCTCAGCCCGGGCGTGAACGAGCTGGAATTCCGCGGCGTGGATCAGTGGGGCAAGACCAAACGCTCCGCCAGGCTCACCGTCACCAAACCCGTCGCGCCCGCTACCAAGGCCGTCACCGCCCGCTAGCCAGCCCTCCCCCCCCCAGCCCATGCCCTCCCCCTCCCCCAGCCCCGCGCTCGCCATCCCGCCCGCCGGCCATGTCCTCATCGTGGAGGACGAGGCGCACATGGCCAGGTTCCTGCGCACCGCCCTGACCCACGCCGCGTTTGATTCGACCGTGCTCACCTCCGGGGAGGCGGCGCTCCAGCGGCTTGCCCAGCAATCCTTCGACCTCATCCTGCTGGACATCCGCCTGCCGGGGATGAGCGGCCTCGAGGTCTGCCGCCGGCTCAAGGCCGACCCCCATCGGCGCCACATCCCGATCATCTTCGTCACCACCTACCACGACCACCAGATGCGGGCGCAGGCCTTCGCGCTGGGGGCGGCCGAATACCTCGCCAAGCCCTTTCAAGTCCAGCACCTCCTCGGGTGTGTCACGCGGCACGTCACCCTGGCGGCCGCGCGGCAGAGCGGCCTGCCGCCCGTCGCGCTCCTGCCGCCGCCCTGACCGCCCGCCCCTTTGCTCCTGTCCCGCCTGCCCGCCAATTTGCCCGCCAATTTGCATTGCCCCTCCGCTGACCGGCCAATATCTGTTCCCGGTGACACCGCCCTGCCTTGCGGCAAGGCGGAGCCGACGACACTCACGATCACGCCACGCCCCATTTCCCCGCCTCGCGATATGGAATCCCGCTTCATCTGCCTCACGCTCGCCCTGGTTCTCCTCGCGCGGCCAGCCGGCGCGCCGGCTGCGACCGCGCCACCGCCGCCTCCATCTGCAACCGTCGTGGTGTGGCCCGATGGAAAGATGCCGGGACAGGGAGCGAAGGAGTCCGAGCGCGACCTGCCGGCGAAGGGCGATGGCTTCAAGCGCATCACCAACATCAGCCGGCCCACGTTGACGCTGTTTCCCGCGCCGAAGAAAGAGGGGCCTGCGCCCGCCATGATCGTCTGCCCCGGTGGCGCCTACAGCTACGTGGTGTATGACAAGGAGGGCACGGAGATCGCCGCGTGGTTGAATTCCAAAGGCATCACCGCGCTGGTCCTGAAGTATCGCACGCCCAACAATCGCGCCGGCGCGCTGCAAGACCTCCAGCGCGCCCTGAGCCTGACCCGCGCGCGGGCCGCCGAGTGGAACCTTGACCCGAAGCGGCTCGGCGTCATCGGCTTCTCCGCCGGTGGCAATCTCGCCGCCAAGGCGAGCGCGCCAGTCGAGACCCGGGCGTATCCGGCCCTGGACGCCGTGGACCAGCAAGGCTGCCGGCCGGACTTTGCCGTGCTGGTCTATCCGGCTTACCTCGATGACAAGCACGGCCACATCGCCCCGGACCTGAACCTCGGGCCGGCATCCCGCCAACGCTCATCATCCACACCGACGACGACAAGACCCATGTCGTCGGCAGCAGGATTTACCACGCCGCACTGGACGAGGCGAAGGTGGCGCACGAGTTCAAGCTCTACTCCACCGGTGGCCACGGCTACGGTTTGCGCTGCACGCGCGCCGCGAAGGCCTGGCCGGAGGACACGCTGGAGTGGATGCGGAAGACCGGCCTGCGTTGAGCGCGACGCTTGTTGTAAAACCCTGACTCTGCGAGAACCCCACTGTGAAACTCCGCTTCCAACGGCTCCGGGCCGCGCTCACCGGCATGGCCATGTTGGCAACCAACTTGGCCGCTGCCGCAGATGCCACCGCAACGTCCGAGCGCGTTGTCCTTGTCGGCGATTCCACGGTCGCAAGCCAGTCCGGCTGGGGCGATGCGTTTGCGAAGCTGTTGGCACCCGGTGTCGAGTGCCAGAACCTGGGCCGCGGCGGTCGCAGCTCGAAGAGCTATCGCGCTGAAGGCCATTGGAAGAAGGCACTGGAGGCCAAACCGGGCTGGGTGCTGATCCAGTTCGGGCACAACGACCAGCCCGGCAAAGGGCCGGAGCGCGAAACCGACGCGCAGACCACGTTCCGGGAAAACCTCGCGCGCTGCGTCAGCGAGGCGCGGGCGAGCGGCGCGAAGCCGGTGCCGGTCACGTCGCTGACGCGCCGGAGCTTCAACGCACAGGGGAAGATTCAGCCGGACCTGCTCGCTGATTACGCGGAGGCCACGCGGGCGGTGGCGGCGGAGCAGAAGGTGCCGTTGCTCGACCTGAACGCGCGCAGCATCGCGCAGATGAACCAGCTCGGCCCCGAGGCGGCGGTGGTGTTCGACCCGAAGGCCAAAGACCCGGCGAAGCCCGACAAGACGCATTTGTCCGCCAAGGGTGCCGAGGCCACGGCAAAGCTGGTCGCCGAGGAGATTCGGAAGCGCGCCCCTGAACTGGCGAAGCTGCTCAAGCCGTAAGCTCAGTTGGTTGTGATCCATGAGAGACCCAACCGCTCCGCTTCTCCCGACCGCGCCTGCACTTCTTTCGCCATGCCTCCCTGCGGCCCGGGGAACAGGCGACTTGGAAGCCCGGTTCAGCGCCTGGTTGATTCCGCCGCCCAAGCTGTGAGGGTGGACACGCAGCCCCAATGCGCTAGCCTTCGCCCCAACGCCTCATTCCTCCCAAAATGAAACACGCATCACTCACACGCCGCCGGTGGCTTGGGGCCACGGCAGCCACGGCGGGCAGTTTCCTGCTGCCGCGTCCCGGCCGACTCGACGCCGCGATCTCGGACGTGGCGGAGACAAAGCACTTCTGGTATCGCGGCGCACCCCCCGGCCCTTACATCGACTCGCAGCGCGACAACCGGGCGTTCGGTTTCGGCGGCGGCAAGATTTTCCTGTCGGAGGACAATGCGAAGAGCTGGGCGCACAGCGCGGAATTCGGCGAGGCGGCGAACATCACCTGGAGCTGCCTCTTGAAAAACGGAAACGTCCTCTTCGCCACGCGGGAACGGCTGTTCCTGAGCACCGACCGGCTCAAGACCCATCGCCAGATCGTCGTGAAGAACCGCGACGGCAGCGATTACCTCCCGCACCAGCCGGTGAACCCGGAACTCCCCGGCTGGTATTTTCATTCCCTCGATGGCGAGCACTGCTGGGACGTGAACGGCAAGGAGATGCTCGTGTGGGGCAACTACTGCAACGTGATCGGTGGCGCGGTGCCGGTGAACATCTATTACTCCACTGACAGCGGCCAGACCGTGAAGGTCGCGTATTCGTTCGGACGCAACCCGAAGTTCCAGCAAAAGGGGGCCGCGCCGGATGCGCCCATGCTCGGCGACGCGACGAACCCGCTCCTCTGCCGCCACGTCCACGGCGTGAGCTACAATCCCGCCGAGAACGCCTACTACGCCTGCACCGGCGACATTGATCGCGGCCACGGCAAAGAATGCCACTGGCTGCGCGGCACCTACGACGCGCGGGCGGACGCGTGGAGCTGGAAGGTCATCGTCTCCGTGAACTCCGACTCCCGCTTCAAATGCGGCGGGATCAATTTTGTGGACGGCCGGCTCTACTGGATCGCCGACGCCAACGGCCCGCTCGTCGGCACCGAGCATGATCGCGGCATCTTTTCCTGTGCGCCGGCGGACATCGCGGACCAGTCGAAGCACACGCTGCTCTTCAACCCGCGGTTTGAATCCGCGAACATGATCGTCCAGGACGGCGTGATGCTCGCCACGCACTGCGCGCCCGCCTCCACCTACGCCAACGGCATCATCTACTCGCCCGACATGGGGAAAACCTGGGCGCAATACGATCTCAGGGAATTCGGCCCGCGCTCCGGCTGCCGCATCCATCGGAAGAACAGCGACGGCTGGTTCCGCCTTGATTTGCGCAAAGGCTGGATCGAGCGCGCGGAAGTCATGTTCATCAAGCCGAAGCCGTGACACCGCCACGGGTGCCTGGTCTCGTCGTTTGCTCCGTGTGGTGCCCCGGGGGGCAATGCGGGCCGCAAACCCATTTCAATCTTGGCAACGAGCCGGGCGTCACACGTTACCAGCCGACATGAAGCACACCCTCCCCGCCCTCTCCATCCTGCTGCTGGCCGCCATGGCGGCGCAGGCGCAGGCGCTGGTGAGCTTCAGCCGGGAGATCCGGCCGATCCTGTCGGACAACTGTTTCAGTTGCCACGGACCGGATGAGCAGCAGCGCAAGGCCGGGCTGCGCCTCGATGTGCGTGAGGCCGCGCTCCAGGCGGCGAAGTCCGGCGCCTTCGCCATTGTGCCCGGTGACGTGAAAAAGTCGGCCCTGCTCAAGCGCATCAACCACGCTGATCTGGACGAAGTCATGCCACCGCCCAAGTCGCACAAGGCGCTGACCTCGGCGCAGAAGCTGAAGCTGCGGCAGTGGATCGCGCAGGGTGCCAAGTATGAGGCGCATTGGGCCTTCGCGGCGTTCGCCCCGGTGAAGCTGCCCGCCGTGCGGCGCAAGGACTGGCCGCGCAATCCGCTCGACCACTTCGTGCTGTCGCGCCTGGAGGCCGCCGCTCTTTCACCGTCCACCGAGGCGGCCAGGGAAGTGCTGATCCGTCGGGCAACCTTGGATTTGACCGGCCTGCCGCCGACGCTCGCGGAGGTGGATGCCTTCCTCGCGGACAAGTCGCCCAAGTCTTACGAGGCCGTCGTGGACCGCCTGCTCGCCAGCCCGCGCTACGGCGAACGCATGGCCATCGACTGGCTGGACGCCGCGCGCTATGCGGACTCGAACGGCTACCAGGTGGATCGCGACCGTGAGCTGTGGCCCTGGCGGGACTGGGTGATTCGCGCCTTCAATGCCAACCAGCCGTTCGATCAGTTCACCGTCGAGCAACTGGCGGGTGATCTGCTCCCCAACGCGACGCTCGAACAGAAGGTGGCCACGGGCTTCCATCGCAATCACATGCTGAACGAGGAAGGCGGCATCATCGCCGAGGAGTTCCTCGCGGAATATACCGCTGACCGCGTGGAGACAACTGCGGCGGTGTGGCTCGGGCAGACCTTCAACTGCTGCCGGTGCCACGATCACAAGTTCGACCCGTTCACACAGCGCGATTTCTACTCGCTGAAGGCCTTCTTCCACAACGTGCCGGAAAGAGGAGTCGGCATTTATGCAAACCCGATCCGTCAAAACGCCCCGCCCTTCGTGAAGCTGCCCTCCCCGGAAACCGAGGCGAAACTCGCGGCCCTGAACGGAAAGTTGAAAGCGGTGAATGACCAGCTCACCGCCCTGACCAACCGTTCGGTGAGCGGGATCGAAGAATGGTCGCAGCGCGTCGCCACGGCGGTAGTGAAGTGGGAGCCGGTCCAACTGCTCACGGCCAGCGGCGGGGATCAGCCGCCGGTGATTGATGCGACCACCACCACCTTGGAGGTCGGCCCGCAAGAGACGCGACCCAACACCCTCAAGCTCACCGCGCGCCTGCCCGCCGGACGCGTCACGGCAGTGCGCCTCGAATGTGGGACCACGGCGACCGCGGCCAGTTTTCAGTGGAGCGAGCTCAAGGTGGCGCAGCACAAGTTGCGCGCCACGGCCTGGGGGGATGCGTTGGCGGGCACGGAAATCGAAAAGGTGCTGGATAATGACCGCAAGACCCGGACGGTCCTCGCTCTGAAACCAGAACGACCGGTGCAAGCCGTGTTTGAGTTTGAGCCAGCGCTGGCTGCGGATGCCAGCCGCGAGGTGCAACTCGAGCTTGGCGTGGAGAATGCCGGCGGGCCTACGCGCTGGCGGCTGTTTATCACGCAGGTGGAGCCAGAGACGCTGACGCCGGCCGCCGTGGAGGCGATCACGAAGAAGGAACCGGCCAGCCGTTCCGCAGCGGAGAGCAAGCAGCTCGCGGCGTTCCGGATCTCGCAGCAGCCGGAGCACCGCAAGCTCAACGACGAGCTGGGCCGCTTGAAGAAGCAGGTCGCGGCGGCCGAGAACGAGATCCCCACCACCCTGGTCATGGAGGAACTGAAGGAGCCGCGGCCCACGTTCATCTTGATGCGCGGGGCGTATGACAAGCCCGGGACATCCGTCACGGCAGCGACCCCGGCGGTGCTGCCCGCGCTGGCAGCGGAACTGCCCCGCAACCGGCTCGGCCTCGCGAAGTGGCTCGTCAGCCCGCAAAACCCGCTCACGGCCCGCGTCACGGTGAATCGCTTCTGGCAGCAGGTGTTCGGCACGGGCCTGGTGAAGACCAGCGAGGACTTCGGTTCGCAGGGAGCGCTGCCGAGCCACCCTGAACTCCTCGACTGGCTGGCGCGGGAGTTCATCCGCAGCGGGTGGGATGTGAAGCAGTTGATGCGGCTCATGGTCACCAGCGCGACCTATCGGCAGGCATCACGACTCACGCCGGCGCTGCGCGAACGCGATTTGGAAAACCGTCTGCTCGCCCGTGGCCCGCGCCACCGGCTCATGGGCGAATTCATCCGTGACCAGGCGCTCTCCGCCAGTGGACTGCTGCTGGACCAGCTCGGCGGGCCATCGGTGAAGCCCTACCATCCCCCCGGGCTTTATGAGCAGATCACCGCCGGCAACGGCTACAACACGTATGTGCCCGGCAAGGGAGACGAACTGCGCCGCCGCAGCCTCTACACGTATTGGAAGCGCTCCGTCCCGCATCCCGCGATGCTGCTCTTCGATGCGCCGTTCCGCGAGAGCTGCACCCTGCGCCGCCCGCGCACGAACACGCCCTTGCAGGCCCTGAACCTCTTGAACGATCCGACGTATGTCGAGGCGGCGCGCTTCCTGGCGCAACGCATGATGAAGGAAGGCGGCAGCACGGAGGAGACGCGGCTCACCGCCGGCTTCCGCCTCCTGCTCACGCGCCCGCCGTCGCCTGCGGAGCTGAAGATCCTGCGCGCGGCGTATGCCCGCGCCCACGCGGACTTCACCAAGGATGCGGAGGCGGCCAGATCGTTCCTGGCCGTCGGCTCGGCAGGTTACGATGCCAAGCTGAACCTCGCCGAACTGGCCGCCTACACCACGGTGGCCAGCACACTGCTCAACATGGATGAAGCAGTCACGAAGCCATGAACTCATGAGCCTGCCACCCTCCCACAACGAACTTTCCCGCCGCCATTTTCTGGGCCGCTCCGCCACGGGCCTCGGAGCCGCCGCACTCGCCTCCTTGGTCAACCCGCGACTGTTCGCCGCAACCCAGCCGCCGCAGTTTGCCCCGAAGGCGAAACGCGTCATCTGGCTCACGCAGGCCGGAGCGCCTTCGCAGTTGGACCTGTTTGACTACAAGCCCGGCCTCGCCGCCCAGTTCGACAAGGATTTGCCCGCCTCGGTGCGCGGCGAGCAACGGCTCACGGGCATGACGGCCGGGCAGAAGCGGTTCCCCGTGGCCCCCTCGGTGTTCAAGTTTCATCAGCATGGCCGGTCGGGCCTGTGGCTGACGGAAGCGCTGCCGCACACGGCGAGATTCGCGGATGACATCTGCGTCATCCGCTCGCTGCACACGGAGGCGATCAATCACGACCCGGCGATGACGCTGCTGCAAACCGGCCACCAGATCGGAGGCCGGCCGGCGTTCGGGGCCTGGGTGTCGTATGGCCTCGGTTCGGAGAACGCCGACCTGCCGGCCTTCGTCGCCTTGATCTCCCGCCCCAGCGGCCCGACGAATGCGCAGCCGCTGCACGAGCGCATGTGGGGCGCGGGCTTCCTCCCGTCGCGCCATCAGGGCGTGCGCTTCAGTTCCGGCAAGGATCCGGTGCTGTTCCTGTCCAATCCGCCCGGCATCACTCCGGAGCGCCGGCGTGCCATGCTGGATGACGCCGCCACCCTGAACCGCCTGCAGTTCGCCGAGTATCAGGATCCGGAGACGCAGGCGCGCATTGACCAGTATGAACTCGCGTTCCGCATGCAGTCCGCCGTCCCGGACCTCGCGGACCTGTCCAAGGAACCGGCGGACATCTTCGACCGCTACGGCCCGGAATCGAAGAAGCCCGGCACCTATGCGGCGAATTGCATCCTCGCCCGTCGTCTCGCCGAGCGCGGCGTGCGATTCATCCAGCTCTATCATCGGGGCTGGGACCAGCACAACAACCTGCCCAGCGGCATCAAGAGCCAGTGCCGCGACACGGATCAACCCACCGCCGCCCTGCTCGCCGAGTTGAAGGGGCGCGGGATGCTGGAAGACACGCTGGTCATCTGGGGCGGCGAGTTTGGTCGCACGGTTTATTCCCAAGGCGTCCTGACCAAGGACAATTACGGCCGGGATCATCACCCCCGCTGCTACAGCGTCTGGCTGGCCGGCGCCGGCATCAAGGGCGGCCAGGCCTTCGGCGAGACCGACGACTTCAGCTACAACATCGTCAAGGCCCCGGTGCACATCCACGATCTCAACGCGACCGCCCTGCACCTCCTCGGTCTCGACCACACCAAGCTGACCTATCGCTTCCAGGGCCGTGACTACCGGCTCACGGATGTGCATGGCGAGATCGTGCAGCCAATTCTCGGCTGAGGACAGGGACCGCCTGGCGGCGCAAGCCTCCATCCGTGCGGAAGTTGAACCAGCCTGGCGGAGTCCATCACCGCCCGGCGCTCAATTGCAAGCCCCACCCAGTCCAAGCATTTTAGGCCGATTGCGTGGCGAGCAGGGGCAAGTGGTTTACGGTGGGCGGCAGCGCACCGAGGAATCAACCGAGGGGACGCCTTCTCCCTCGAACACTTTTGCGTCCTGCAAGATTCCCACGCCTGCGGGTTGGGAGCGTTGGCAATGACGGTCAGCCCCCACCGGCCACCGGCGCGCGGCGATGGATTCCCACACCGCCATCATCGCGCGCACGCTCAGGAAAAGGCCCAACCGCACTGCGGACTCGCGGTGGAGCAGCCCATCGGCAACAGCGTCGGTGGACACGGCGGGCTGCTTTCACTGATGCCTCCGGCGAACAAGCTCACGCCGTTGGCAGCCAGAACCAGCCGAGCAGCGCCCAGTCGCCAAACCAGCGGCGCAAATGCTCCGGCCTCGGCCGGGAGCGGTCGCGCAGGGCCGGTTCGCACGCCTCGCCCAACGGCAGGACTTGGCGCAGCGCATCAAGCAACAGGAATTGCGCCTCGGTCAGCCGCTTGTAATGCACGCAGTTCCGATGGCGATGGACGGCGAGCTGTTCTGCCTCGACTCGAGCGCCGGGCTGAAAACCCTCTGGCGCGAGGCGAACGACATGTTCCACGACCACGTCACGCTCATCGCCGGCCCCGACCGCGTGCTGGTGGGGACCATCGGCGGCGACCCGCTCCTGCCCGACGCCACGGCCCCCGCTACCGGGTCGTCTCGCACCTGCGCCCGTTCCCCGGCAAGGCGGTGGACTCGATGGCGCACCCGGCCTTCGTGGGCGACCGCATCCACCTCCGCTCGCCGAAGGAGCTGGCGTGCCTGCGGCTCGGAGATTGATTGTCCCGCCAGCTTGCATCTCCCTGAACGCGGCAAGCTCCAGTGGCCTGCGTGGCTCCGAATCGAACGGCTGTAACATTCCGGCCCGGATTCGCTATCCTCTCCCAAGATGTCCAGCGAACCGCAGCTTCCCAACGACGAGCAACTGGTAACGGACGCGCGCACGGGCGAGGGAACCGCCTTCGCCGCCCTGCTGGACCGCCACCTGCCGCACGTCCGCACGTTCCTCGCGCTCAGGGCTCCCGTGCCGCAGCTCGTGGATGAGCTGGCGCATGACACGTTCGTTTTCGCCTACCGGCATCTCGATGAGTTTGCGCCGGGCACGTCGTTCCGCGCGTGGCTGCGGGCCATTGCGTGGAACTTGCTCCGCGCGGAAGTCCAGCGGTTCGCCCGCGAGCGCGTGCAGCTTGAGCGCTTCGCCGCGTGGCAACTGGAGGCATGGACCGCCGCCGCGCCGGAGCCGTCCGCCGAGGCGGAGCATCTGCTCGACTGCGTCGGTGAACTGCCCGAGCCGCTGCGGCAACTGGTCGCGCTCAAGTATCAGGAAGAACACTCGGGCGAGGAAATCGCCGGGCGCCTGGGGCGCAGCGCCGTGTGGGTGCGCGTGTCGCTCTTCCGCGTGCGCCAATTGCTCCGCGACTGCGTGGAGCGTAAAACCTCCCCCGCCTGACCATGCCCACCGAAGCCGAACTGGCCGCGTATCTCGACGGGTCGCTCCCGGCGGAGGCCCGCCTGCGGCTTGAAGCCGAAGCCGAGGGCAATCCCGCGTTGCGCCGCCAACTCGTCGAACACGCGCGCCTGGAAGCCGCGTTGCGCGCCGCGCTGGGCGAGGCCGAAGCCAACGCCACCGTGCGCCGCTCCGTGCTCGCGGTGACGCAGGGCGAGGAGGAAGCCGCCCTCAAACAGCGCGTGCTCTCCGACACGGTGCAGCTGCGCCGCCCGCCCGCGTGGCGGGAAATCCTGGCGCTCGCGTGGTCCCGGGCATGGCGGTTCCCGGCGCTGGCGGGCGCGGCGGTGGCGCTTCTGCTCCTAATCACATTCTGGCCCGCCCCGACTCCGCGCATCGCACACGGGCCGAGGGACGAGAGCTTGGAACTCCCCGCGCGGCTGCTCGCGGCGGCGGAGGTCTGGCGGGCCTGGGGCAGTGAAGCGAATTCGTGGCAGGCCGTCGCCGGGACCGCGTTGCGCCTGCCAACCAACGCCTCGGCCACACTGGTCTTTGCCGACGGCTCGGCATTGCAGCTCGACCCGGGTGCGGCGGTCGAGTTCAGCGCGCCGGCGGACGCGGCGGGGTCCGGCGGCAAGCAGTTGCGTCTCCTCGCCGGGTCGCTCACCGCGCAGGTGCGGCCGCAGCCGGCGGGTCGCCCCCTGCGCGTCCACACGCCGCACGCGGTCGTGACGGTGGTGGGCACGGAGTTCGGCCTGAGCGTCGCGGGCGCGGAAACGCAGCTGGAAGTCATCACCGGTTCGGTGAAGCTCGCGCGCCCCGGCGGTGAACCGCCGCTGGCCGTGAGTGCGGGCGAGACCGCGCTGGCTTCCGCCACCGCCGCCCCGCGCGCGACCCGGCTGCCGCGCAATCCGCTGCACTGGCCCTTCGCCAGCGACAGCCCGTGGAATCGCCCGCTGGGTGCGGGAGCCGAGTTCGAGCCGGTGACGGCGCGGGCGTTCACGGCGGACGGGCCGCTGCTGAATGCCACGCGCAGCCGCCGGCCGTTCCTGGCGAATCCCGCCGGCCCGTTGCGTGGCGTGTGGGAGCGCGGTCGCTGGCGCGGCGACATCCGCTTCGGCGACGTGGACCGACTGCCGCTCGGGCGCAATGAGCCGGTGGTGATTCTCCAGCCCGCGCGACGGATGGCGGTGGAGTTGCTCGGCATCGAACTGCGCGCGGACGGGGACTTGGAAGCGGCGGTGGTGGAGTCATTGGACCTGGCGGGGACGGGCATCGGAAGCGCGGTGCCGGGCCTGCGTCCGCATGGTTTCTCCAGCCTCGGCGGGCTGCTGCGCTTCGGCGAGCCGCTCTCGGGCGTGCGGCACGCGCTCGCCGCGCGAGTCAGCGCGGATCGCCTGCGCGCGGGCGCGTGGCCGACCTGGCCGGCGATGGGCAACGCGGTGCCGCCGGGCCGGGGCAGCGCGGCGAGCAACCTCCGCCTCGGCTCGCTGCTGGCGCTGCCGCCGGGCGTGGACATTCGCGCTCTCGGCCTCGGCACAAGCGGGCCGGGCTTCGAGCTGGCGCGGGCGCTGCAAGACTTCGGCGTGTATGTCACGGGCGTGGGGCCGGAGCCGTTCGTGCTGCTGCTCGGCGAGGAACGGGCCGGCGCGGAGTGGGAAGCCCCGGCGCTCAACCGCCTCGCGCCCTTGCTGCAACTCGTGCGGAACAACACGCCGCAATCCCCCGGCGGCGGTGGCGTCCCGCGCCGCGAACCGGCCCCGGAACTGGTGCCGCGCTGAAGACCGCGCGGCTACGGAGAAGACCTGAGCCTCCCCGTGTAACACCTCTTCGCGTGCGCGCTATGTCCTTGCGATGAACACGCGCACCCGGCTCGCTCTCGGCCTCCTCGGCCTCGCCCACACCATCGCCGTCGCGGCGGACTTGCTCACCAACGGCTCCTTCGAGTCCGCCGCCACGGGCTGGTCGCTCGCGGGCGGCGCGCCGCGTTACCAGCAGGTCGGCACGGCCTACGCGGGCACGAACGCGCTGCGCGTCTTCAACCGCGCCAACTTCACCAACGCCCCGCAGCAGGACGTGACCGCCACGCTCGCCACTGTGACCAACGGCGCGACGTGGACCACGCGCTTCGCCGTGCAGGTGGCCGCGCCGACGACCGTGCGCGCGTGGCTGCGCGTGGTGGTGGTCAACGCCGGAACCGTCTCGACCAACCGATTGCTGCTCGCCGAGCGCGTGGTGCGCGCGACGAACCAGTGGGAGCGCGTCACGGGCACGCAGACGTTGGGCTGGACCGGCGCGGTGTCCAGCGCGCTGTTCTACGTCGAGTGCGGCATGAAGCAGGAACCCACCGGCAAGGCGTATCCCGACGCCATCTTCGACGACTTCGCGATTCGCCCCGATGCGGACGGCGACGGCTTGTGGGATGAGGAGGAAGTGCCCGTGCTACAGGGCGGTCTCGGAACCAGCCCGACGCTTGCGGACACCGATGGCGACGGGCTGCCGGATGGCTGGGAGTTCTATTCGGGGACCAATCCACTTGTGGCCGATGCCACGGCGGACCCCGACAACGACGGCTTCACCAACTGGCAGGAGTATCGCACTGCCACGAGCGCGACGAACGCACTCTCGTTCCCCGGGCAGCCCACGCACGCAAGCCTCACGACCAACGCGACCGCCGTGCTGAAGTATTTGGCCAAGCTCCCGTTCGCCACGACGAATCGCTTCATCCCCGGCCAGCATCTCACCGACACCGCGCCGGAGTGGACCAACCTCGTCGTGCGGCTCCAGCAAGTCACCGGGCGCTGGCCGGGGCTGGTGAGTTTCACCGCCGAAAGCCCCGTGACCAACGCGCCGGTGCAGACCGCCGGCATCATTCCCTACGCGCTGGAGACGTGGACCAACGGCGGGCTGGTGCTCATCAAGTGGGCGCCGTGGAATCCGTGGAGCGGCAAGTTCGGCGCGGCGTCGGTGCCCACGCTGATTGACATTCCCGAGCTGTTGAACCCCGCACCTGCGCTGGCCACGAACCAGGTCGCGCGCAGCAATTACCTCGCGTGGCGGCAGGCCATCGGCGACGACCTCACGACCTTGCGCGATGCCGGCGTGGCGGTGCTGTGGCGACCCTTCGCGGAGATGAACGGGACTTGGTTCTGGTGGGGCAACCTACCGCGCGACCATTACCTCTCCCTGTGGCGCGACCTGCACGGCTACTTCACGCAGACGCGCGGGCTGACGAACCTGCTGTGGGTCTTCGAGCCGGACCAGACGGTGCATCTCGTGGCCGGCTCGACGAGTTCCGGCACGCCGATTGACTACTACTATCCCGGCGACGACGTGGTGGATGTGGTGGGGCACAACTTCTACGACGATGACTGGGCGCTGCCGTTCCGCAGCGATGAGATTTGGAGCCGCTCCGGGAAAATCTTCGCCGTGCCGCAGGCCGGGCCAAGCCACCAGCAGCGCGACGGCACGTTCGACAACCTGACGTATCTCAACGGCATCACGAACACGATTGCCCGGTGCGCGTTCATCGCCGTGTGGAACAACATCGCCGCCGGAACCAACCTCCAGTTGATAGCCATCGCGGACAACATGAACGCCAGCAACCTGCTCGCGCATCCATTGGCCATCACGCGCGGCGAGGTGGACTGGCAGGCGGAACTGCCAGCGGTCACGCCGCCGCCCCCGCCGCCGTTGCCGACGGCGGAACTGGTCGCCAATGGCGGCTTCGAGTCCGCGCTCACGGGCTGGGTGAACTACGGCGCGCCTGCGACGGTGCGAACCCTCGTGTCGCCCGGCCACAACGGCGGCAGCGCGCTGTCCGTCTCGAACCGCAACGCGTTGACCAACGGCCTCGCGCAGAACGTGCTCGCGGGTTTGCTCGCCAACGGCTCGGGGCAGCGCTACGTCACGCGCGCATGGCTCAAGAGCGACCTGCCCACCAGCGTCCGCGTGCGGCTCCTGCTCACGGATGCGGCGGGTTTGAAAAGCCGGTTTCTCCTCGCCGAGCGCCAGCTTCGCGAGGCGCAGACGAACCAGTGGAACTTCATCGAGGGCGGGCAGATCGTGACGTGGAACACCACGCCCACGAACGCGCTGCTCTTCTTCGAGGTCGGCCAGTTGGCGGAGAATGTCTTCCCGGCCCACCTGCTCGACGACGTTTCCCTCCAGCCGGACAACGACGGCGACCACCTGAGCAACGCGGAGGAACTCGCGCTCGGCACGAACCCGAGCCTCGCCGACACCGACGGCGACGGCCTTCCCGACGACTGGGAAACGCGCCACGGCCTCGACCCGCTGGCTGCCGCCGATGCCGCGTGGGACCGCGACGGCGACGGCTTCACCAACGTGCAGGAGTTCTGGGCCGCGACCGACCCGACGCAGCGCACGAGCTTTCCCGGCAAGGCGTCCGTGACCAACGCCACCGACGCGGCGCGACAGGTTCTCCTGCGGCTCGCGATCGCGCCCAGCCAGCCGACGAACCGTTGCTTCTCCGGGCAGACCCTCAGCGGCGGCCAGCTCGGCGTGCCGGGCGAATACACGAACTTCTTTTTGAACCTCGCCCAGCAGACCGGCCACACGCCCGCCGTGATGCAACTGACCTACGAGGTGCCGCCCACGAACGTGCAGGCCGCCGCGATGAATCCCTTCGCGATCAGCCATTGGCAGGCCGGCGGGCTGGTGCTCGTCCACTACGCGCCGCCTAATCCCGTGAGCAACGGCCATCCCGGCGACCTGACCAACGTGGTGAACCTGACGACCCTCTTCACGCCCGGCACCGCCACGCACACGAACTGGATGCGGTCGCTCGACTCGTGCGCCGACGGCTTGCAGCAATTGCGCGACGCCGGCGTGGTGGTGATGTTCACCATCCTGCACGAGAACAACGGCAGTTGGCTGTGGTGGCACAAGCACCCGCGCGCGGACTACGTCGCGCTCTACCGCAGCGTCCACGACTACTTCACCCGCGTCCGGGGCTTGAACAACCTGCTGTGGATTTTCCACCCGAGCGAGGCCACGCACGACCTGCTCCCGATGGATTACTACTATCCCGGCGACGAGGTCGTGGACCTCATCGGGCCGAGTGTTTACCACTCGACCTTCCAGTTTCCCTTCCCGATGGACGAGCTGTTCCGCGCCTATCCGAAGGCGTTCGGGCTGACGGAGGCGAACGCGAACCGCAACACCAACGCGTGGGACCTGACCATCCTCACGACCAACCTCGCCACCACGCTGCCGCGCGCGGCCTTCTTCTGCGCGTGGTCGTCCTTCCAGAACGGCGCGGCCCCGCTCACGCGCTACTCGCTCGTGGACAACACGAACGTGGCGGTGCTGCTCAACGCCCCGCACATCGGCAACCGCGCCGCCGTGGACTGGTCCACCTATCTGCCGATGAACCTGAACCTCCGCCGCCAAGGCCAGGGACTCGCCGTGGACTGGGCCGGTGGCGCGCTGGATTACTCCACCAATCTGCTGCACTGGACCACCGTGACCAACGCTGCGCAATCGTGGCCCGCGCCACCGACGGGCCTCAGCATCTTTCGCGTGCGGCGCGAGCGGTAAGCGTGTGCCCCTGCTCGCGTTGGCCCGCCGCCCCGGTCGAGTGGCCGGGGCGTTTCCGTTCCGCCCGTCACGGGCGATGGGGCGATGGAGCGGGGGCGCCCGAACGTGGGCAATAACCTGCCACCCAGCGCTTCCCATCGGCGGCCTGCAACCGGGTTCTCGGCGGCTGATTCCCAGCGGAGCCTGAGCGGCCCCGCCTACACGTTGAACTTGAAGAGCAGCACGTCGCCGTCCTTCACCACGTATTCCTTGCCTTCCATGCGGTAGAGGCCCTTTTCGCGCGCGTGCGCGACGGAGCCGCATTCCACCAGGTCGGTGTAGGCGACGGTCTCGGCCTTGATGAAGCCGCGCTCGAAGTCGGAGTGGATGACGCCCGCCGCCTTGGGCGCGGTGTCGCCGGCGTGGATGGTCCACGCGCGGACTTCCTTTTCACCCGCCGTGAAGTAGGTGCGCAGGCCGAGCAGATGGTAGGTGCCGCGAATGAGCGCACCCACGCCACTCTCGTCCACGCCGAGCTCCTTCAGGAACGCCTTCGCCTCCTCGGGCGAGAGGTCAATCAGGTCGCTCTCGATCTGCGCGCTGATGACGACGGCCTCGCAGGCGAGGTGCGTCTTCGTGTAGTCGCGGACTTTCTGCACGTAGGCGTTCGTCTCGGCGGTGGCGAGGTCGGACTCCTTCACATTGCAGGCGAAGATGGTGGGCTTGTCGGTGAGCAGCCAGAAGGTGCGGGAGATGACCTTCTCCTCGGGCGTGAGCTGGACGGAGAGCGCGAGCTTGCCGGCGTCGAGCACCGGCTCGAACTTCGCGAGCACGGCGTCCTCGGCGATGGCCAGCTTCTCGCCGCGCTTCACATCACGGGCGATTTTCTCTCGCCGCTTCTTCACGGAGTCGAGGTCGGCGAGGACGAGTTCGGTGTTGATGATCTCGATGTCGCGCACCGGGTCCACGCTGCCGGAGACGTGGTGGATGTCCGCGTCCTCGAAGCAGCGGACGACCTGCACGATGGCGTCCACCTCGCGGATGTGGGTGAGGAACTTGTTGCCCAGGCCTTCGCCCGTTGCCGCGCCCTTCACGAGGCCGGCGATGTCCACAAACTCGATGGCCGCCGGGATGACGACCTGGGTCTTGGCGATCTTCTGGAGCACATACATCCGGTCGTCGGGAACGGTCACGACGCCGACGTTCGGGTCAATGGTGCAGAAGGGGTAGTTCGCCGCCTCGGCCTTGCGGGTGCGGGTGACGGCGTTGAACAGGGTGGACTTGCCGACGTTGGGCAAGCCGACGATTCCAGCTTTCAGCATAAGAGGCCGCAGAGCGTGCGCGGCGGCGTAGCCTTTGCAAGCGCAAAGGCGGCTAGTCCACCGTGTCCATCTGCGCGCCGGGGCAGAACTCGGCGGAGGCCATGCGCCGTCGGCTGCCGGTCAGGCGCGCCTCGTGCGGCTGGTTGGGACGCAGCATCCGCTTCTGCCGCTCGCGGTCGCCCGCGCCGCGCACCACGGGGATGGGCTGGCCGGTGTTGATGTCGAGGCCGGTCACATACATCGCCGCCGAGCCGGTCATGGGCAGCGGGATGAAATCCTGCACCTGCTGGAGGTTCCACTTCTCCTGCTTCAAGAACTTTTCCACCGCGCCCATCTCCTCCTCGGTGCAGCCGGGGAAGCTGGAGATGAAATACGGCACGAGATACTGCTCCTTGCCGGCGTCTTCGCTGAGGTCGAAGAACTTCTCCATGAACGCCGGGAAGTCGCCCGCCGGCTTGCGCATCCGGCGCAAGGTGCCGGGGTCCATGTGCTCGGGGGCGACCTTCATGTGGCCGCTCACATGGTTTTGCACGAGCTCCTTCATGTATTCGGGAGTGCGCAGCGCCACGTCCATGCGGATGCCGGACTGCACGAAGACGTGCTTCACGCCGGGCTGTGACCGCGCGCCGCGCAGCAGGTCGAGGCCGGCCTTTTCATCAATGCCAAAGACCGGGCAGATGGTCGGCCAGAGGCAGCTCGGGCGGTGGCATTTCCTGCATTCCTCGGCATGGCCGTTCTTCGCGCCGTAGAGATTGGCGGTCGGCCCGCCGAGGTCGGAGACGGTGCCGCGAAAGGTGTCGGACTCGGTGAGCTTGCGGACTTCCTTCATCACGGAGTCCACGCTGCGGCTGGAGAGAAACTTCCCTTGATGAAATCCCAGCCCGCAGAAGGTGCAGCCGCCGGCGCAGCCGCGCGAGACGATGATCGAGTCCTTGATGGTCGCGAAGCCCGGCACCGGCTCGGTGTAGCTCGGATGCGACGCGCGCTGGAACGGCAGTTCGTAAAGCGCATCGAGGTCGGGTCCGTCCACGGGGAACTCCGGCGCTTCCTGGAGCACCGCGCGGTTTCCGTGCATCTGGACGAGGCGCTTGCCGCAGTGAGGGGTCTGCTGCGCCTCGACGACCTTGGTCAGCCGCATGAGGTGCGTCTTATCCGCCTGCAACTCCTCCCACGACGGCAGGATGATGCAGCCGCTGAAATCCGCCGCCGCCGTGGCCTTGGCCCCGAGGAAGAGCGCGGTGCCACGGATGCCGCTGAAGTCCCGCCGCCCGGAGCGCAGGCGCTTGGTGATCTCGCGCACCGGCACTTCGCCCATGCCATAGACGAGCACGTCGGCCTTCGCGTCGGCCATGATCGAGGGCTTGAGCTTGTCCTCCCAGTAGTCGTAATGCGCCACGCGCCGCATGGAGGCCTCCATGCCGCCGAGCACCACCGGCACGCCGGGGAAAGCGCGCCGCGCCATCTGCGAGTAAACGACCGCCGCATGATTTGGGCGTTTGCCCGGCACGCCGCCCGCGCTGTAAACGTCGTCCTTCCGCTTGTGCCGCGCGGCGGTGTAGTTGGAGAGCATCGAGTCGAGGTTGCCCGCCGTGACGCCGACGAAGAGCTTGGGCGTGCCCATGCCGGTGATGGACTCGATCTTCGTCCAGTCCGGCTGCGCGACGATGCCCACGCGCAAACCCTCCGCCTCCAGCACCCGCCCGATCATCGCCGCGCCGAAGGACGGGTGGTCCACGTAGGCGTCGCCGGTGATGATGAGCACGTCGAGTCCATCCCACCCGCGCGCGGCCATCTCAGCGCGCGACATGGGCAGGAACGCGGTGGCGTTCGGCGGGGTTTGCTCTGGGGCGGCGGCCATATCAGCCCGCGAGGCTGCTTCATTGTCGGCGGCAAAGCAAACGGAAGCCGGACGGGAACCCGCCTTGGGGCTTGATTTGATTTGTGCCTTTGCCGGATAGTCAGCCCGTTCGCCAGCGGACTTTAGCAAGAAAGCTCGTCGGTCGGCGAATACTGGAATGAGCCGGTGCCGGATGCTGGTGCTTTATTCGGGACGCGTGCAGGGCGTCGGCTTCCGCTACACGGTGAAGCAGGTGGCGGCGGGTTACGCGGTCACGGGCGCGGTGCGGAACCTGCCCGACGGCCGGGTGGAACTGGTGGCCGAGGGCGCGCGTGACGAGCTGGAAGGCTTCCGGCAGGGCATCCGGGACGCCGGGCTGGATGGGTTCATCCGGCAGGAAGATGTCCGGTGGGCCGAGGCCCGCAGTGAATTCCGCGGTTTTGAAATAGTCCGTTAAACGCCGTTCAATGAAATACGCGATCATCGCCGACATCCACGCCAACTGGGAAGGGCTCCAAGTTGTGCTGGCGGATGCGCAGGCCAACAAATGCACGCACTACGCCTGTCTCGGCGACGTCGTCGGCTACAACGCGAACCCCAAGGAGTGCCTCGACGTGATCCGCTCCATGGGCATGCCCGTGGTCAAGGGCAACCATGACGAATACTGCTCGGTGGACTCCGCGCTCGAGGGCTTCAACCCGCACGCCGCCGAGGCCGTCAACTGGACCCGCGCCCAGCTCGCCGAGGACGACATCCTCTGGCTGCGCGAGATGCGCTACATCCGCCTCGTCGCCAATTTCACCATCGTCCACGCGACGCTCGACGGTCCCAAGCGCTGGGGCTACGTGTTCGACAAGCTCGCCGCCGCCGCCAGCTTCACCTACCAGAACACCGGTGTCTGCTTTTTCGGCCACACGCACGTCCCGGTCGCCTTCGTGCGCGACGCCACGGTGCGCGGCGGCACCTACTCGAAGTTCAAGGTCGAGCCGGGCAAAAAGTATTTCGTCAACGTCGGCAGCGTCGGCCAGCCCCGCGATGGCAACCCCAAGTGCGCCTACGTCATCTACGACATGGACGAGCAGACCATCGAGCTGCGCCGGCTGGACTACGACATCGCCACCGCGCAGGCGAAGATCCGCGCCGCCGGCCTGCCTGAGCGCCTTGCTGAACGCCTCGCGCTGGGCAAATAGCCTCTTGCGTCTTTCATCCGGCGTTCGACCCACCCCGTCGAACGCCGGTTTTGCTTTGCGTTCCTTGCGTCCTTTTGCGGCAATCATTCTCGTTTGAAGGTTCTCATCCTCAAACCCAGTTCCCTCGGCGACGTGGTGCAGGCGCTCCCGCTCCTGCGCCTGCTCAAGCAGCACCGCCCCGACGCCGAGGTCCATTGGTGGCTTGCCGCCGAGCTGCTGCTGCTGCTGGAAGGCGACCGCGACCTCGCCGCCCTCCTTCCCTTCGAGCGCAGGCGCTGGCGCTCACCCGCCTACTGGCCCGAGGGCCTCGCCCAGATCCGCGCCATGCGCGCCGCGCGCTACGACTGGGTGATTGACCTGCAGGGCCTCGCCCGCAGCGCGATGTTCGCTTGGCTCGCGGACGGCGCGTTCACAGTCGGCCTCGAACTCGAACGCGAAGGCGCGCACCTCGCCTACGACCTCGCCGTCCCGCGCCCGAAGGCCAGGCCCCACGCCGTGGACTGGTATCTCGCCGTCGCCCGCGCGCTGGACATCCCCGTCCACGACCGCTTCGAGTGGCTTCCCTCGCTCGCGGGCGCCGCTGCCCAAGCCGAAACCAAATGGCCGCATGACGGCTTCCGCTGGCTCGGCATCAACCCCGGCGCACGCTGGGACAACAAGCGCTGGCCCGCCGGGCACTTCGCGGAACTCGTCCGCCAGCTCGCCGCGCGCGATGCCAGCTTCCGCTTCGCCCTGCTGGGCGGCTCCGGTGACTGGCAACTCACGGAAACCATCCGGCGCGCCGCGCCCGACCGCTGTGTGAACTTCGCCGGGCGCACCACGCTGCCCGAGCTTGTCGGGGTGCTCCGCCGCTGCGAGCTGCTCGTCACGAACGACACCGGCCCCATGCACCTCGCCGCCGCGTTGCGCAAACCCGTTGTTTCCCTCTTCGGCCCGACGCGTCCCGACCAGACCGGCCCCTACGGTCAGGAAGCCTTCGCCCTCCGCCACCCGCTCCCCTGCGCCCCGTGCCTGAAGAGCCGCTGCCACTGGGCCGAACCGTTGGCCTGCCTGCGGAACCTCCCGGTCGCAAACGTGGCGGATGAGGTCATGCGCCGGCTGGGGCGGAGCAGCAGCGGCGGATCGTGACCTGTTTCCCGCCCCGCCCCTTGCCCTCCGGCTGCCGGCGTGAATAGCATCTCAAACAACGCCATCCGACCCATCGTCATCTGCTCCATGAACACTCCGCTTCGCCTCGCCCTCGTCCTGTTGCTGCTCGCTTCCCCGCGCTCCACGAGTGCCGCCTCGCCCATCGCTTCCGCGCTGAAACCCTTTGTCGAGAAGGGGGAACTCGCCGGAGCCGTGGCGCTGGTCGCGAACAAGGACAAGGTGCTTGCCATCGAGGCCGTCGGGTTTGCCAACCGCGCAACGAAGCAGCCGATGAAGACCGACGCGCTCTTCTGGATCGCCTCGCAGACCAAGCCCATCACCGGCACCGCGCTGATGCTGCTCGTGGACGAAGGCAGGCTGACGCTCGACGACGCGGTGGAGAAATTCCTGCCCGAGTTCAAAGGGCAGAAAGTCGTGGCCGGCAAGAACCCCGATGGCTCTCCCATCCTCAAAACTCCCGCCCACCCCATCACCGTCCGCGAAATCCTCAACCACACCAGCGGCCTGCCGTTCAAGTCGAAGGCCGAGGAACCCACCCTCGACATCCTTCCGCTCCGCGACGCCGTCCGCAGCTACGCCGCCGCGCCGCTGGGTTCCGAGCCGGGCACGAAATACCTCTACTCCAACTGTGGCATCAACACCGCCGGTCGGCTCATCGAGGTCATCTCCGGCATGAGCTACGAGGCGTTCATGGACGCGCGCCTGTTCAAGCCCCTCGGCATGAAGGACACGACCTTCTGGCCGACGAAGGAACAGCTCACCCGCCTCGCCACGCCGCACAAGCCCAACGCCACCAAGACCGGCCTCGAAACCAACGCCATCGTCTATCTGCGCTACCCGCTCGACGACCGCACCAGGCGTTTCCCGATGCCCGGCGGCGGCCTCTTCTCGACCGCCAGCGACGTCGCGAAGTTCTGCCAGATGGTGCTCAACGGCGGCGAATTGAACGGCAAACGCTACCTTTCTGCGAAGGCCGTCAAGGAAATGACCAGCCGTCAGACGCCCGCCGGCATGAAGGAAAACTACGGCGTCGGCTGGGCCACCGGCCCGACCTTCGGCCACGGCGGCGCGCTGGCCACGAACATGAACATTGACCCCGCGCGCGGCCTCGTCTTCGTCTGGCTCGTCCAGCACTCTGGCTTCCCCGGCGAGGGCGGCAAGGCGCAGGGTGTCTTCCGCAAGACGGCGGAGGAGTTGTTCGCCAAGAAGCCGTAAGCCCGCCGATGAAGGCGATCTGGCCTCAAACGTCTGTCCTCCAGTCCGACGACCGCGTCTTGTTTGCTGAACTCAAAGTCACGATGAACCCGCCGTTCGCCGCCACCCGCCCGCCGCTTTCCCGCCGCACCTTTTTGCGCGGCACGGGCGTCGCGCTCACGCTGCCGTTTCTGGATGCGATGCGGCCCGCGTTCGGGGCCACCGCCGCCAGCGCGCCGCCGCGCCGGATGGTGTGCATCGAGACGAACATGGGCATCCTCCCGCAGTTCTTCTTTCCGGAGAAGCCGGGCAAGGACTACGCGCCCAGCCCTTATCTCGAACGCCTCAAGGCCCACCGTGACCAGCTCACGGTCTTCTCCGGCGTGAGCCATCCGGGCGTCACGGGCGGCCACGCGGCGGAGCGCTGCTTCCTCACCGGCACGCCGCACCCGGAGCGCGGCGGCTTCCGCAACTGGATTTCGCTCGACCAGTTCGCCGCCGAGGAAGTCGGCAACCGCACGCGCTACCCGTCGCTCGTGCTGGCCGTGACCAACGAGAATTCCACCCTCAGCTACACCCGCAGCGGCGCGCCCATCCCGGCGGAGAAAAGCCCGAAGAAACTGTTCGAGCGGCTCTTCATCCAGGGCAAGCCGGCGGAAATCGCCGCCAACGTCGAGGCGCTCCAGCAGGGCCGCAGCCTGCTGGACTTCGTCGGCGACCAGTCCAAGCGCCTCAACCGCTCGCTCTCGAAGTCCGACCAGGCGCGGCTCGACCAGTATTACACCAGCGTCCGCGAGCTGGAGCGCCGCCTCCACGGCGCGCAGGAATGGGAGCACCGGCCCAAGCCCGTCGTCACCGCGAAGGCTCCCGAGGAAATCACCGACGCGAAGGAATTCGTGCGCCGCACGCAGCTCACCTTCGACGTGATGAAGCTCGCGCTCGAGACCGACTCCACGCGCGTCGTCTCGCTCTTCATTGACACGACCGTCATCCACAACATCACGCACCACGGCAACCGCCCCGAGGTGCTCGACGAGCTGCGCGGCCACGAGGAGCGGCAGTTCGACGCGCTCGGCGGCTTCCTCACCGCGCTCGCGGGGGCGAAGGAGGAGGGGCAATCGCTGCTCGACCGCACGATGGTCCTCTACGGCACGCCGATGGGCAGCGCGAACTCGCACTCGAACGTGAACCTGCCGGTGTTCCTCGCGGGCGGCGGGTTCAAGCACGGCCAGCACCTCGCCTTCGACCCGGTGAACAACTACCCGCTCGCGAACCTCTACGTCTCGATGCTCCAGCGCCTCGGCCTGCCCACGGACAAGTTCGCGACCAGCAAGGGCACCATGCGCGGGCTGGAACCCGCGTGACTCCGAAAGACACAGAATCATGGGGCACAAAATCATGCGGAGAGAAAATGATTCTGTGATAATCCCCATGTTCCATGCCCGTCCTCCTCGCATGTCCCATCCAACTACTCTGCAAGAACGCGATGTGCAGGCTGGAGCTTGCCCGAAGCCGGGTGACACAGGACCATGGGGCACAAAATCATGCGGAGAGAAAATGATTCTGTGCCCATGATTCTGTGAAAAGTCCCCGCCCGATGCCCATCCACATTCACCATCCCATTGAGGTCTTTGACCAGGAGCGGTTTCACCAGGTGGACAGGGTGGTCACAGGCATCGCGTTCGACATCCACAACCAGTTTGGCCGCTACCTCGACGAACGGCTCTACCAGCGCGAACTCACCCGCCGCTATCTCGCCGCCGGCCTGGCCGTCGAGCCTGAACTGCGCATCACCGCCAGCCTCGACGACTTCAGCAAGGACTACTTCGCCGACCATCTCATCAATGCAGGCGTCATCGTCGAGACGAAGGCCGTGACGGCGCTGACCCCGGCGCACACCGGCCAGACGTTGAACTATCTGTTCCTCTGCGGCCTGCACCACGGGACGCTGCTGAACTTCCGCCCGGAGCGCGTCCAGCATGAGTTTGTGTCCACGTCGCTCAAGCCGGCGGACCGGCGGCGGTTTGAGGTCGTGGCCGACGATTGGCATCCGGTCAGCCCGCAGTGCGACCGCCTGCGAAGCCACTTGCTGCGGATGCTGGCCGAGTGGGGAACGCACCTCGATCCGCTCCTGTATCGGGACGCGCTCACCCACTTCCTCGGCGGCGAGGCCAACGTGGTGCGCGAAGTCAGCGTGGAATCGGAAGGCGATTCGCTCGGCGGGCAAGCCATGCACCTGCTCGCGGACGACCTCGCCTTCTCCGTGACCGCCTCCGTCCACCACCCGGAGTCCGTTTTCGAGCACCAGCGCCGCTTCCTTCGCCACACCCGTCTCCGCGCCATGCAGTGGGTGAACTTGAACCACTCGCGCATCGAGTTGCGCACCATCGAAGGCCGGTGAAGTTCGACGCTCAATCATGAAGCGGGAAACTGTTCACAGAATCATGGCCCACAGAATCATTTTTCGACTTGTGATTTTGTGCCCCATGATTCTGTGGACCTCCGCCCAGGCCGTGGAGAGCAAACTGCCCCAGTTCATTTCCAAACATTGTGTCGAGTGCCACGACGCTGAGACGAGGAAGGGCAACCTCGACCTTTTCGCGCTCAAGCCGGACTTCGCCGACGGGGAGACCTTCACGCGGTGGGTAAAAGTCCACGACTACATCGCGTCCGGCGAGATGCCGCCGAAGAAGAAGGCGCGTCCGCCCGTGGCGGACACGGCGGCGGTGGTGAAGACTTTGCGCGAGTCGCTGCTTGCGGCTGAACAGGCGCGGCTCGCGGGCACGGGCCGCACCGCGTTGCGCCGGCTCACGCGCGCGGAATACGAGCACACCATCCGCGACCTGTTCGACCTGCCGGGCATCGCGCTCCAGGGCAACCTGCCCGCCGACGGCTCGGCGCACGGCTTCGACAAGCACAGCGACGCGCTCGACCTTTCGCACGTCAACCTCGCCAAGTATGTCGAGGCCGCCGAGCACACGCTGGAGCTAGCCACCGCCACGCGGCCCGAGGCCCCGACTGTCCAGACGCGCCGCATCTCGCTGATGAACGCCGGCGGCTTCGTCACCCACGTCGTGATGAACGGCGACGGCGTCCTGCTCAAGGACAAGCAGCCGACCAAAGAATTCCCGCCCGCCGGGGACTACAACCACGTTGACCAGGGCGCGCACGAGCGGCTGGGCATTTTCACCACGAACCTCAGCACCGGCCTGTTCCGCCACGAGGACGAGTCGCTCAGTCCCTATTTCATTGAGCACGTCACGATTTATCCCGGTCGCTACCGCGTGCGCACGTCGCTGTGGGCGTTCCAATGGGACAAGGGAAAAGTCCTGCCCGCGCGCGGCACCGAGGCGGCGCGGCTCTCGGTGGTGCAGCTCACCGGCGACGGTCGCGGCGGCCAGCACCCGAGCTACGTGCTGGGCTATTACGACGCGCCGTCGCTCACGGCCAAGGAACACGAGCTGGTCACCTGGCTGAACCACAACGAAATCATCGGCTTCAACGTCGCGTCGCTCGCGCCCGTGGCGAACTACGCGCGCAAGGGCCGCGCGATGGCCTTCACCGGCCCGGGCATCGCGTGCGACTGGCTGGACATCGAAGGGCCGCTGCACGAAGTCTGGCCGCCGGCCGCGCACCGTGTGATCTTCGGCGACCTGCCGCTCGCGGAGTTCGATGCGAAGGCCAATCCCGGCGTGACGCCGCCCGCGCGCAAGAAGGTCCGCCAAATCGGTGCAGGCCGGAACCGGCCGGATCCGGAGAAGGGCTTGTGGACGGTGCGCAGCGAACAGCCGCTAGTGGACGCGGACAAATTGCTCGCGAGCTTCCTGCCGAAGGCGTTCCGCCGCCCCGTTCCAAGCGAGGTGCGGAAGGATTACGTGGCGAAGGTCGAGGCGCGCCTGAAGGCCGGCGATTCCTTCGAGGCCGCAATGCGCTGGGCTTATCGCGCCGCGCTGTGCTCGCCGGATTTTCTCTTTCACGTCGAGCCGATGACGAAACTCGACGACTTCGCCCTCGCGAACCGCCTCTCCTACTTCCTCTGGAACTCCCTGCCCGACGCGCGCCTTTCCGAACTGGCCGCCGCTGGCAAGCTGCGCACTCCCGCCACGCTCCGCGCCGAAGTCGAGCGCCTGCTGAAGGACAAGAAATCCGAGCGCTTCATCGAGGACTTCCTCGGCCAGTGGCTCAAGCTGCGCGCCATCGCCGCGAACGACGCGGACAAGAAGCTTTACCCGGAGTTCAGCCCCTATTTGCAGGACTCGATGGTCGCCGAGACGCGCGCCTACTTCCGCGAACTGCTGACCCAGAACCTCGACGCGCGGCATCTCGTGAAGTCGGACTTCGTGATGGTGAACGAGAAGCTCGCGAAGCACTACGGCATCGCGGGCGTGACCGGTTCGCAAATCCGCCGCGTGCCGCTGCCGGCGGACTGCCCGCGCGGCGGCTTCCTCACGCAGGCCGCCATCCTCAAGGTCACGGCCAACGGCACCACCACCTCGCCCGTGCCGCGCGGGGCGTTCGTGATGGACCGCCTCTTCGGCCAGCCGCCGGAGCCGCCGCCCGCGAACGTCGCCGCCGTCGAGCCGGACGTGCGCGGCTCAACCACCATCCGCGAGTTGCTCGACAAGCACCGCAACCACGCCGCGTGCGCCGGGTGCCACGCGAAGATTGACCCGCCGGGCTTCGCGCTGGAGAGCTTCGATGTCATCGGCGGCTTCCGCACGCGCTACCGCTCCATCGGCGAGGGCGACCCAGCTCCGCGCGGCGGGATTGACCCGTTCATCGGCATCAGCTTCAAGCTCGGCCCGACCGTGGACCCCAGCGGCGCGCTGCCGGACGAGCGCAGGTTCGCCGACATCCGCGAGTTCCAAGCGCTCGCCGCCGCCGACTCGACGCTGCTGCTGAAGAACCTTGCGCAACAGCTCGCCGTCTATGCGACCGGCCGCGAACTCGCTTTCAGCGACCGCGATCAAATCGCCGCCCTCGTCGCCAGCACGCAGAAGCAGGGCGGCGGCGTGCGCACGCTCATTCACGAGCTGACCCAGAGCCGGCTATTCCAGACCCGATGAAGGCGTTTTCACAGAATCATGGGCACAGAATCATGAAGGCTGAGAGGAGCTGGAACTGTCGCGCTGTCGGCGGAGCGCCGGTCTCCGACCCGGCGCGAACCAGCCGATGCAACACGCCGGGTCTGAGACCGGCGCTCCACCGCTTCTGCATGATTCTGTGCGCCATGATTCTGTGTTCCCTCCCCGCGCGCGCCGAGGAGCAGACGGGCACTTACCGGCTCCTCGGCCTGAGCGCCGCCGAGCGCGAGGCGGATCTGCGCGAGGTGCTGAAGGCCGTGCCGGACGTGGCGCTGGTCAGCCTCGACGCCGCAAAGTCCGAGGTCACGCTGCGCTACGAAGTGGAGAAACTTTTTCCCGCCGCGAAGCCCAAGCAATCACCCGCGCCGGACAAAATCATTGAGCGCATCAGCAGCCTCATCGGCAGGGAGTCCAGGAACACGTTCACCCTCACCGCGCGCTCCACCGTGTCGGCGGACAAGCTGACCAAGGTGGAAATCCCCATTGGCGTGCTCGACTGCAAGGCCTGCCGCTACGCCGCGTATCAAGCCGTCGCCAAGCTCGACGGCGTCGAGCGCGCCACCGTCAGCGCCACGCCCAGCGCGGTCATCGCGTGGATTGACGCGACGAAGACCAAGCGCGAGGCGCTGGAGGAGGCACTGAAAAAGGCGCGCGTGGACCTGCTGCCGAAGCGCTGACCCAGGCCGCGAACCCAGCCGGAACCGGAGTGCGGCAAACCTTCTCCGTGCCTGCTGAAACTTCGGCCCGCTTGCCCCGTCTGCTTTCCAGTGCCAGACTTCGATGCGATGAACTCACCCTGCACGCCGCAGCTCAACTTCCAGATGACCCGCCGCCGGCTGCTGCAAGTCGGCGGCATGGGGATGTTCGGGATGTCCTTGCCCAAGCTGCTCGCAGCGGAGGCCAAGGCCGGCAAGAATCCCATCGCGCGTGCGAAGTCCGTCATCTTCCTCTTCCAGTGGGGCGGGCCGAGCCATCTCGAAACCTTCGACATGAAACCCGACGCGCCCGAGGGCATCCGCGGCCTGCACAAGCCGATGGGTTCCAGCGCGGACGGCATCCAGGTCAACTCACTCCTCCCGCGCACCGCGAAGGTCATGGACAAGGTCTGCCTCATCCGGTCCCTGCACCACACGATGAAGAACCACAACTCGGCGGGCTACTACGCGCTCTCCGGGCACGCACCGGCCACGGATGACCAGCGGCTCAAGGACTCGATTGACCTCTTCCCCGCCTACGGTTCCGTCGTGGACAAGCTCGCCCCGCTCAAGGGCGGCGACCTGCCCACCTTCGCCGCGTTTCCCTACGCCATCGCGGACGGGTCCATCGTGCCCGCGCAGCACGCGAGCTTTCTCGGCAAGGTCCACGACCCGCTGCTCGTCCTGCGCGACCCGAGCGAGCCGGGCTTTGGCCTGCCGGAACTGAGCCTGCCGGCGAACCTTTCCTTCGACCGCCTCGTCGCGCGCCGTGAGCTGCAAAAGGTCGTGGACGCACAAACCCGGTTGCTCGATCACTCATCCGCCGCGCGCGGCCTCGACGCCTACTACGACAAGGCGCTCGCCATGCTCCACTCCACGAAGCTCCGTGAGGCGTTCAACCTCGAGGCCGAGCCGGCCGCGCTGCGCGACGCCTACGGTCGCACGCCTTATGGCCAGGGCTGCCTGCTCGCCCGGCGGCTGGTCGAGACCGGCGTGAAGTTCGTGCAGGTTTATTTCTCCGAGAGCATCGGCGGACAGAGCACGACGGATGGCGGCTGGGACACCCACGGCTTCAACAACACGCGGATGTTCCCCATCATCGAGAAGCGCCACCTGCCCATCACCGACCAGACGCTGCCGACCTTCCTCAACGACATGGACTCGCGCGGTCTGCTCAAGGACACGCTTGTCGTCTGGGTCGGCGAGTTCGGCCGCACGCCGCGCATCAACGCGAACATCAGCCGCGACCACTGGCCGCAGTGCTACACGGCGCTGCTGGCGGGCGCGGGCGTGAAGAAGGGCTTCATCTATGGCGCGTCCGACAAGCACGGCGAGTATCCCGCCGACAAGCCGGTGAAGCCCGACGACCTTGCCGCGACGATCTACCACCTCCTCGGCATTGACCCGCACACGGAAGTCCGCGACACGCTCAACCGCCCGGTGCCCATCAGCTACGGCAGGGCGATCACGGACGTGATGGGGTAAGGGCCTGGCCGGCGGTCCCGTTTCGTTCCGGCTTAGAACGATGCCTTGGCCACGGTGTCCGGCGTCACCAGTTGATACTGGCGGTTGAAAATGTCCCGGGCCGCCGTGGGATTGGGGACCGCGTTGGCCGGTGGGTCAAAGCGTGGCAGGACGGCCACCTCCAGCACCCGGCTCGTGAGCAGCTTCCGGTAATGCGGACCGGCTTGCGGGCCGGCGGTGTAGATGGCGATGAACTTGAGCTGGCGTCCTTTGAGGCCGGCGATCTGGCCGTCATCCAACACCGGAAACCCGACGAACGAGACCACGGTCGTCGCTCCCTTGGCGTCGCGCACCATTCCTTCGAGCTGCGCCGCCGTCAGTTCCTCCCGTGTGGGCGACGGGTCGGTGAGCCGGGCCTTTACCCGCTGGGTCGCCACCACGGTGAGTTTGCCCTGCTGCGCCAGCGTCGCGGTGAACGCCTTGAGCACCGGTTCCACCGTCCTCCCGGCGGGATCACCGGCAGCGGGAGCCAGCACCATGACCTTGGCTCCGGGGCCGGCCAAGCGGGCGGTCTCCTCGCCCACGATCTCCCCCAGGGCATTGCTGGGAGCCGAAGCTGGAAGGGCGGGCTTGCGCCCGCAGCCCGCCAGACCGGCGAACGCGGCGGCCAACAGGACGAGCAGGCGGCGGTGGGTGAACAGGTTGCTCATGAAAGACGGCGTGATTGTGTGCTCCGCGAAGTTCTAGTGGCCGCGCGCGGGAACGCAACCGAATACCGGAAAAGCCCATTGACACGGTGGCACGCGGGCCTAGCGTCGCCGCATGTCGCCCGCCCGGAAATGCCGTGCCGCCCGCTCCGGCTTCACGCTCATTGAACTGCTGGTCGTCATCGCCATCATCGCCATCCTGGCGGGGATGCTCCTGCCCGCCCTCGCCAAGGCCAAGGGCAAGGCGCGCGGCACGGTCTGCATGAACAGCCTCAAGAACTTCGGCCTCTCGCTGAATGTCTATGCCAGCGACTACGGCAAGGTCATCTCGCCCCGGGACACCACCGTCACCGCCCCGGGCCTGGGAGGCAACCCGGACTACTACTGGGGCATCTCCGCGTTCTGGCCCTACGTGCCGGACGTGAAAATCTGGCAGTGCCCGAACGACGCGGTGACGCCGACCAATCCCCGGGTCTGGAACCGCATCTCCGCCCCCGCGAACCCCCGGCTCGCCCCGGAGGGCTACAGCTACGGGATGAACTTCTGGCCGTTCGGATCGAACGCCGCCAAGCCGATCGAGACCCTGCCCAACAATGCGGTCTGGCTCTACGAGCACTCCGGCGGTTTTGTGCACCCCATCATCCAAGGCGACACGCTTGGCACGGTGCAGGCCCCGCAGTTGACCGATTACGGCTCCAAGGCGGCCGGCCTGCAGATCAATGGCGAGACCGTCCCTTATTACGTGGCAGGCATGAGCCACGTCTCCCAACGGCACGACGGCCGCTTCTACGTCGCGCGCATCAACGGGGCCGTGGACAACTTCGTCTGGGGTTCCAGCAAACGCTCCGACTGGACGGACCAGTGAGTGCCTCCGCAAGGGGGGACTTCAGGGAAGCGCGGTGAACCATCGGCAAACTCGGCCGCCGTTGCCAAGCCTCACCTCGGCACCAGCACGACGGTCCTTGCCTGCGGGTCCAGCGACCACTTCATGCCTGCGGGCGGGCGGCGCGGGCTGTCAATCTTGATGCCCTCAAACTCCTGGTAGGAACGGGGAAACCGTTTCTGCTGGGCCACAAACTCGCGCAACTGCTCGTTGAGAAAACGCAGGTCTTCAGCGAGGGCGCGGTCCTGCAGCGGGTCGCCCGGTGCAACCAGCGCAGCCGGCGCGGGCCGGGACGCCGGCCCGCTCGTGGTCGGACGGGATTCGCCCGCCGCCGGCCGGGACTCGTCCGGGGTGGCGGGGGCCGTGGGTGCGGCATCAGGCTCCGGCGGCTTGGACGTGCGCCGCCTGCATGAACTGGTCCAGAGAACCAAGCCGAGCAGGGCGGCGAGCAACCCAAGCTGGCGGAGCGGCCGACGGGGGAAAGGCATGGCGGGCAGGCGTTACAGGTCCGGCTGGATCGTGCGCCGGTCGGTGATGGAATTCCAGTAGGCCGCCTCGGCGTGGCCATCGCCATACCCGACCGTGCCGCGCCCGTTGTGACGGATCGTGAGGTAGTCGTTCACCGTCGTGGCGTTCAGGGCGCCCGGCACGAAACGACCGTCGTTGATCGGGCCGCCCGGCAGAAAATTGCCCGTCGGCCCCCGCGGGGCGTCCTTGATGTTCCGGCTGTCTGCCACCTCCTCCGCAAACAGGACTTTCCCGGCCGGCCCCCGGACCGAGGCCATGCGGAAGGGAAAGCTCGCGGTGATGGTGAACGGGGCCGAATTCGCACCGCGATAAATGGAGGCAGGCCCGGGGTTGAATGTCCCCACCAGATCGAAGCTCGTCATCGAGTAGCTGTAGAAGTAAGGCCCGTGCGGCAGTTGGGGGTTGGCGTTCCGGTCCCGGTCAAACTTGTCCGCCGGGCAGCGGAAAAAATTGCTCTGCACGCTGCCCGCATACTTCGCGATCGGACTTTGCGTGATGGGCGGGTAAGGCCCGCCGGTGAGCGTGGTGTTCGTCCGCCAGTAGATCCAGTCCGTGTATTTGAAGTCGTAGGTGCCCCGCGACGCGGTTCCCATCGTGATGTCATCGTGGTCGCCGTTATACATCAGGTTGGCCATCCCCATCTGCCGCATCGTGCTCATGCAGCGCGTCTGTGTCGTCTTGCTCTTGGCGGTGGCCAGCGCCGGCAGAAGCATCCCGGCCAGAATCGCAATGATCGCGATGACGACAAGCAGTTCGATCAGGGTGAAGCCTGCCAGCGCCGCGCGGGACGGCTGGCTGGTTGGCGCGGCATGGTTCTTCATGGGCTGGGTTGGTTGGTCATTGCGAGGCCTGGCACACGGGCCTTGATGGGTCGCCCCTGAGGGGCAGGCAGGGCCGACGGCACCGTGTGACTTGGGCTGCCCGTTATCTACTGCGATTCGTTCCGCTTGTAAAGTTGGATGCTGGCCGCGCCCAGATCATGGGCGCAACTTGACACACGCACCACGGCGGGTGAACCCCCTCGCCCTGCGACGCAGGAGCGGGGAGAGGGCTGGGGAGAGGGGAGCCTTGATAATCCTGCGGTAACGCCCCTCCTCTCCCCGGCCCTCTCCTCCCTCGGAGGGAGGAGAGGGAGCAGGCTTCCTCGTTCGGATGGTGCGGGTGTCAAGTTGCGCGCCCAGATCATCGCCGCACCCACCGGTAGGCCACCAGGGCGTTCCGGGCGAAGAACTTCTCCAGCGCACCGCGCCCCTTCGCGCTGAAGTAGTCGTGGACGATGCCCTGCACGGTGGCCAGTGGCGCGAAGCGCTCGCTCACCGGCCAGTTGCTGCCGTAGATGAGCCGGTCGGGGCCGAACGCGCTCCACGCGATGTCCAGCCAGGGGCGGTAATACTCCACGTCGCGCGGCGCGTCACCGTCGCGCTTGCCCGTGCCCTCGACGAGCGCGGAGACTTTCAGGAAGACCTGCGGGGACTTCGCGGCGGCTTCGAGGTCGCGCCGCCAGGTCTCGGAGACGTTCTTGCCGTCAATGCGCGTGTTCGACAGGTGGTTGATGACAATGCGCAGCGTGGGCAGCGCCTTCGCCAGTCGCGCGACCTCGGGCAGCAGCGTCGGCCCGCCGTTCACGTCGAGTTCGAGGTCGGCGTCGGCCAGGCGCTTGAGGTCGGCGACAAACGCCGCGTTGCCCAGGCCGGTGCGCAGCGCGCCCTCGTTCACCCGGATGCCGCGGTAGAGCGGGTTCGCGGCGAAGCGTTTCAAGTGGCCGGCGAACGCATCCTCGCCGGGCTTCAAGTTGCCCACGAAGCCGACGATGAACTTGTCCTTCGCCGCGAGGTCGAGGATCCACTGATTGTCCTCTACGAGCGGGCTGGCCTCGACGACGACCGTGCCCGTGACCGGCTGCGGCACCGGCTGCGCGCGGTAATCGGCGGGCAGGATGGTGCGATAGAGCACCTTGTCGCCCTTGCCCGGCCAAGGCACGCCCTGGGGACGCGCGGGGTCGTAGAAGTGCGTGTGCGTGTCAATGATGGTGAGCGGCGCGGAGGCACGCGGGGTGGAGCACGCGGCGGCGGACGCGGCCAGGGCGGTGGTGGCAAGGAAGCTTCGGCGATTAGTCTTCATTCGCGTCGTTTCGCGTGTTTCGCGGGTAATCACTCCGGCGAACCACCGTTCCCAACCCACTGGTCGCGCCGGTGCTTCGCCGTCTCGAAAAACTCGTCCATCGCCTTCGTGTCGCCGGCTTCGAGCGCGCGCTGGAACTCCTGCAAATCCTCGATGAAGACGCCCAGCGCGCGGGCCAGGTGCTTGCGGTTCGCCAGCGCGATGTCCCGCCACATCTCCGGCGAGCCGGCGGCGATGCGCGTGGTGTCCCGGAAGCCGGTGGCGCAGAGCGCGGGCTGCTCCTTCGGGTGCGCGGGGCTGAGAACGTAGTTCGCCAGCTCGGCGGCCACGACGTGCGGCAAATGGCTCGACCGCGCGACCAGACTGTCATGCTGGTCCGGTGAGAGCCGCAGCGGGCGTCCGCCCACCGCCGCCCAAAATTCTTCCATCAGCTTCACGAGTTTCGTTGGCGTCTTCGTGCCCGGCGTGACGATGCAGACGGCCTTCTCAAACAAGTCCGCACGCGCCGCCGCCGGCCCGGTCTTCTCCGCGCCGGCCATCGGATGGCTACCGATGAACTGCGCGCCGGCCTGGCTGAAGAGGGGTTCCAACTCCGCCACCACGCCGCCTTTCACGCTGCCCACGTCGGTGACGAGCACGCCGGGCTTGAGCGCGGGAGCGCATTGCTCTGCCAGCGCCCGCATCTGCGCCAGCGGCGTGCAGAACACGACGAGGTCGGCGTCTTTCACCGCCGCGACCAAATCGGTCGTGGCGCGGTCCACCACGCCGAGGCGCTCACACTCGGCGATGCTGGCCTCGCGACGCACGTAGCCCTCGACGCGGCCGGCGAGCTGGCGCTGCTTCAACGCCAGCCCGAGCGACCCGCCGAGCAAGCCGACGCCGACGAGGGTGACTTTCGGGAAATGCACGGGCGGATGATGCGGCGGGGCCGGGGAAGTTCAAACGGAATTTGTGCCGAGGAATTCCTGAGTCCGGTGCGCGCTGATTTTCTGTAACAACCCGCCGGTTTCACTTATCCATGCCGGTGAGCTTGCCGGACACCAACCATGCCGATGCCGCCCCGCCGTCGCTCTTCGTGACCACGCGCTGGTCCGTCGTGCTCGCGGCGCGGGAGCGGTCGTCGCCTGAATCGGCGGCGGCGTTGGAGACGCTGTGCCGCGCCTACTGGTATCCGCTCTACGCCTACGTGCGCGGCTCCGGCCACTCGCCGCACGATGCGCAGGATCTCACGCAGGAGTTCTTCGCGCGGCTACTGGCGAAGGATTATCTGCAAGCCGCCGACCGGGAGAAGGGCCGCTTCCGCACGTTCCTGCGCGTCTGCCTCAAGCGCTTCCTCGCCAACGAATGGGACCGTCAGCGCGCGTTGAAACGCGGCGGGGGCGAGCGCCCGACCTCGCTCGATGCCGCCGTCGCCGAGCAACGCTACGCCACCGAGCTGACCACCGGCGTCCCGCCCGACCGCCTCTACGAACGCCAGTGGGCGATGGCGTTGCTCGAACAGGCGATGGCCCGCCTGCGCGCGGAATACACGGACACCGCACGTATCGCCGAGTTCGAGCAGCTCAAGTCCGCGCTCACCGCCGAGCGCGGCGCGATTCCCTACGCGGAACTGGCCGCCGCGCTGAACCTCAGCGAAGGCGCGGCCCGCGTGGCGGTGCATCGCCTCCGCAAGCGCTACCGCGAATTGTTCCGCGCCACCGTGGCGGACACGGTCTCCGAGCCGGGCGAAGTGGACGACGAAGTGCGCCACATCGTAACTGTGCTCGGCGGGGACTGAACCGCATGAGCAGCCACAAAGAGGCGCAGAAGGCACAAAAGGGATGCCGAGGTTGGCAAACGAATGAGGGCAAGCGAATCAAAAAACGGGCGGGGAGTTGTTCTCCGCATTCGCTTGTCCCCATTCGTTTGACAACCTCTTCGTGCCACGTTCCGCGCCCTTTTGTGGCTAATCCTTCGGATAGCGTGTAACAACTTCGCGGCGCTCCTTAATCAGCAGGCAATGAGCAATCCGTCTGAAGCCAGATGCCCGCGCTGCGCGGCTCCGCTGCCGCCCAGCGCGCCGGAGGGTTTGTGCCCGCGCTGCCTCGGCGCGCTGAACCTTGCCACGGACACGGTGCTGACCGGCGCGGACGCCGTCGCCGCGCAGCCGCCGCTCACGCCCGCCGAACTCGCGCCGCACTTCCCGCAGCTCGAAATCATCGAGTGCCTTGGGCGTGGCGGCATGGGCGTGGTCTATCGCGTGCGGCAGAAGGCGTTGAACCGACTGGCCGCGCTGAAGCTGCTCGCCCCCGAGCGCGTGACGGACGCGGGCTTCGCCGAGCGCTTCACCCGCGAGGCCCAGGCGCTTGCGCGGCTCAATCACCCGAACATCGTCACGATTTACGACTTCGGTGTGGCCCGTGCCGGCGACTTGCAGTCGCCGCCCGCCGCGTCAAGCACGCCCACCGACGGCGACTACAAGTCGCCGGCACCGCCCCAGACGCCAGACGCCATCCCCCATCCCCCATTTTATTTCCTGCTGATGGAGTTCATGGACGGCGTGAACCTGCGGCAGGCGATGCGCACCGAGCGGTTCACGCCCGAGCAGGCGCTGGCCATCGTGCCGCCCGTGTGCGAGGCACTGCAATACGCGCACGAGCAGGGCATCGTCCACCGCGACATCAAGCCGGAGAACCTGCTGCTCGACAAAACCGGCCGCCTGAAAATCGCTGACTTCGGCATCGCGAAGATACTTGAGCCTGGTAGGGCCGAGCTGCCGCTCGGCCAACTCGAAGAGGCCGCGCGGCAACGCGGCCCTACCACACCGGAATCCTTCACCGCCGGCACGCCCGGCTACATGGCGCCGGAACAAAAATCCGCGCCGCAGCGCGTGGACAGCCGCGCGGACATCTACAGCCTCGGCGTGGTCATTTACGAGATGCTCACCGGCGAACTGCCCGCCGCGAAACTCCAGCCGCCCTCGCGCAAGGTGCAGATTGACGTGCGCCTCGATGAAATTGTTTTGCGTGCGCTGGAGCAACGCCCCGAGCTGCGGTTCCAGACGGCGGCGGATTTGCGGACGCAGGTGGAGACATTGGGGCGAGAGGATAGAGAAGAGAGGATAGAGAAGAGCAAACAGCCGCCGAGTCTATCTTCCACCCTCTCTCCGCTATCCTCTTCCTCCGCGCGCTTCCTCAAGGCCGGCACCAGCACCCTCACCACGCCGGAGCAGCTCGCCACTGCCGAGGGGCAAATCTTCTGCTACCGCACGCGCGGGCAGCTCATCCTCGACGAACGCCAGCTCATGCACTCGTGCGCCGGAACGAACACCGTCATCCCGCTGGCCGCCATCCGCGACCTGAGCATCGGCCAGTATCCGCGCACGATGAATCCGGCGGGCATTGACCTCCTCAGCGTGACCTACGAGGAAGGCGGGCAGCGCAAGCAAGTCCTGCTCTCGCCGATGGAGGGCTTTTTCGGCCTGCCCAGCACATGGAACGCGCGGGTTGCCGAGTGGTTCCTGGCCATTCGCGAAGCGACGACCGCCGGCACGGGCCGCGCGCCGGGGAACACGCCCGCCGAACGACTCGGCGTGCCGGGTTCATCCCCGCTGCTGCTCGCCGTGGCCTGCGTGCCGCTCCTCGTCGGTGCCGGGTTGCTGTGGGTCCTCATGCGGGTGCCAGACTCTTCCAGCAGCTTCGGGCGCGGTGCGTCTCTGCTGATCTTTGCCGCGCTTGCCATCGGCTTTCTTGCGCCGGCCCTGTTTGGCTGGCTCTCCAGCAGCCGGCGTGCGTCCAGTCTCAGCGGCTCCTCTTTTGGCAAGTTTTCCATCCTGCTGATGGTGCTCGTGCCGGTGCTGCTCCTTGGGTTTCTGCTGATGCCATCCCTCGTTCGGCCCGCGCCATGGTCCGGCGTCACGAGCTTCGAGTCCGTGCCCGTGGGCGTGAGCAACAACGTCGTCATCGTGGACGTGACCACCGAGGTCGGACGCGGCAACGCCGAGCTGCGCGCCATGCTGGACGGCCCGTCGCTGCCCGCCGCGACCGAGGCGGCCCTGGCCGATGCGTTCTTCCCGCCCTTCGCCGGCACGTTCATCAAACCGACGCCGCACGCGGGCAACCACCCGTGGCGCATCCTCTCGTCGGGCCGGCAGACGTGGCGGCTGGGCTTCGTGCTGCCGGACGCGGCGCTGGCCCGGGACGCGCTGGAGAACCTCCGCCCCGTTGGGCCGCTGCCCGCCGTGCCGGACCGCACCTACGCTGGCACGCTCTTTGAAGTGCGCCAGACCAACGGCCAGATGTTCCGCGCCTCGCTGCAAGTCGCGCTGCCTTTTACCTCGGCGGACACGAACTGGGTCAGCGTCTCGACGACGGCCACCCACAACGAATCCATTGTCACAATGAATTGGGAAGTGCTGGCCTCGCAGCCCGGCACGGTGCGCTGCCAACGCGACGGCAACCGCTCAACCGCGCAGCTTCGACTTGACGCGAAATCGAAGCTCTACCGCGTCCCCGTCCGGCTCGAACTCACGAAGGTCGGCACGAACCGCGTCCTGCTGGTCACGGAAGCGGGCGGCTCGAAGAGCCGTGAGGAATTCACCGGCAGCTTCCGCGAGCTTTCGGCTGAACTGGTTCGCTTCATAAACTTGAGCGCGAAGACCGTGCGCGGCGCGGAGATCGAGCTGTGCCAGTTTCAGGGAAAATCCTTCACCGTGCGGGTGGACGGCGCGGTGCCACCGGCTCCACACGTTGGCCGCACGGGAGCGTCGCGCGGGGGCTTCCCGGGCACTCCGAACTTCACGGTCTGGGCGGGGGCCGTGGGCTTGGGCGTCGTCATCGGCGGCATTGTGCTGCTCGTCGTGCTGGTGCGCAAAGGCGGGAACGGGGGAAAGATTGCGTTGTTGCTGATTGGCGCGGCGGGCTTGTTCGTGGCCGTCGCCCTCATCGCGCTGCTTGTGTGGCGGAAAGCATCGAGTGACTTCGGGCCGGGCATCGGTCTGGTGCGGCTCGCGAAGCCCGGCCAAATGACCTTGGAGTCAAACTACCCCGCGCCAGCCCAGCCGTATCCGCCCGGCCGCGTGCAGCAGACGCAGAATGGATTCCGCCTTCAACTGCCCGCCGCGCAGCTCGCCAGCTTCGAGTTCTTCCTCCGGCAGGCCGACGATTCGTGGCAACCCGTGCCGTCGCTCACCGCGCTGATCGCCACAGGCACAAACGGGATTTACCACGACACGCTCTACTGGACGCTCCGTCGTGGCAACAACACCGATGGCAACCTCAGCACCAACCAGCTCTGGTTCTGGACCGTGAGCGCCAACGCGAATGGCGGTCGTCCGCTCCCGCAGCTCGCCGACCACGGCACGAACTTCACGCACCACGTCCCGCACGGCGAGTCGCTCGACTGGTGGCAGCTCGCCGTGCCCGCCTCCGTGACGCTGAAGCCCGGCGAGCAGCAAATCATCCCGCTGTTCCGCACCCACGGCACCGCGACTGTGCGTGGCGAGCATCCGAAGGAAGCCTTCCTCCGCGTGCGCTGCGAGCCGTTGCCGACGGGTCTGAGCGTCTCGCTCGGCCAGCAACTCGTCGAAGCGGGTCTCGCCGCCCGTGCGCTGCTGGCGAAGACGTTGGCTCCAACCACCAACGGCCTGACCACCCGGTTCAGCGCGGTTCGCGAATTCGTGTTGAGAGTCTCAGGCAACCGAGCCGACTTTCTCGACTTGGACTTCGGGAAGGTGGTGGCTGGCACCGTGGGAACCGCCGACGACCTGCGGAGCGACACCTCGCCCAGTCCGTTCCTTAAGCGTGTGAGAGCAGAGGGCGTGGACTTCGGGTGGGCGACCAACTACGAGGGCATCCTCATGCCTGTGTGTTTGGACATGGGTTTCTTCGCCCTGCCCCGCGAGTGGAGCATACCCGTAACGATGGGGGTATTCGCCAACGTAACGAATACGTGGAACGACCTGCCCGCCGAAAGCCTGAAAGACTGGGACGAAGTCATGCCCAAGGTATTCCACACCGGACTCTACATTCCGACCAACTTTGTGGGTGCCCCATGGATCTTCCAAACCCGCAACGGCACGCGCGGGCTGATGCAGATCACCGCGTTCACCGACAATCCGCGCAGTTTGAAAATCCGCTACAAGCTGGTGCAACTCGTAGCGGCTCCCAGCCCCACCGCCAGCACGCCGCCGAACCGGCCTGCGGCCGTCCCGCTCATCCGCCGCGAGGTGAAGCAGGCGAACCCCGGAGGCAAAGACCTGGTCATGACCTTTGAGGAGTTGAGCCGAGATGTGAAGACCTCCACCGCGAAGGTCAAACGCGTCTCCGGCGCATCCGTCCCGTCCGCCATGTTCATCGCGCGCGGAGCCTACGACATCGCGCGGGCGCGCGGGGCCGCCTACTTCATCAACCTCAAGGAGTGGGACGCCGAGGACGGGACGCGGATGTATCTCATCGGCTTCGCCCCGGACAAGAATGTGGATCCGAAAACCTACTTTGACCTCAAGGAACCTTTGCCGGCGGACAAGCGGCTCCTGTTCCTCTCCGTCCAAGCCTACGAGCGCATTTTCAAAGACCAGCCGTGAAATCGCCGGGCAGCGATTTGCTGTAACAAACCACCGGCTTCGTTTATTGAATCAGCAACCGCTTGCCGGAACTGAAAGACACCGAAGTCGTCCCGCCGTCGCTCTTCGTGACCACGCACTGGTCCGTCGTGCTCGCGGCGCAGGAGAAGTCGTCGCCCGAGGCGGCGGCGGCGCTGGAGACCATCTGCCGCGCCTACTGGTATCCGCTCTACGCCTACGCGCGCGGGACGGGCCGCTCGCCGCAGGACGCGGAAGACCTGACGCAGGAGTTCTTCACCCGCCTGCTCGCGCGCGACTGGCTGCGCGTGGTCGAGCCGGAGAAGGGCCGCTTCCGCGCCTTCCTGCTGATGGCGATGAAACGGTTTCTGGCGAACGAGTGGCGGCGCGAGCTGGCCCAGAAGCGCGGGGCCGGCGAACGGCCGCTGCCGCTGGACACCGCCGTCGCCGAGCATCGCTTCGCCGCCGAGCCGCCGCTGACGCCGGACGAGATTTACGAGCGGCGCTGGGCGATGATGCTGCTCGATGAAGCGCTGGAGCGGCTCGACGCGGAGTTCACCCGCACGGGGCAAAAGGATGACTTCAACCGCCTCAAGGAATGGCTCGGCGCGGCGCGGGGCGAGATTCCCTACGCGCGCATCGCGGCGGAACTGGGCACCACGGAAGGCGCGGCGCGCGTGGCAGTGCATCGGCTGCGCAAGCGGTTCCGCGAGGTTTTCCGTCTGACCATCGCCGAAACCGTGGCCACCGAAGGCGAGCTGGAGACGGAAATGCGGCACTTGCTGGCCGTGTTGAGCCGGGGATAGCCGCGCGGTCGTAACAACGGACGCGATTCCGTTATGAACAGGGTATGAACGAACTGCTCGCCACCGCGCGCCGGCAAAACCATCTTACCCGCGCACGATGAACACCCCGGCTGCCAGCGTGTGCCCCCGTTGCGGCGGGCGGCTGCTCCCCGACGCGCCCAAGGGGCTGTGCCCCCGCTGCCTCGCCGCGATGAGCCTGGCCACGGAAACGCAGGTCACGGACGCCGGCGCGGCCCCGGCGCAAGCCCCGCTCACGCCCGCTGAACTCGCGCCGCACTTCCCGCAGCTCGAAATCCTGGAATGCCTCGGTCGCGGCGGCATGGGCGTGGTTTACAAGGCGCGGCAGAAGACGTTGAACCGCGTCGTCGCGCTGAAGCTGCTGGCCCCCGAGCGCGTGACAGACGCAGGCTTCGCCGAGCGTTTCACCCGCGAGGCGCAGGCGCTCGCGCGGCTCAACCACCCGAACATCGTCACCATCCACGACTTCGGCTGCACCCGTGCCGGTGACTTCCAGTCGCCGCCGCTCTCAACTCTCAACTCTCAACCCTCAACTTCCTCCAGCGGCTTTTACTTCCTGCTGATGGAATTCGTGGACGGCGTGAACCTGCGGCAGGCGATGCGGGCCGGTCGCTTCACGCCCGAGCAGGCGCTTATCATCGTCCCGCCCGTTTGTGAAGCGCTTCACTACGCCCACGAGCAGGGCATCGTTCACCGCGACATCAAGCCGGAGAACCTGCTGCTCGACAAAGCCGGCCGCGTGAAAATTGCCGACTTCGGCATCGCGAAGATGCTCGAACATGGTAGGGCCGAGCTGCCGCTCGGCCATTCCACCGAGGCCGCGCAGCAACGCGGCCCTACCAGCCATGAGTCGTTCGCCGCTGGCACGCCCCAATACATGGCTCCCGAACAGAAGGCGGACCCGCAGCACGCCGATCATCGCGCGGACATCTACAGCCTCGGCGTGGTGCTCTACGAAATGCTCACGGGCGAATTGCCGGGCAAGGAACTCCAGCCGCCCTCGCGCAAGGTGCAGATAGACGTGCGGCTGGATGAAATCGTCCTCCGCGCGCTGGAGGAGAAGCCGGAACTGCGCTACGCGACCGCCGCCGAGTTCCGCTCGCAGGTCGAGACCTGGTCGGCTCCCCCGGCGGCCGGGGCTGGTTCCGCCTCCGCGCAACCACACTCCTTCTGGCCGGCGCTGCTGCTGCTTGTGATGGCGGTGCTGATTCCGCTGGCCGGCCTGCTGCTTCACAACCGTCGCGTGGTGGCTGAGAGCGCGCAACGGACCGCCGAAATCCGCCAGCTTCAGACCCAATCCGTCTTTCTGAGCCAGCGCCTTGGCGAGGCGAACGCGGTTGTCGGACGGGCGGCCTCGCGGGCGGGCAACGACGCCGAAAGCGAGGCGACACGCGCCCAGGCCCGCGAGGAACAACTGACTTACCAGAAGCGCGCCACCGACCTGCAGAAGGAACTGGAGGAAGTCCACGCCAGCCTCGGACGAATCACCGCGCAACCGTCCCGGGCAAACCCCTGGGTCGCACGCATTGCGATCCTCGCCGGCATGCTGGGTGTCGCGGGAGCCTTGCTGCTGCTGCGGTCGGGTTCCGGCCCGCGCAGACAACCTGGCCCGGCTGCTGTCGTGGCCGCCACGGGCATTGCCTTGCTCGCGTGCGTCATTGCGGGGGTTCTGTTGCTGGCCGCCCTCCGCACCGGTGTGTTGGAGGCGCTGGTCGTGCTCGGCCTCGTGGCGCTGGTGGCCTGGAAATGGGGGCCGAAGTCGGGGCTCTCTCCGGACGTTTGTCTAAGGGTGCTGGCTTACGCGGCCTTTGTCCTGTCGCTGCCAGTCATCGCGCTGGGGCTGTTTTTCCTGGTTGGCCTGGTCTCGCAAAGTGGCAGGTGGAATCCCGGTTCCGAGGAAGCTGTCGTGGTGCCGCTGCTCTGGCTGGGAATGCTGCTGCTGCCGTGGGCGGGCATGACCCTCTGGCACGCGTCCAGGCAAGACGCGCCGCCAAAGGTTCCCCGACCGGGGTTTGTCGGAGTGCTGGTGGGGGTGCTGGTGGTGCTGGCCATCAGCGGGTTCGCATTCGTTGGCACCTACCTGCTCTCGCACTCGCCCGCGCGCGAGTCGGCCAGGCTGGCCTCCGGCCCGGAAATCGAACGCGTGGAAGTCACCACCGATCAAGCCGTCGTCCACGCACGCGGCTCCGATGGCGCGGGCATGATCCTCCTGTTCGGCTCCGGGACCAACCGCTGGACGCCCGTGAACCTGTATCTCGAAGCCATGTTTGACGTGACCATGGAAGGGAAACCCTTCGAGCCGGGTGTCCGGTGGATCATCAAGCTCCGGCGCGGCATCCGTTGGGATTACCAACTGGATGACCCCGCTGGTCAGAAGAAAGGAAAAGTGACCTTCCATCCGGGCACGCCCGCACCCGAGACGGACGGCTCATTTGTCATCGGCGAATTCAGACCGGAGCGAGGTGAGCCGCTGCCGCTCGCCGTGCTGCTGAAACGGGACGAGACCTCGTCACTGCCGGGCGGAACTGCGTCGCCCTCGACCGGCACGCAGCCAATTGAGCTCAAAGTCCTCCGCGTCGAGGCACCGCCCGGCTTGCGCGACATCCGCGTCCACTTCGAGTGCGCCGCGCCCGCCGGCACCGGGTTCGAGGTCGGGCAGGACGTGACGCGCGGCCCGTATGGCGAGACCCCGAAGTCGAAGGACGCCTTTTGGCTCCGCACGAAATGGGTGAGCTTGAGCGATCCGCCGGTGCTGGTCTGGACGTTGCCGGAGGATTTCACGCCGGCGGAAGTGCAGGCCGGGGCTAAACAGGTCGAGGCGCACCTGCGCACGATGCGTGACGCGCTGCGGATGCTGCCGACCGAGGCGGTGTCGAGCTTCGGCAAGGTCCGGCACCGC
>Ga0172367_10000727_pt1 | contig 50298 bp, 48 predicted proteins | sample Lak10m_FD_114542 | JGI IMG/M metagenome (GOLD analysis project Ga0172367, IMG submission 114542) | Freshwater microbial communities from Kabuno Bay, South-Kivu, Congo - kab_022012_10m | ecosystem: Environmental > Aquatic > Freshwater > Lake | place: Democratic Republic of the Congo: South-Kivu...
CGCTGCGCTGGGATATTTAGTTCTCGGTTTAGGAAGTTTGATTAGCGTTCTTCTTGGCGGCGGTAGCCTTTACTCGCTAAGCCTCTTTGGTCCAATGCTCGCCTTTGCTGGCGTAGCAATCGCGAGCTTCTTCTTGATATTGGATTTCGATGCTGCCGAACAAGGTGTTCGCATGGGAGTCCCACAAGAAGAGTCTTGGCGCGCTGGTTTTGGCCTCGTAATGACTGTGGTCTGGCTCTACCTTGAAATTCTTAGGTTGCTAGCAATTTTGCGAGGAAATAACGACTAACTCACTCTTCCCGAAGCGCAGGCTTCTGCGAATCCCCGAGACGAACGGTATTTGTCTCGGGGATTCTTATTGCAAAGAAGATTGCTAAAGAGAAAATTACTGCACTCACCAGAATGGCATCGCGGTATGAGAATAAATCTGCGATAACGCCAAGTAATAATGGTCCTACGATCATCCCAGCATCTCCAGCCATTTGAAATACTGCGAAAACGCGACCGCTGCGCCCTTTAATTACATCGCCAACAACTGCGCCCGCCGAGGCAGCAAAACCAGCGCCGATTCCCATAACAACCATCGCAATCAAATAAATCATTACGCTATTGGCTAAAACGAGAATTGCTAAAGCCAACATAGTTATCGAAAAACCCGTAACGATTACTGGTCTGCGACCGTTTTTATCTGAGTATTTTCCGGCTCGCACCATAACTGAGCCTTGCGCGATCAGAGCTAAGGTAAAGCTAAATCCAACTACTGCGGTAGTTGCACCTAAATCTGAGATAACAAAAAGTGGCAAAATTGAAGAGCGCATTCCAAAGAAAATCCAGCTTCCTAAGAATGCCAGAAATAATGAGTACAAGTATGGGCGAATACGTAGCGCTTCTCGTAGATTTATAACTGCCTCTTCTTGCTTATCAGTAACTTTTTTGCCAAGTCGTTTTTCATGTAAAAAAATGAATGAGACTATGCTCGCGGCAAGAAGGAGCGCGCTATAGATAAAAAACGGAGCACGTGGCGAGATTGCCAAGAGCGCGCCACCGAATGCCGGACCAGCAACGCCGCCAGCGATAAAACCACCGTTATAGAGAGATTGGGAACGTCCACGCTGGCTATCCGAAACTACTCGAAGAATTAGCGCACCAGCGGAAACCGAGAACATTGCAGAGCCTAAGCCGCCAGCTGATCTAAAAATCAGTAGTTGTGAATAGCTCTGTGCTAAACCTGCAAGGAGAGTAAAACCAGAGACCATCATTAATCCAAAGCCAAGCACTAACCGCTCGCCAAATATTTCTACTAATCGCCCCGCTATCAATCCGGAGGTAAATCGCATCACTGCGAAACTGGAAACAATCAAGCCAATTAGCGTATTTGATACGCCAAAAGTTTGAGCAAAAATTGGAATCGCTGGGACAATCAAACCAAAGCCGATTGCAACGAGAAATGAAATGGAAGTTAGAACCGATACTTCACGAGGAAGTCCTTGGAAAGGAGATTTAGGAAATCTCATCCCATCGAATCGCCGGCAGTATCACTGCGCGCACTAGCGTGTTCGGCGCTCGATTGAAGTGGCTTCTCCTTTAGGAATAGGGCAAAAATAAAACCGATTAACACAACCGGAAGCGCTACCCAGAAGACCGTTTGAAATGCACCGGCAAACGACTCAAGTACGGTGGTCTGGAGAAGTGGGGGAAGCGTTGTGATTGCTTCGGTGTTGTTCTGAAGTGAGTCCAGGAGTGATGGATCAAGGTTTCCTAGTTGATCGGGATTACTACTAGCTAAATCTGCGAAACCACTCTTCAAATTTGAATTAACTTGCTGATTAAGAATAGTTCCAAAGATTGCAGTACCAAAGGCGCCGCCAAGTGATCTGAAGAAGGTATTTGAAGATGTGGCTATACCTAAGTCCTTGTATTCAACGGCATTCTGAACTGCAATCACGATCGTCTGCATGGAAGCGCCAAGTCCGGCACCCACAATTATTGAGAATAGGGCAACTTGCCAGAATGGCGTTGTAGTTCCAAGTTGAGTCATCAAAAGAATTCCTAGCGCCATTGTGATGGTTCCAAGAATTGGAAAGATTCGATACTTGCCCGTCTTTGAAATTATGCGACCGCTAGTGATAGTCACCGCCAATATTCCAAGCATTAAGGGGATTAACTTCAATCCAGCAACAGTTGCACTAGCACCTTGAATAATTTGAAGATATAACGGAAGCATGATGATTGCGCCAAACATTCCGGCACCAATAATAAATCCAATAATTGAAGTTAGAGCAAAAGTCTGATTCTTAAAGAGGGCGAGCGGCAGAATTGGCTCTGGGGAACGCTTCTCCCAGAACATATAGGCAGCTACGATGGCAAAGCCGAGAACCAAAGAACTAACAGTGACCGGATCGCTCCAGCCATTTTCTGGACCTAATACAGAGAGCGCAACCAGAATTGCTACAACTGCCGCAACTATTAGAGCTGCGCCTAGATAATCAACTTTATGTTCCCGACGCTGCTTTGGAATGTGCAAGACGAGAGCTGTTACGACTAAAGCTAGAATTCCAAAGGGCAGGTTTATATAGAAAATCCAGCGCCAACCGGTAATTCCAAATATTTCAGCACGATCTGAGAAAAAGCCGCCAAGTAATGGACCAGCCACTGATGAAAGTCCCCAAACCGCTCCAAACATTCCTTGATATTTTCCACGTTCGCGAGGTGCAACGAGATCTCCGACAATTACGAAGGTAAGTCCCATTAACCCGCCCGCGCCTAAACCTTGAATCGCACGAAATGCAATTAATTGATCCATAGATGAGGCGATACCTGAAAGAAAAGATCCTAATAAGAAAACGATTATGGAAAATTGATAAACCGGGCGACGACCATATAGATCCGAAATTTTTCCGTAGAGTGGAGTTGACGCAGTTGAGGTCAATAGATATGCGGTCACCACCCACGAGTAGTGATTTAAGCCGTTGAAATCTTCCACGATTTTCTTGAGAGCTGTAGAGACAATTGTTTGATCCAGGGCTGCTAAAAGTAATCCTGTCATCAGGCTGCTCATAATTATGAGGATTTCGCGATGCGTTAAGGGTTTGGAGTGGTCAACCTTGGTTCTCTTCGACATAACTTCCTTTGCTTGATTTTGTCTATAGCGGAAAGGCTACTACTCTCAAGATGATGAAAAGCGTAATCGCCGAGAATCTCGTTAAGACTTATGACAATGGACGCATACGAGCGTTAGATGGATTGAGTTTAGATGTGAGTGAAGGCACAGTGTTGGGAGTTCTTGGCCCTAATGGTGCGGGTAAAACAACAACGGTTCGTGTGTTGTCCACTCTGATTACTCCTGATTCTGGAAATGCCCAAGTAGCTGGAATAGATGTAATCAAGCATCCAGAAAAAGTTCGTGAAGTAATTGGTTTATCTGGCCAATATGCAGCAGTCGATGAAACATTAACGGGTTGGGATAACTTAATTATGTTTGGCCGTCTCTATCATTTATCAGCAGCCCAAGCCAAGATTCGAGCTACTGAATTACTTGACCAATTTAACTTAACTGATGCGGCTAAGCGGCCGATAAAAACTTACTCAGGTGGCATGAGGCGCCGATTAGATTTAGCGGCGTCATTAATTGTTCACCCAAAAATTCTTTTCTTAGACGAACCAACAACTGGATTAGACCCACGTGGACGAAAAGAGATGTGGGGTGTTATTAAGGGTCTGGTTGAAGAGGGAACGACGCTGCTTTTAACTACCCAATATCTGGAGGAAGCCGATCAACTCGCAGATGAAATCGTTGTTGTGGATCATGGAAAAGTTATTGCTCGCGGGACTGCGGATAGTTTGAAAAGAGATATTGGTGGCGAGCGACTGGAAATCGTTGTAGAGCTAACAGATTTAGCAAAGAGTCAAGAAATTGTCGCAAAGGTAGCGAGCGGAAAAGTAAATGTGGAGGAAGACTTGGGAAGGATTTCGGCTCCAGTTAGCACCGGTTCTCGGGCGCTGATAGATGCCGCTCGCCAATTAGATGAGAGCTCCATTCATCCGCTTGATATTGGGCTGAAGCGACCGTCACTCGATGATGTTTTTATTGCGTTAACTGGCCATGCCGCAGAGGACGAAAAATCTGAACCGGAAGTCAAAGCAGGAAAGCGAGGCCGATAGTGTCCAAAACAAAATCTGCTAGTGCATTTTCCGACGCCTTAATCATTACCAAACGCCAGATGTTGCAGCTTTTCCGTGTACCGGAAGTATTGATTTTCTCGACAATTCAACCCGTAATGTTCGTCGTACTTTTTAGATTCGTTTTTGGTGGTTCAATATCGACGGGCCTACCTGGTGTTGATTATGTTCAACTATTAATGCCGGGAATCTTTGTCCAAACCGTTGCCTTCACCCTTGCCGGTACCGCAGTCGGTTTAGCTGAGGATATGCAAAAGGGACTTATCGATCGCTTCCGATCACTTCCGATTTCACGGAGCGCAGTTGTATTTGGTCGAGCAATGGGTGACGGGTTGCTGAATGTAGTTGTACTTACAGTCATGGGAATTACTGGATTTATCGTAGGTTGGCGTCCAACTTCTGGAGCCCTCCATATCTTTCTTGGTTTTCTATTTCTCTTACTCTTCGGATTCGCTATGGCTTGGATTGGAATCTTAATAGGTCTATCTGTTCGAGAAGCGCGAGTTGCCAGCTCCGTTGTTTTTATTGCAGTATTCCCACTTACTTTTCTATCCAATGCTTTTGCTCCTACAACTGGAATGCCTAAAGCACTTCAGTACTTTGCGGAGTGGAATCCGGTTTCAACAATGGTGGCTGGCTGTCGTGAGTTATTTGGTTTAGAGAATCTCTTCGGAGTTACCGCCAATTCATTACCTAGCCAACATCCACTACAGATGTCATTGCTATATATGGTTGTAATCATGGCTATTTTCGTGCCGCTCAGTGTTCGAAAGTATGTAAAGGCTAGCTCCAAGAAATGAAGTAGCTAAACAAAAATATCTGTGGCAACGACTTTTACGGTTATCGATTTACCATTGGGCGCGGTATATGTTCGGCTCTCACCAATCTTGGCGCCTAATACAGCTGCACCAAGTGGCGACTGTTCGCTATAAACATCTAGATCACTAGCAATCTCTCTCGATCCTAGGAGAAATTGCATCTCTTTACCCATGATCTCAACAGTCACCTTCATGCCTGGATTAACTTGGTCGCTAGCGCCAACTGGGGTTCCAATTTCTGCGTTCTCTAGAAGCGCCTTCAATTGTCTAATTCGTGCTTCGAGTTTTCCTTGTTCTTCACGCGCTGCGTGATAACCGCCATTCTCCTTTAAATCACCTTCGGCGCGAGCTGCTTCAATCTTTTTAATCACTTCAGCTCTTCCAGTGGTTTCTAATTCAGAGAGTTCTGACTGAAGTCGATCGGCGGCTTCTTGAGTTAACCAGGTTTTGGACATAGAGGAGAAGGTTACTTATTTACTCGACTGCTTGCCCAGTCGGAGCGGCGCTGCAAGAGAGTACCGAGGCTGCTACCGGGCGGAGTCGAGTGGGTATCTCAGTTGTAAACCTACTTCTATCGGGTCCGGGTTTAACGAGGAATTCGATTTCGCCAACAACATTTCGGTCAAAATCTTCGGCTAGTAAAGTGCAGAGAAAAGGCTGAGTTTCGTCGCGTCTAGCGAGTGTGAATGTGATTGTTATCTTTTCATCAGAGAGCGTTTCATAACTAATAACTGTGGCTTTAAATGGAGGATTTGCAAAGCTCCAAGCGCTCCATATCAGCCACGGAATTCCGATGAGCGAAATGATTAGCGCTAAATAGCGCCAGCTGCGAGTGTTACGCCGGCCATAGCGTTGCCGCATAAGCTCTTCGTTCCCCCCGGACAAATCTTTATCGGACATGGGATGATTCTCGCATGCGTGAGGACTATTTAGATCAGGGAATTGCTGGCTCATTAACCATGATATTTCTAACCCTCGCCTCCATAATTCTTTTCCGCAGTTTCTACAAACGTTATAAAAGGATGGAGCAACGTCGAATTGAAGATGAGCAGAAGTAGAACTTTTGCTAACGCAATAATTGCTCTAGCTTTTGCGGCGCTCTTTGTTTTTCTTGGATTCTGGCAGCTAGATCGTGCCGCTCAAGTAAGAGAGTTGCAAAAGCCTTTTCAAGAATTGCCATCAATTGCGCTCTCAGAAATATCAACACCGAGCACTAACTTAACGGGGGATGCGGTCAATCGAATCGTAGAGTTCTCAGGAAGTTACGTAACGCAATATCTGGCACCAAAACAGACGGTTAATAAAGAATCTGAAACCAGCGAATGGAGCGTGGCGCTCATGGAAGTCGATGGCGGTGGACTTTTGTTGGTTGTTCGAGGCGAAGGATTAATTGAAACTCCGCGTGGTGAGATTGCGCTTACGGGACGTCTTTATCATCGACAATTTGAAGATCGTGCACCGGAGGTAACTTTGTCTTCGGGTCAGCTCCGCAGAATAGATCCTTCGCTATTTCTTGCTGAGTACTCGGGCGATTATTACGACGGATATGTAATTGCGATGAGTGAAGAGAGAAATGGACGTCAGATTATTGAATCCAGTCGAGTATCAGCAGATCCCACTGAACCCACCGTCCCTGGTTACTACTGGCAACACATTGCCTATGTCGTTATTTGGTGGCTTATGGCCGGCGTAGTACTTTTCCTTCCGCTCTATTCAAATTGGCGCGAACGGCGCACGAAGGGAGAGCTAAATTGAAACGCGGCGTAGTTATCCGTTTTCGAGTAATGGCGCTTCTGGCTGGCGTCATGTCGCTCTTGCTCTGGTTTGTGGAGCTACCCGTGGTTTATCTCTTAGACGCTCCAGAGCTAGCCGAGAAAGTTAAGTGGATCCCATTTGTGCATGGATATATCTATGCTTTTTATGTTCTAACAGCAATCCATTTTGCAGCGAAGGCTAGATTTACCGTTCGCCAGATGATTGCCCTAATTCTTGCGGGAACTTTGCCAATTCTATCTTTTATTGCAGAGCGGAGAGTTGCAAGAAATTACCGGTGAGATGTCAAAACTAAAATCTCTAGTTAAATCCGCGCTTTATCCAATTTATGAACGTCGCCTTCTAGCGAATCTAGATCTAGCGAACACCCCAGAACATATCGCCTTAATACTTGATGGAAATCGCCGTTGGTCTAAGGAGAATCCTTCACCAACAGGTGATACCTCATCGCAACGAGGCCACCAAGCGGGCGCTGAAAAAATTCTCGAACTACTCAATTGGTGTGAAGAGACGGAGATCAGGGTTGTCACGCTCTGGTTACTTTCGAGCGATAACTTAAATCGAGATTCAGAAGAACTTGCCTCGCTCTATCGAATAATCACGGAAACGGTCGCCAAATTAGAGAGTACGAGAAGGTGGCAGATTCATCCCATGGGATCTTTCGAAGCCTTACCAAGTGATCTGCAGAATCAACTTCGCCAAGTGGAGCAGCGAACTTCCGGAATTGATGGCATAACGGTAAATGTGGCAATCGCCTACGGTGGTCGATTGGAGATTGTTGATGCGGTAAAGCGTTTTCTAGATGAGGAGGGCGCCAAAGGGAAATCTCTAGATGAGATTAAGCGAGAGATATCTGCTGAAGTTATTGGCCGCTATATCTACACCGCGGGACAACCCGATCCCGAATTGGTAATTCGAACTTCGGGCGAGCAGCGACTTAGCGGTTTTCTTCTCTGGCAGAGCCATCAATCTGAGTTTTATTTCTGCGAGGCTTACTGGCCTGATTTTCGAAAAGTAGATTTCTTAAGAGCGCTCCGTTCTTATGCCCAGAGAGAGCGAAGGTTAGGTCGCTAAAAAACCTCAACCTCTACTTGAGCGTGTCGCCTGAAAAGTGCCCGGGCGAGGATTTACCTTTTATTCCTTCCCTCAAATTGGGCAAAACCGCCCAATTTTGTAGGAACTAGACAACAGAATAAGTAAAAGGAAGCAATTGACCCGTAAGAGCTCCAGCGGTGAGATAAAGACTTACGTCTTAGATACGAGCGTCCTTCTAGCCGACCCCACCGCAATTTTTCGCTTCGCAGAACATGAAATCATCATTCCAATTGCTGTTATTGGCGAACTCGAGAGCAAGCGCGCCCATCCAGAGCTGGGATATTTTGCTCGAGCCGCGCTGCGAACTCTTGATGATCTCCGAGTTGCCCATGGTCGCCTTGATAAACCAGTGAAAATTAATGCGGCGGGTGGCTTACTCTCGGTTGAGTTAAACCACACCGACACTAGTTCACTACCATTGGGATTTCTTCGCGATGGCACCAATGATTCTCGAATTCTTGCGATTGCTAGAAATTTAGTTAGCGAAGGTAAGCAAGTTGTTCTCGTCACCAAAGATTTACCGCTGCGGGTAAAAGCATCTTCTGTTGGAATTGATGCTGAGGAGTATCGCGCTGAACTAGTCCCTAATAGCGGTTGGACTGGAATGGTGGAGGAGAGCGTTGGAAGTAAATTGATTGATGCGCTCTATGCCGGCGCACGTGTTAGCGATCCATTGGCAGAGAATCTGCCTTGTCATACCGGAGTAGTTCTCCACTCCGAAAAAGGAAGTGCGCTCGCTCGAGTGACCGCCGATAAATCTTTACTCTTAGTTCGCGGTGACCGAAGTGCATTTGGAATCCATGGAAGATCAGCTGAGCAACGCGTCGCACTTGATCTACTTCTGGATAATGAGATCGGAATTATTTCACTCGGTGGCCGCGCTGGAACTGGTAAATCAGCGCTAGCGCTCTGCGCCGGACTAGAGGCGGTTATGGAACGGGGCTTACATAAGAAAGTTATAATTTTCCGTCCGCTCTATCCCGTCGGCGGACAAGAACTTGGCTATTTACCTGGAACCGAGGGCGAGAAGATGTCTCCTTGGGCTCAAGCAGTATTCGATACTTTGGGCGCTCTAGTTTCTAATCAAGTAATTGAAGAGATTATGGATCGCGGTCTGATCGAAGTACTTCCACTCACTCATATCCGGGGACGCTCGCTCCATGACTCCTTCGTCATAGTCGATGAAGCCCAATCTCTAGAACGAGGCGTGCTGCTAACTGTTTTATCTCGTATCGGCCAGGGTTCACGGGTAGTTCTAACCCATGATGTTGCCCAGCGAGATAACTTGCGCGTCGGTCGCCACGATGGAGTGGTAGCGGTCATCGAATCCCTTAAAGGCCATCCCCTCTTTGCTCATGTGACCTTGACCCGCTCGGAGCGCTCCCAGATCGCAGCTCTAGTAACTGAGATGTTGGAGGATCCGATCCAACTCTTTGCCTAGAGAGCCCTCCAAATAGGTAAAAGCATTAAAAGGTATTTTTCGGACATTCTCCTTTATGAACAGGTCTTTTCTTATCCACAATTACTGAGAGATTTCTCTTTTTCCCGCCACGCGCCTATTTAGATTTGCGACTGCTCCGCTCCTTTGTCACCCTAACGGTCATCCCCGATGGTCCAAACGCTCGAAAGAGCGGGCTTTGACCATGGGCGGAGCGAGGGAGGGTGTATGAAGCGAGAGGTACTAGCGCCACTGATGGCTGCTGCCATTCTCTTCACCACGGTCAATAGCGCCCATGCGCAGCCGGCCCAAGTCGCTCTAGATCTGCCCGAGGCGCGTCTAAAGGTCTCTCCACCGGGAGACTCCGAACCGACCTGGTCGACCCTGCTTGAGATGAGCGAGGCCTCATCGGTCGACTCAATGGAGATGGCAATGGTCTCGGTGATGGTTGCAAAGGTTGAAGCAGCTCGAAAACCAAAAGGTGCCAAGGCTGTCGGTAAAGAGTTGGCAAAAGAGAAATATGGTTGGGGCAGCTACCAGTATTCCTGTCTAAATACTCTCTGGACTAGAGAGAGCCATTGGAATTACCGCGCTAGAAATCCGATTACTGGCGCTCATGGAATTCCACAAGCGCTACCGGCTACTCGGATGGAAATCATTAGCTCTGATTGGCGAAGTAATCCCATCACCCAGATTGAGTGGGGATTGCGATACATCAGTATTCGATATGAGACGCCATGCCGAGCGCTCGCCAAATTTAAACGCTCGCGTTACTACTAGTTTTGAATTTAATTAAATTTAATTTGGTCTAGTTCCAATAGTAAGTGGTCGGGTGGTCTCGGCGAAGAAATCATTTCCTTTATCATCAACCACGATAAAAGCCGGAAAATCTACAACTTCAATTCGCCAAATCGCTTCCATACCAAGCTCCTCGTAATCAAGTACCTCTACTTTCTTAATACAATCTTGAGCTAGTCGCGCCGCAGGTCCACCAACTGAACCCAGGTAAAAGCCGCCATGTTTCTTGCAAGAGTCAGTAACTTGTTTCGATCTATTTCCTTTTGCCAACATAATTAGTGATCCACTAAGAGCTTGGAATTGCTCAACATAAGAGTCCATTCGACCTGCGGTGGTAGGTCCGAACGAGCCGGAGGCAAAGCCAGCCGGGGTCTTAGCGGGACCGGCGTAATAAACTGGATACTTCTTAAAATATTCAGGTAATGGCTTACCGGAATCAACCAACTCTTTTAACTTGGCGTGAGCTAAATCGCGCGCTACAACCATAGTTCCATTTAACGATAACCGAGTTTCAACCGGATACTTGCTCAATTCCGCGGTTATCTCTGACATTGGGCGATTTAAATCTATTCGTACTACTTCATCATCTAAATGATCTTCAGTAGTTTCAGGAAGATAGTGAGCCGGATCCGTCTCTAATTTCTCAATGAATACGCCTTCTTTTGTGATCTTTGCTTTTGCTTGTCGATCTGCAGAGCAAGAGACGGCAATTGAAATTGGAAGCGATGCGCCATGTCGCGGCAATCGAATTACCCGAACATCATGACAGAAATACTTTCCGCCAAATTGGGCACCGATTCCGAGTTTTTGAGTGAGCTCAAAGACGGCCCGCTCCATCTCTGGGTCGCGGAAGGCGCGTCCAGTCTTGGCATCTCCGGTTGTTGGAAGCGAGTCCAAGTACTTTGTCGAGGCAAGTTTGCCAACTTTTGCGGTGAACTCGGCGCTCGTTCCACCAATCACAATTGCTAAGTGATACGGGGGACAGGCAGCGGTACCAAGTGAGCGGAGTTTATTCTCGAGCCAAGTTAGAAAAGTTTTTGGATTTAAGATTGCTTTTGTCTCTTGATAAAGGAAAGATTTATTGGCGCTACCTCCACCTTTAGCGATAAACAAGAAATTATATTCATCGCTCTTCTCATAATCAGAATAGATTTCAATCTGGGCTGGAAGATTATTTCCGGTGTTCTTCTCTTCCCACATAGTTACTGGAGCTAATTGTGAGTATCGAAGGTTTAATTTAGTAAAAGCATCAAAAATACCTCGCGAAATTGTGGATTCATCTCGCTCGCTGGTAATTACGTATTGGCCCTTCTTACCCATAACAATCGCAGTACCGGTGTCTTGACACATGGGAAGGATTCCACCAGCTGAAATATTGGCATTCTTCAAAAGATCTAGGGCGACGAATCTATCGTTCGGCGAACTCTCGGGATCTTTTAAAATGTTAGCTAATTGCTGGAGATGTTCGCCTCGCAAATAATGTGAAATATCGTGCATGGCAATCTCAGTGAGATTACGAATTGCTTCTGGAGATACTTTTAGAAATGTCTTGCCTTCGGCGGTAAAAGTAGAGACCCCGTCTCCAGAAATCTTGCGATATTCCGTCTTATCCGGACCTATCGGAAGTAGATCTTCGTATATAAATTCACTCATCAGTTACCTGTTTTGCAGCTTCTAATTTAGCGCGCGCACCATCGAGCCACTCTTGGCAGATGTTGGCTAGTTCTTCGCCACGTTCCCAAAGTTTTAGCGATTCCTCGAGCCCCAGACCACCCGACTCTAAAGCGGAGACAACTTTTGCCAACTCATCTCTCGCCGCTTCGTAGCTCAACTTCGCCATATTCGTAATCTACTCGCCTCTGATTCGATCAAGCTCAGATTCTCCGGTTGCTGTCGCCAGAGCCACACCTTCGGCAAGTCTTAGTCGCAGCGCCTCGCCTCTTGCTAATGCTGTCGGGGTTCTCACAATTGAGCCATCACTCTTCTGAACAACGGCATATCCGCGATCCAAAGTAGCTTGTGGCGAGAGTGCGCGAACCTGGTTGAGCATATGGTTTAGCTCATCGCTTGCTCTCATAATGCGAGAGTTGATGCTGGCAAAAGAGCGTTGCATCAAATTCACTACTTTGGTCATTTCAAGAATTACTCGATCATTAATCTTTTGATCAGCTCGATTCCTTAATTGACGAATCCTCTCGAGCTCTTCTTTGATATCAGGTACGACTCGCTTAGCGGCATCAGTTGGAGTAGAGGCTCGAAGATCGGCGACAAGATCGAGCAGAGGCGTGTCTTGTTCGTGGCCAATTGCGCTGACAATTGGCTTGGTGCAATTTGCTGCAAGCCTTACCAGCCCTTCATCTGAAAAGGGCAATAAATCTTCAAATGATCCGCCACCGCGAGTAATGATTATGACATCGACATCTGGTTTTGCATCAAGCTCCTTGAGCGCTGCAGATACTTGAATTACGGCATCGGCTCCTTGTACCGCAACTTCTCTAGTTTCAAATTGAACCGATGGCCAACGTCTCTTGGCATTCTCTTTTACATCTTTTTCAGCAGCGCTGGCGCGTCCGCATATTAAGCCAATTTTCCGTGGCAAGAATGGCAGTGGTTTCTTTCGTTCAGCGGCAAAAAGTCCTTCAGCTGCCAACAGTTTCTTTAACGCCTCTAACCTGGCTAGTAATTCGCCCACTCCAACTTGGCGGATTTCCTTAGCATTTAAAGAGAGTCGCCCGGTAGGAGTATAGAAATTTACTTTCGAATTGATTACCACACGAGCGTTTTCCGTCAACGGTGCAATTGATTTAAATACGGATCTCGGACAGGTAACTTCTAAATACATATCAACGCTGGGATCTCTTAATCTCATATAGACCATTCCAGAGCCAGCGCGATCATTGAGCTGCGCTATCTCGCCCTCAACCCAGATCTGTCCAAGACGATTTATGTAATCACTGATTGCTTCTGAGACAACTCTCACCGGAACTGGTTTTTCTGCTGAGGTCTCTAGCACGACACGATAGTAATGGCGCCGATAGGATGCGCCTATGCCAAAACGAGTTCTGCTCGCTGCGCCACGTGGTTATTGCGCTGGCGTAGATCGCGCAGTCATAACTGTGGAAAAAGCTCTTGAGTTGTATGGAGCGCCGGTATATGTACGCAAACAGATTGTTCATAACAAGCACGTAGTCGAATCACTTGAAAAGCTTGGTGCAATCTTTGTTGATGAGACCGATCAAGTCCCAGAAGGTTCTCGCGTTGTTTTTTCGGCGCACGGAGTCTCTCCTAAAGTCCACCAAGAGGCAGCGGATCGAAATCTAAAAACGATTGATGCGACCTGTCCCTTGGTAACTAAAGTTCACCAGGAAGCGCGTCGGTTTGCAGCGGAGGATCTCCAGATTCTTCTTATCGGTCATGATGGCCATGAAGAGGTGGATGGAACCGCCGGCGAAGCGCCGGAGCACATCAAATTAGTAGATGGCCTCGATAATGCCAAAAAGATTGAGATCGATCCAAAGCGCCCGGTCGCTTGGCTATCCCAGACAACACTTAGCGTTGACGAAACTCTGGAGACCGTTGCGATCTTGAAGGAACGTTTTCCACAGCTTCAAGATCCACCATCAGATGACATCTGCTACGCCACCCAGAATCGCCAGATTGCTATAAAACAGATTGCTCCTGAGGCTGATTTAGTTTTGGTGGTGGGTTCAACTAATTCATCAAACTCAGTCCGCCTAGTTGAAGTTGCCAAGGAATATGGGGCTAAACAGGCATATCTAATCGATTATTCAAGTGAGGTAAAAGAAGAGTGGTTTAACGGAGTCGAAACTATCGGCGTTACAAGTGGCGCTTCAGTTCCTGAGTTATTGGTAAGAGAACTATTAAGTGACTTGGCAGAGCGAGGTTTTAGCGATGTGAAAGAGATTACCGCGATGGAAGAGAGCCTATTATTCGCGCTTCCTCCCGAACTAAGAAAAGATTTACGCGCCGCTGGAAAGTAGCCGCTTCTCTTCTCGGAAGTAGTGCCACCAACCAAATAGTGAGCCCGTTATTAAGAATGGCGCAACGCTGGCAAGACCAGTTACAAGATCTACGCCAAGTCGAGTAAGGCTAAGAGAGAAGCCACCTACTGTCGGCAGAAGAACTAAAGTTGCGATTGCGAGAGCAATTGGGGGATTAACGACGGCAACATAAGTTGTTCCAGTTCTTCCATAGATTAATCCGCCGTAATACGTTGCCCAGATTGAGATTCCGGTGAGAAATCCAATATTGGAGCGGAAGAATATTTCTACGATGGCCACGAAGAAGATCAAGAGAAACTGCAGAATTACAATCCCTTGCTTAGTTAGGCCAGCTCCTTTTACAGGAGATTTGAATGGTGGCTGGGGCAGGTCACTTCGCATCGTCATCATCTCCTAAATCTTCATCGCTTCCTTCATCAAATAGGTCGCCGGTCGTTAACTCTTTAGGCGCAATTTGGCGAAGTTCATCATCTACATCTTCTATTGCTTTTAGCTTGCTGCTGGAAGGTGCGCCAAGTTTCACCATTTTTCGGGCTGGTTTTAAAACATTCTCTTCGGCGCTCTTTACTAGGTCATTAAATGCGCGCTCTGAGGATTTAATTCGTTCACCAAGCGTTTCGATCTTGCTATGAACTTTTCCGATTCGCTTTAAGAGTTCGCCAGCTAGATCGGTGATTTCCTGGGCATTCTTAGCAAGTTCGCTTCGACTAAAGACGTAAGCAACTGTTCTAAGCAAGGCCATCATCGTCGTGGGCGTTGCGATAGAGACATTCTTTTCGAAGGCTTTCTGGAGAAGTTGGGGTTCTGCCTCTAGCGCTTCCGAGAGTATCGATTCAAAGGGGGCGAATAGAACAACATAATCAGGCGAGTTGCTGCTCTCTTGGTAGCCTCGCTTAGCGAGGGCATTTACATGGCCCACCAAATCTTTTGCATGGAGCTGCATTAATCGATTTCGCTCAATTGGATCTTTTTCAACTACGGCATCTAGAAAACGATCAAAGGGGAATTTAGAGTCAATAAATATTTCACTTCCACCCGGAACAGCAATCTTTATATCTGGTTTAGTGATTTCAGTTCCGCTAGCTCGATAATCTTGTTTGAAGAAATGAACATTTTCGAGAAGTCCCGCGCTCTCCAAGAGCGTCTCTAATTGGGCTTCACCATATTTACCGCGTGTCTGTGAGTTAGAGAGCGCGCCGGCTAGCTTTGTGGTTTCGCGAAGTAAGTTTTCATTACCGAGACGCATCGTCTCAATTTGAGTGCGCATCTCACTCTCTGCTCGAGCGCGTTTCACTTCAGCCTCTTGGCTCTGGGTTGCGAGCTGGGTCATGCCAACAGTTACGGAGCGAAGTTGTTCATTGAGGGTGGTTAGTCGCGCCTCTTCTTTTCGCATCTCTTCAAGTTGCGCGTTAAGTAACGCGACTTTTCCGCGTTCGCTATTTGTGCGCAGAGTTGCGATTAAGGTGCCGATAGCCAGGCCGATAATGAGACCAATCAGAAGTGAGAGAGCGCCGTTCATGCGCATATCGTGGCAGTCGGGGCTGACATTGACGGTTAGGCTCTACCCCTCGTGAGCCTCTCTATCGGAATCGTCGGCCTTCCCAATGTCGGAAAATCGACCCTCTTCAATGCGTTAACGAAGAACAACGTCCTGGCGGCCAACTATCCCTTCGCCACCATCGAACCTAATGTCGGCGTCGTGGGCGTTCCAGATTCCCGCCTGCCAGTCCTCGCCAAACTCTTTGGCTCAGAACGAATCATCCCGGCCGCAGTCTCTTTCGTTGATATCGCGGGAATTGTGAAGGGCGCATCTGAAGGAGCTGGCCTAGGCAATAAGTTCCTTGCAAATATTCGCGAGAGCGATGCAATCTGTCAGGTTATTCGCGTTTTTACCGATCCTGATGTGGTTCATGTTGATGGACGTGTTGATCCTTCAAGTGATATCGAAACTATTAATACTGAATTACAACTTGCCGACCTACAAACTTTAGAGAAAGCAGTCCCAAGAGTTGAGAAGGAGGCGCGTCAAGATAAAGAGCGAGCCAAAGTTCTTGAAGTTATGAAAGAGGCCCAGGCAATTCTTGGCGAAGGAAAGCTCCTTTTTGGTTCCCGAATCTATTTAGATTTACTAAAAGAACTTGGCTTGCTTACCGCAAAGCCATTTCTCTATGTCTTCAATGTTGATGCGAGCGAATTGGGTGATGCTGCGCTCCGAAAGAAATTACAAGAATTAGTATCGCCAGCTGAAGCAATCTTCTTAGACGCAAAGACGGAGTCTGAGTTAACTGAACTCGATGATCTAGAGGCTTTGGAATTACTAAAGTCAATCGGATTAACAGAGCCGGGCCTAAGTACCTTGGCACGAGTTGGTTTTACAACTCTTGGTCTGCAAACTTATCTAACTGCGGGCGAGAAAGAGGCGCGGGCTTGGACGATCCATAAAGGTGATACCGCACCGGCTGCAGCCGGAGTAATTCATACTGATTTCCAAAAAGGTTTTATCAAAGCTGAAGTGGTCTCATTTGAAGAGTTAGTTGCAGCTGGCTCCATGGTGGAAGCTAAAGCGCGCGGCAAAGTTCGAATGGAAGGAAAGGATTACGTAATGCAAGATGGCGACGTAGTGGAATTTAGGTTCAATGTCTGAGATAAAGAAATCAACAGCACACCTCACCGGATTGCCGCTCCTTGAACGAGATGAGTTGCGAAATATCGCAATCATCGCCCACGTTGATCATGGCAAGACCACACTCGTTGATGCCATGCTCTGGCAGAGCGGAGCATTTGCAGCCCATAAAGACCAATCTGAATCACAAGATCGAGTAATGGATTCGATGGACTTGGAGCGAGAAAAAGGAATCACGATTCTCGCCAAGAACACTGCGGTAAAACGTGGAAACACCATTGTAAATATCATCGACACCCCTGGCCACGCAGATTTCGGCGGCGAGGTGGAACGCGGGCTAGAAATGGTTGATGGGGTTGCGCTCTTGGTCGATGCATCCGAAGGTCCATTGCCACAGACTCGATTTGTTCTGCGAAAAGCGCTTCAGAAAAATCTTCCAGTTATTTTGATAATTAATAAAGTAGATAGACCAGATGCCCGAATCGCGGCAGTGGTAGATGAAACTTATGAATTGTTCTTAGATTTGGATGCAACTGAGACCCAGATTGATTTCCCAATTGTTTATACCTCTGCTAAAGCCGGTCGCGCTTCGTTAAATCGACCGAGCGATGGGGGAATGCCGGATCAAGAGAATCTTGATGTGCTCTTCGATGTAATTTTTAAAACGATTCCTTCACCGAAATTCCATGAGGGCGCACCGTTACAAGCCCATGTCACAAATCTTGATTCCTCTCCTTATCTCGGAAGATTAGCGCTCTGTCGTGTTCACGAAGGCAAGATTAAAAAGGGACAACTTGTAACTTGGATTAAAAGTGATGGCTCTCAAGAGAAGGTAAAGATCTCTGAGTTGATGATGACTGAAGGTCTGGAGCGAATTCCGGTTGCTGAAGCTGGTCCAGGTGACATCATCGCGGTCGCAGGAATCGAGACCATTACTCTGGGTGAAACTTTGGCAGATAGCGAGAATGCTCACGCGTTACCTCCAATCACTGTCGATGAACCTTCCATCTCTATGACGATTGGTATTAATACCTCGCCACTTGCTGGCCGAATCGGCAAGAAATTAACGGCAAGACTTGTAAAGAATCGGTTGGATAGTGAATTGGTCGGAAATGTTTCACTTAGAGTTCTCAACACCGACCGCCCCGATACCTGGGAGGTCCAAGGTCGCGGTGAACTGCAATTAGCGGTTTTGGTTGAAATGATGCGCCGTGAAGGCTTCGAGCTAACAGTTGGAAAACCCCAAGTTGTAACGAAGATTATCGATGGCAAATTAAATGAACCGATGGAGCGATTAACTATCGATGCACCGGAAGATTATTTGGGTGTAATAACTCAACTTATGGCGCTTCGTAAAGGGCGAATGGAACAGATGGTCAACCACGGCACGGGTTGGATCAGAATGGATTTTAAGGTTCCTTCGCGAGGATTAATTGGCTTTAGAACCGAATTCCTTACCGAGACTCGTGGCACAGGTCTGTTGCACCATGTCTTCGACGGTTACGAACATTGGAATGGTGAGTTACGTACTCGTCCGACCGGCTCGTTAGTATCAGATCGATCTGGAACAGCTACTTCTTACGCAATCTTTGGACTACAAGAGCGCGGCACCATCTTTGCTGAAGTGGGCTCTGATGTTTACGAAGGAATGGTAATTGGTGAGAATTCGCGCCCCGAAGATATGGATGTGAATATTGTCAGAGAGAAGAAATTGACCAATATGCGCGCAGCTGGTTCTGATGAAAATGAACGTTTGATTCCACCAAAGATCTTAAATCTCGAGCAGGCTTTGGAGTATTGCCGTGAGGATGAATGCGTCGAAGTGACTCCGGTAAATGTGCGGATCCGAAAAGTTGTTCTCGACCAGAATGAACGCTCCCGCTTAACTTCTAAGGCGAAAAAAGCCAACCTGGAGTAGCGCGACACGCCCCTTAGGCGGTTTGTCAGTGGGCTCCGCTCTAATGCCCTACATGAACCTCCGTGAACTCGCCTTCCAACTCTCGGCCATTACCTTGATTGTCGATGCCGCTAAAGAGGCTAAAGAACGGTTGCGACGCGAATTTGCAAGTGCGCTAGATGAAGTTGGCGCCGATGCTGCGAAGGCGATGCTCGCTGGCGAGGAGATTGCAAAAGTCTCACTCGTACATCCAAAAACTTCCGCCCAAGTACTTAATGAGAACTTATTTGTATCTTGGGTTAAAGAGAATTGGGAGTACGAGATTGTTGAGAGCGTTAGAGACTCTTTCCGTAAACATATCTTAGAGAGCGTTGAGAATGTTGATGGAAAAGCAATCTACCCACGTACCGGTGAAGTTCTCGACTTCATTAACTTTAATTCTCGAGATCCATATATCGCTACGAGATTTAAAGATGGCGGACGTGAAGCGTTGATCGAAGCTTTTAGAGCTGGCGCGCTAACTCCTAATGAAGTTATGGCTGAAGAATTGCTAATGGCGGTGGGCCAGTAATGGGTTACTTTAATCTCGAACACTACGAACCCGTTGAGAACCGAATCCGCGCATTCTGGTCAAAGTATCCAAATGGTCGATTACTTACCGATTTAAATAGAACTGAACGCGCTGATGGACGCGTTGAATGGATCTGTCGTACTGAAGCTTATATAAACTCAGAGGAACTTCGCCCCCAGGCAACTGGCTACGCAACTGAGATCGAGGGAACCTCTCCGGTTAATCGCGCTAACGCAAGTGAAAACTGTGAAACATCAAGTATCGGACGCTGTCTAGCGAATCTCGGTTTTGCCGCTAAAGGAAAGCGACCGAGTCGAGAAGAGATGGGAAAGGCGATGCGCGGCGTGGCTAGGAAAGAGCTCAAGAGCGGTGATTACGAATCGCTATTAAAACAATTAATTTCCTGCTCCACCCAAGAGCAATTAGGAGCTTGGTCAGCCTACGCAGCTACCTTCAATATGCCGGAAGGAAAACGAAGCGAACTACTTCGAGCCTTTAACGATAAACGGAGCCATTTAATAAAAAACGCGGAAGTTGCTTGATAATCATTTAATAGTTGCGCTTGATGCTAGATGATCACTGATACCTAAGTGGCTATGTATCTTGCCATCTACCTCGCTACTTGTAAGCTCTTTGCTCATTATGTAATCAAATTCAATGCTTGGCTTCCATGATGGATAAGTTGCGCCTTTCACTAAATCATTCCAACCAATTAACTTCGGACCAAGCCCCCACGGTAGATTGAAATCTCCAGTCATAATATGAAGTCCCGGTAATTTCTCGACCCAATTTGCGATCGTGCGGAGTTGGCTCCAATTTTTTAGTGGTACAAATGAGAGGTGGGTAGTAGTAACGGAGATACCGTTTTCTAATTCAGCGACTAGCGCTGATCGCGGTTCGTCATGAACATAAATAAATTGAGGTCGCTTTTCACCGGGCACAAGTAATGGCATACCTATTGGTGCTCGGCCAAGATTTATCCGATGCCATCGCTTCACTGGAACTTTAGAAACTATGCCAATTCCATACATGGCATCGGGTGGAATCGGTGAAGAATTATCAAAAATAATATCCTCGGTAACGCCATGCCACTTCTGGCCCGGAGTTCCATACATAGATGGCGCAAAGGCCCAATAAGGGGCGCCAATCTCCTCGGCAATTTGGCGAACTTGGTTACCGTTACCGGAGCGATCTTGATGAACATCAACTTCCTGTATCGCAATTAGATCGCTCGATACATCTTTGTGAAGTGATTTAAGGGCGCTCTGCAGAGTGCCGCCAGAGTTAGGCGGTATCGCCATTGCGTGGAGCAGGTTCCAAGAGGTGAGCGTGAATCCCTTCATATTTGCAAGGTTACTGGTGTATCGGGGTCGCTAGTAAGGTCGCCCCGTGCTGCTTAATCTGCCGCTCTCCCGATGCGAATTAGACCGCGCGGCTCATCTACGCGGTGATCTGGCTGCGCTCGCTGAGATGTGGCAACGGGCAAAAATAATTGAGTTGATTGATGATCAATTCCGCATCAAAGATGAGTCGCTCGATTATGTCTCACCAGAAACTGAGGGCGATCGATTCTTCTTAGGGCTTGATAAAGCCGGTACCCCCTATTTTGTCGCTTATCGGAAAGGCTTAGTGGAGAGCACCTCTGATGAATTTCAGAGCTTGCGTACCATCGGAAAGAAGTTAGCTGATCTTGAGATTGGCGCTGCTGTTCATGCACTTGCCCTAGCGCAGTGGCATGAGAGCCACCAGCGATGTGCAAAGTGTGGCGGCGCAACAGTGACTGGCATGGCGGGTGCAATTCGAAAATGTTCAGCTTGTTCTGCCGAACACCATCCTCGGACTGACCCAGCGGTAATTGTCTTAGTAAAAGATGAAAGTGATCGAATACTTCTTGGTCGCCAGAAAGTTTGGCCGGAGAAACGATTCTCAACCTTTGCTGGTTTTGTCGAACCAGGTGAATCTTTTGAGAGTACGGTCTTGCGAGAAGTTGCTGAAGAGTGTGGTGGCCAAGTTATTTCAATGAAATATCTTGGCTCGCAACCTTGGCCATTTCCGGCTTCCATCATGATTGCCTATGAGGCTGTAATCTCAAATCCAGAGACAAGTAAGGCCGATGGCGAAGAGATTGAAGAGATAATCTGGCTAGATAGAGAACTGTTAAAAGCAAAAGTTGCTTCCCAAGAACTCTTACTCCCACCAGCCATTTCAGTAGCGCGAGCCATGATCAATTCTTGGTACGGTCCAACGGCTCGCGAATTGGTTGCCAAAGAGAGTTGGCGTGATGTCGGCCGCTGAAGAGATCTTGGCGGCATTAGATGATGAGCAACGCGCGGTTGCTACCGCTGTTCGAGGTCCAGTCTGCGTAATTGCCGGCGCTGGAACGGGAAAGACGCGAGCCATCACCCATCGATTGGCCTACGCCGTTGATATTGGAATTATCGAACCAAATCGAATTCTCGCGCTAACTTTTACGGCGCGGGCTGCCGGTGAGATGAGATCGCGACTTCGCACCTTAGGAGTTCCCGCGATCGCAGCGCGCACATTCCACTCAGCAGCGCTAAAGCAACTTCTATATTTCTGGCCGGAAGCCCTCGGCGGCAGATTTCCCTCGCTATTGACGAGCAAGAGCGCATTTCTTGGCGAGGCAATTGATCGCGCTGGATTGAAACTAACTAAGAGCCCAGCTCTGCTCCGCGATATTTCGAGTGAAATTGAATGGGCCAAAGTGCAACAGATTCCAAGCGATGAGTATGTTGAATCTGCCTTGACTAATTCTCGATCCGTTCGAGTTAGCGCTCGAAAGAGTAAAGAACAGTTTGGACTTGAAGATATTGCCAAAACTTACGAGGCGTATGAGAGTTTAAAACGGCAAGAACGGGCAATTGATTTCGAGGATGTACTTTTATTAACAGTTGGCATGTTAGAGGAGGTAAGAGAGATCCGAGATCGGATACGCGATCAGTACCGATATTTCACTGTTGATGAGTACCAGGATGTATCTCCGTTACAACAGCGACTACTTGATCTCTGGTTAGGCAAGCGCGAAGATATCTGTGTCGTTGGAGATCCCGCCCAGACCATTTATTCTTTTGCTGGAGCAACTCCAGCATTTTTACTGAACTTCACGAAGAAATATCCAAACGCTGAAGTTATTCGGCTTAGCGCTGGCTATCGTTCCACCCCAGAAATTATAAATATTGCTAATTCAATCCTGAGAAGTGGCGAGTTAGGTCACGATTTAGATGCCATTAACAGCCATGGCGATCGACCTAAAGTTGTTTCAGTAAATTCGGAGGCGGAAGAACTATTAACCCTTGCCGAAACTGTTAAAAGTGAGATATCTACTGGCGTTAAATCACTAGCAGTACTCGCTCGTACCAATTCTCAACTAGATGCTATTGAAGCGGCCTTAAATAACGCAGGGATTGAGAATCAGATACGGAGCGCAGAACGCTTCTTTGATAGAGGTGATGTCAGATCCATGATGGCGGCGATTCGCAGCGCTTCCGTTCTCTCATCCGGGGATTGGTTAGGCGAATTGAGGGACTTATTAAAATCATTTGGCGCTGAAGATAAATATGTAAGAGCTTTGATTCAGTTGGCTCAAGAATTATCAAATGATGGAATTGATTCAATGCGAGCATTTCTTCGAGAACTAGAGGAGCGCGCTGATCAGAACAATCCACCTGATCTTCCCGGAGTAACAATCGCCACGTTACATAGCGCCAAAGGTTTGGAGTGGGAGAGCGTCTATCTCGCCGGAGCATCGGCGAGATATCTACCCCTGGCTGAGCCGATAGATGAGGAGCGTCGCCTCTTCTATGTTGGGGTTACTCGCGCAAAACGCGCCCTCCATCTCAGTTTTGCCGGTGAGGCAAGCCCATTTCTCCGTGAGGCAGGGCTGATTTAAAACTCGTTTGCCAGCAGAGATGGGCTTGGCTTACCCTTAGCGCCATGCAGACAACTTCGATTAAGAAGAGCATCTCAACGGTGGCCGCTAAGCGCGCTCACCGCAATTGGGCTGCCTATTGGTCTGCTCCGTCGACAGAGTCGGTTTTCACCTATTTTGCGACAAATACCAAGGGTTCGAAACCTGGAGCCTCTATCGAGTAAGTACTAGATAGAGAAGCCCAGGGGCCTCGAATCCAAATGGATTCAGGCCCCTTTTTCTATCCCCGGTAAAGAACCGAAGAGCCAATACCGAACGAGAAGAAGAAAGGGAAAGGTGAGAACTATGACAGTTCTCTTTAGTGAGTTATTAGTGCCAGGATGGGCAGAAGGCGAGAGCGCAAAGCTTGGCCTTGATTACATCACTGGCACATATAGCGATCAACGCGCAGTAACCCTGCCATGCCACAACTCTGACCCGGAACTTTTCTTCTCGGAGAAGAATGAAGAGATCGCATTAGCGAAGAGCCTCTGTGGCGCCTGTCCCGTTAGACGAGAATGTTTAGCGGGAGCGCTCTCACGTGAAGAACCATGTGGGGTCTGGGGTGGAGAGTTATTTGAAGATGGCCAGGTAATTGCTAAGAAGCGAACTCCTGGAAGACCTCGCCTCGTTGAATTGGCGGGAGCGAGCGCCTAGTTCTAAACCTGCTGTAGATGGGAGGGCGTTATCTCGGGAAACCAAGAGAGCGCCTCATCCCTAAAGTTTCCTTGAGCACGTAGCTGACAGAAAATTCCGGTTGTTCCTAAAGTAACGCGATGTATCAAAACATATTCCGCCGGAAGATTTAGTTGGAAGCCGATTTTCGCAGTTGGATTTCTTGGATCGCCAACTCGAACGCTCTGTTCACGTAACCATTCGCGGGTATATTCAAAATATGGTGTACGTAGCGGTTCAACTAGAGGTAAGAGATAATCAAGTACCAATTGTGGATCCACATCAACATCGGGAAGGATAAATCCATCCTCCTTAAAACCGTTATATAGCGCTAGCGCATCGCCTTCTAACGCATTGCGGAGTAACCGTTTAAATGGTTCAGGAAATCCATTGGGCAGACGGTTACAAGCACCAAAATCAAGTACTCCTAATCTGCCATCTTCAAGAACTCTAAAGTTGCCTGGGTGAGGGTCGGCATGTAGTAAGCCGGCTCGCATCGGAGCAGTGAAATGAAATCTTGCTAATTTAATTCCCGCGTTATTTCGCTCCTCTTGATCGCCTTCTGCGATTACGCGAGCAAGCGGCTTACCCTCTAACCATTCACTTACCAAGATTCGATCGGTAGCCAATACAACTTTAGGGATCGCGATATCAGGATCATTCAAATAAGCGTTCCAACATGCTTCTTGGGCCTGAGCCTCAAATCGATAATCAACCTCTTCAATAATTCGAGCCTTTAACTCTTCAAGGAGCGGCTTCATCTCAAGACCTGGCATAAATAATTGGAAGATCTTTGAGAATCTCTCAATCTGGTTTAAATCAGAGACAAGCGCTTCGGCAGCTCCCGGATATTGAATTTTTACCGCAACTACCCGTCCATCTTTCCAACGTCCGCGATGGACTTGGCCGATTGAGGCTGAGGCGGCCTGTTTATCTTCAAATTCGGCGAAGTTATCTCGCCAATCTTCACCAAGCTCTTTCGCGAGAACTTTATGAACTACCTTTGCCGGTAGCGGTGGCGCAGCTTCTTGAAGTTTAATCAGGGTCTGTCGATAGGGCCTCGCGATATCTTCAGGAAGCGCGGCTTCGAAGACTGAGAGCGCTTGGCCAAATTTCATGGCCCCGCCCTTTAATTCACCGAGAACTTTAAAAACTTGTTCTGCGGTCTTCTCCTGTAATTCCGCAAATGCAAATTGTGGCGATTGGCCAATTAATTGTCGGCCAAGTCCAAGTGCGCCACGTCCCGCTACCGAGAGCGGAATACTTGCCAACTTGGCGCTACGAGTGCTGGTCTTGCGGGGGATTTCATCGGCCACTCACGAATTCTCTTACTTAAGCGGATGTAACGCGAGTTGAAGGCAGATTTCGACAGCCGCACCTAGGTTGGAGCTGCCAATTTGTGATGTGGGGCGCAATTAACTGAGAGCTTCTGTAATCAGCGCTTTTGCCAATTAGAGAACTCGTTGCGGAATCGGCAAATCTCATTACCTCAAGGGTTGCAATTGATGCCGCAAGATTTGCGAGCGCCGCGCCGACTTCTCGGTTCGAACCTTTATAAATGTAATTTCTGTTCTCTGGATTCGCCCCGGTTTCAATCTCAGATATGGCGAGACAGTTAGCACAGGGAGTTTTCCCAGCAATAACTATTGGACCAACTCTGATCGAATCTCGGACGTAGTTGATAAGAAGATGATTGATGCCATTATTTAGCCATCGATGTTGGATATCAGGTGATGGCGCTCCGATTGCTATTGCAAATAAGAATTCATCAGGTGGATCAATGGGTTCTGGGTAGAGCGAGGCATCTCTATCGATACGCTTTACAAGATCTGAGCGATTTACTCCTAATTCGCATTTCTGCATTTGAGTACCGTTTAAATCTCCAATTGCACTCTCTCCAGAGAGTTGTAGTGAAGTTCTCTCAAAGCCAGCAGCCTTTAGCGCAGCAAAGAGATTAAGTGCGATTCGATTTGATGAGTTAGGCGAAGTTGCAATTTCAATGGAAAAGTTCCGCCTAGCAATCAATTTCGACCGTCCACCATCGATATCACCTAATTGATGAGAAGCGCTATCGGATTCGATTTCAAATCTCTCTAGGAACTGTTGGAGCGCGAGGTTACGTGTTCCATCCATCGAACTTAGAGAGAACCGGTCGGCTCGATATCGATATGAAATCTCAGTTACTTTCTGATCCATAAGGTCGAGTCGCGCCAACGCCTCCAGTAGGGGTTGATCTATATTCTCAAGTGAATTATTTGTTAGACGGTGCAGGCTTTGAATACATGGAATCTCGCCAATCTTTTCAGGGAGGAGAAAATATCTAAATTGATCTCCGATATAGAGCCGTTCACCGCAGCGCCAAATGGAGATGCCAGCTTTCAATCTCGGTGCCATGGCTGGATATTCCGATGAAACTAAGGCTCACCCTTAGGGCCACCCACACTTTATGTGAAGAGATATGCGCTCTGATTAACTTTTGGGAAAGAAAAAAGCGGGGGCGTTGCCCCCGCTCTCAAACTTCCTGAATTAGCTATTAAGCCTTGCCAAGGATGCGATTAACAGTGGTGCCGCATACAGGGCACTTGCCCTTCGCCATACGACGACCAGAGTCGGATACGTTTACCAGACCTTCGAACTGACGCTTCTCTTTGCACTTGACGCAGTAGGCCTCACCTTTGTATGTCTCAGCCATTTCTTCCTCCGATCCTCACAGGTTTGTCCTGCGAATACCCTGACCATACCCCCGGGCTAGCTTCAAAATGTCGCAATCCACGCACGCTGAGGGCGATTTCTCGTTCAAAAGCGAGTTTTTTACCTCGAAATGAGGTTTTTGGAGCTCTATTGGCCGCGAGCACCAGCTTCATACCCTTCAAGATAGGAGTTGGCTAGCTCGCTCCTCTCATATCTCGCAAGTAGCGCATGGAAATTTTCGCCGTGATCGGGAATTTCCAGATGGATAAGTTCATGTACCAATATGTAGTCGAGTACATAATCTGGTGAACCATTTAACCTAGAGGAGATTCGAATTGTTCGATCAACAGTTGTGCAAGAACCCCAACGTTCATCCATATTCCGCCATTTGACGCTAGCGGCATGAACTTGAAATTCTGGCAAGTAGCGGGCCTGTAAAGTCTCGGCTCTGGCAAAGAGATCGTTATCGCTAATCTTTTCACGCGCCTCTCGAGCGAGTACTTTTTCAACCATCTCAGGGATAACCTCTTGGATCTTTGAGTTAGAGAGATGTGCCGGAACTTGAATGACAATTGAGCCATGTTCACGATAGGCGCTTATCGAGCGGCTTCTTCTTGAGCTTCGAACTACTTTGATCTCAGCGCCGCCCGAGACTTCCATTGGTGGAATTCGCTCGGTGCTTTTCTTAGTCTTTGTCCGCATTCCGGCGAGATTAGCCCCGAACAATTCATCTTGGATGTAGTTATCCACACGCCAACGCCTCTCTAAACCAAACTCTGCGCTCATAACTCTAGAGGTGTACCTGAGTCTTTTGTTGGAGAAACTTGCTGAAAGAAGTTGATTATTTCCTTCGTAATGTCGTACTTTGCGACCACGAAGTCCCCGGATAACCGTTCTTTATCTGCAAGGGGAAGGCAGATAATGAATTGTGCGCCCGGGGGCTTCGCTTTTATCTCAAGCTTCTAGCCACTGGAACATCTATGGATTTAGACCAGAGAGATCATCTGGAACAGTCATCGCCTTAAGAAAGCCCTCAGCATCTAGGAGTTGTTCCGCACTCGGTAGTAGAACTGCCTCATCCCAGATCGCATCTCGATCTCTTATGTCGCGCAATTTTGCTACTTGGTTCCAAAACTCTCTTGCTTCACGGGTACGTCGGGGCGAAACTTCTAGGCCAACTAGCGAAGCAAATAACTGTTGCGTCGGAGATTTGGTAGCACGGCGTCGCTGTTGGGTCTCACTTAATTTTGCAAAGTCAGGTAAGCGATTTTGGACCGCCCCTGCAACTACTGAATCTATCCATCCTTCAATAAGTGCAAGCAAGGTCTCTAACTTCTCCAATGCAGCTAGTTGAGCCGGAGTCTCTTCCGGGGTAAAGAGACCGCCAGACATAGCTAAGGTCATTGATTCTGGATTAGTTATATCTAATTCGCCGGAATCAATCGCGCTCTGGGCCTGTTCGGTCATCGCGGTGATATCGACTCTAATTCCTTTTCCGTAAGTTGCGATTGCGGAGTTAATGTGGGCGCCGAGCCAAGGCGCGCCAGCAAATAATCGCGCGGCAGCAACTTCACGGAGCGCTAGATAGATTCGAATCTCGCGCTCATCTATATCGAGACCTGATCCCCAGATAGTTACATTCTGAGGAACGAGTTGTGCTCTTACCGGATTTAAAAGGGGGAGCGCCACATCATTGGCTCCAGTAACGCTAGTTGAGAGCGCACCTATTGTCTGGCCAAGTTGAGTACTAATCATCGAACTCATAAAGGTTGAGATTATGGAGGTAATAGTGGATTTTGAGAGATTAAAGGGTGCGCCCGGAATTGTTATCTCTTCGGCAGCGCCAGAATTCTCTGCAAATAGTTGGGTCATCGCCTCACTCATTCCGGAGACGAGGGGTTTAGCAATTTCTTGCCACCCTGCGAGTGTGGAGTCGATCCAATCGCGTCGACTTAAGGCAGAACCTTCAGGGATTGGAAGATTTGGAAAGACTGTGGCTTCATTCATCCAGAGATCTGCAATCTCAAGAGCTTCGCGAACTTGGTTCTGGCTTGCGAGTGTTACCGGTACATCACCATGTGCCGAGAGAAACTTCTTGGATATATCTCTTATCAACTCTTTAGAGAGCGCAGCTGGAGATGCTTGACCAGAAAGTGATGCCATTAGTCCAGGTAGATTTAAACCAAGGCCAGAGAATTGTTTGAAAATTTCCTGGAAATCAAAAGGATTATTAGGATCATTAGGATCCTCAGATGAATCATCAGGTGTGAATCCGAAACTACCCAATTTCACCACCCACCTTCACAAGTTGATTTCTTAGACTCTCTTAAACCACGCCGGCATCAAATTTCTTCCCGAACTGTTTTCTCCGCGCTTTCTCAGCCACCCTAACCTAGGCTAGGAGTATGTTGACTCAACTCGCTAGCGATTCTGCCGGCGCCCCGGTTTCAGCTCTGGTCTGGTTAATTATCCCGGCGCTCGCCCTTGTCGGAGGCCTTGCTTATGCTTATTGGGTGACAAAATTGAAGAGCAGATACGATAATCAAATCAATCGCTCTGTCGGAAGATTTCAAAAATTTCAAGATTCATTTAAGAGCACCGAGAAAAATCCATCGCCAGATTCCGGGCTCAATCCCACCCTGAAGAACGATGAGTAATTTGATCTAATGCGAGATATTTCCCCGCTTCGTTATCGCTGGCCATTGTCGGCACGAATTTTTTTCTTTTTTCTAACGATAGCAACGCTAGCGGCGCCAATTCCGTACGTCTTTTTCAAGCCAGGCGTCCCCAATGATGTGACTGGAAAATTAATCACAATTGAGCGGGCCCAAACATATAAGCCAAATGGCAAGCTCTACTTAACCTCAATCCTTGTCACCAATCCACAATCTCCCGTTTTCGGAGCCGAAACCCTCTACAACTGGACGATTGGTCCGCACGCAGTTCTGCCACGCGAGAGCGTTTATCCGCCTTCAAGTAGAGATGTAGAACTACAACGAGACGCTAGGGTCGAAATGGCGGTATCTCGCACCGCAGCAACCGCGGCCGCTTTAAATTATCTTGGCTACGAGATAACGGAAGATTACGTCGTAAGTAGAGTTCGCGATTACTCCAATGCAGTTGGAATTCTCAAAGAAGGAGATCGGATTCGAGTTGTTGATGGAAAAGTTATTAAGGAAATTGAAGAGATCAGGGATGCGTATAAAGGTCGCAAGGTTGGCGATGTAATTAGAATTGAAGTTGAGAGAGTTATTGATGGACAACTCAAGAGAATTTCGGTTGATGTAGAACTAACAAAAAACATTGATAGTGGAAACGGTCCCGCGATTGGTATCTTGGTTGGCACAAGCGCAGAGTTTCCAATAGATGTCACTTTTAATCTTCGCGGAATAGGCGGTCCAAGCGGCGGCTTAATCTTTGCCCTTGGCTTAGTTGAGAAGCTTGGTGCTGAGGACTTGCTGAGAGGAAGGTCGGTTGCTGGAACTGGAACCATAACTCCGAGTGGTCGAGTTGGTGCGATTGGTGGAATTGAAGAGAAGATGATCGGTGCTTCGCGCGAAGGAGCCACAATTTTCCTTGCGCCGCGAGAAAATTGTGTAGATATCCGACATATTCCCAACGGATTGCAGGTAATCCCAGTCACTACCCTGGCAGAAGCAATTACCTTCCTGCGAGCCCCAGATAACTACAAATTTCCTACTTGCGAGAGTTTAGATAGCCTCACCTCATGACATTTGGAAGTGGCCCAGAAAATCCATTCCGTAACTTCAATTTTCCCAAGAGAAATCCGGGTCAACCTCGACGATTAGGCGCGCTGCCTTTAACGGTAATAAGTCTTACCGTTTTAGCGGTTGTTCTGGTCTCGCTAAGTGGCTTCTATGTCGATTACTTGTGGTTTAGATCAGTTGATTATGCATCAGTATGGACGAAGCTTCTGGTTACTAGAGCTACCTTATTTGTTGCGTTTGGATTGGTCACCGCACTTGTAATCGTTACCAACATAATCGTGGCGTATAAGCGCCGACCAATCTATGTTCCTACGACCGTAGAGGCTGATAATTTAGAGCGGTATCGATCTCAAATTGAGCCAATTAGGAAGGCTGCGATCGTTGGTATCTCCCTCGCGATTTTCTACTTCGCTGGATCTGCTGGCTCACAGTTCTGGGAGAGCTGGTTGCTATATAGAAATGCAACTCCATTTGGCGTATTAGATCCACAATTCAACCGCGATATCTCATTCTTTATGTTTACCTTGCCACTCTGGCAATCGCTTGTGGGCTGGGCGATTTCAACTTTGATATTGGCAACAATCGCTGCGACTGTCGTCCACTACATCTACGGTGGTATTCGCCCGCAAGTTCGCGGAGATCGCACAACCGTTACCGCTCGAGTGCAACTCTCAATTCTCTTGGGAGCGATAGTTGCCATTAAGGCGATTGCTTACTGGCTAGATCGATTTGCGCTAGCTACCTCCGATCAAGGAATCATCACCGGTCTTACCTACACCGATGTCAACGCCGTCCTTCCAGCAAAATCAATTCTTACCGGTATTGCAATAATCTGCTCTCTACTTTTCTTCGCCAATATCATCCGCCGCTCATGGGTGTTACCTGCGGCGGGACTAGCGTTGCTTGGAATATCATCTTTCTTAATCTCCGGCGTCTATCCCGCATTGATTCAACAATTCCAAGTAAAACCAAGTGAATCTGCCAAAGAATCGCCATTTATCCAACGCAATATCGAATCAACGAGAGCTGCTTATGGTCTAGATAAAGTCGAAGTGAAGGATTACCAGGCCACAATCGACACTAGCGCGGGTCAGTTAAATAATGATGTCGATACTGTCGCCAACATAAGATTGATGGACCCAAATGTCCTCTCTTCAACTTTCCGCCAACTCCAACAGATTAAGCCTTATTACACATTTACGGAATCTTTAGATGTAGATCGCTATTTAATTGACGGAAAGATGCGCGATATGGTCGTAGCAGTCCGTGAATTAAATATCGAAGGTAATCCAAATAGAAATTGGATTAATGATCACCTCGTTTACACTCATGGTTTTGGTTTTGTCGGTGCCTACGGAAATGCTCAAGATATAGATGGAAAACCTGTATTCACAATGGGTGATATCCCACCAAAAGGGATTTTGGGCGATTTCCAACCAAGAATTTACTTTGGTGAAAATAATCCAGAGTATTCGATTATCGGCGCCCTAAAAGGTGGCGACCAAGTCGAGTTCGATTACCCGGATGATGCCTCGCCAAATGGCCAGAAGAACTACACATATACCGGCAGTGGTGGAGTACCGATGGGTTCGCTCTTCTCAAGATTGCTATTCGCAATTCATTACCAAGAACAGCGAATTCTTCTCTCAAATCTAATTAACTCTGAATCAAAGATTATCTTCAATCGTGTACCACGCGACCGGGTTGCCAAAGTTGCGCCTTGGTTGAAACTTGATGGCGATCCATATCCCGCAATTGTTGATGGCAAAATTCTTTGGATTATCGATGGCTACACAACTAGCGCCGGTTATCCATACTCTCGAACTGTAGATGTCTCGGGCGCCACAACTGATGCTCTAAATATAAATAACAACCCATTAACAGCGGTTCCTAATTCGAAGATGAATTACATTAGAAATTCAATTAAGGCGACAGTCGATTCCTACGACGGCACCGTCACTCTCTACGCCTGGGATGAGAAAGATCCAGTACTGCAGACTTGGACCAAAGCTTTTCCTGCTGTGGTAAAGCCGCGCAGTGAGATGAGTGAAGCTTTGATGTCACATGTTAGGTATCCCGAAGATATTTTCCGGGTACAACGAGATGTCTTATCGCTCTACCATGTGAAGAATTCCAATGCCTTCTACGGCGGACAAGATTTCTGGAGAGTGCCGAGAGATCCTTCAACACTTGGAGCCAATGCCGGCGCGCAACCACCGTATTTCTATACCTTGAAATTACCGGGCGAGGAGAAAGCCTCGTTCTCATTGACCACGCCATTTGTGCCGAGAGGTGGACGAGAGAATCTCTCTGCCTTCGCAGTCGTAAATTCTGATCCTGGTGATAACTATGGCAAATTTACCGTTCTGCAATTGCAGCGTTCCACAAATATTGCTGGTCCATCACAGGTTGCCTCTAACTTCGAAGCTAATCCAACTGTCGCGCTCTCGCTCTCGTTATTGCGTCAAGGCGGATCAGATGTTGTGCTCGGAAATCTCCTAACGCTTCCGGTTGGTGGTGGTTTGCTTTATGTGCAGCCGGTCTACGTAAGAGCAACTGCTAATACTGCGGCATATCCACTTCTCCAGAAAGTTCTCGTCTCCTTTGGTGAGAAAATTGGATTCGACGATACGTTGCGTGGCGCTCTCGATCAAGTATTTGGTGGCGATAGCGGTTCCCGAGATATTCCAGGTAGCGATACTTCATCTACACCAGGAACTGGCAGCGGTGGCAATGATTTACAACAAGCGTTAGAGAGTGCACAGCGAGCGCTTGCTGATGCGCAAGCAGCTTTGACTCGCGGAGATTTTGCTGCTTATGGCAAGGCACAGGATCGTTTGAAGGCAGCGATTGAAGCGGCGGTTAACGCACAACGCCGCTAGCACTTCTCAAAGTAGAGATTTGGTTCCTTTAGTAAACAACCTCTATTGTTCGACTTACCGACGCGGGGTGGAGCAGCTCGGTAGCTCGCTGGGCTCATAACCCAGAGGTCGTAGGTTCAAATCCTGCCCCCGCTACTACCTATTTAACCTCTTTCGATTTTTTGGGATCAGACATTCGACCGGCGTGGGCTACCGCAGATGGATCTCTCTTTGATTTGATCAAGCTAGCAATGGTCGATATCGCAATAATTGAGCCGATTACTATTAACGAGATATTCGTTGAAATCTTAGTTGGAGCGTCGAATTCTTCGTAAGCCCAGAGCAACATTAATTTGACTCCGATAAATACCAGGATAAAAGAGAGTCCTAGTGAGAAGTAGATTAGTTTTTTGACCAGGTTCTTCATAAGGAAATAGAGCGCTCTCAAACCAAGTAAAGCGAAAGCGTTGGCGGCAAAGACTAAGAATGGTTCTTGTGTAACGCCAAAAGTCGCAGGTATGGAGTCTAAAGCAAAGAGAAGGTCGGTAGCGCCAATGGCAATCATTACTAGAAGAAGTGGGGTAGCAAAGCGCTTTCCATTCTCTTTTATAAATAGCTTTGTACCATGATACTTATCGGTGAAATTAAACTTACGCTGCGCATAATTCACGATGGGATTTTCACTCAAATCAGGATCTTCATCCCAGTGCTGCATTAACTTGATACCAGTCCAGAGTAAGACCGCACCAAAGATTACAAAGGTGAAGGCAAAGGCTTCAAGGGCAGCTGATCCAATCGCAATAAAGATGGCTCTCATAATCAAAGCTAGGACGATACCCACCATCAATACACGTTGATGGTAAATCGTGGGTACTGCAAAATTACTTAGAATGATTATAAATACAAATAGATTATCCATTGATAGTGATTTTTCAACGACATAGGCAGCGAAGTATTCTTTCCCGAATTGCGTTCCAAAATCTGCCCAGACCCAGATTCCGAATATAACTGCTACTGCAATATAGAAAATGGACCAGAAAGTGGCCTCTTTAAAAGAGACATCATGAGCCTTGCGAGTCGAGGTCAATAAGTCAAAGAGCAAGAGACCTAAGATTAAAGCAACAGTCGCTAACCAGATTGAGAGAGTTATATTCACGGGGAGAGGTTAGTGCCCCGATTGAGTCGAAGCGAATTTAAAACGACAAAAAGACTGGAAAATGCCATTGCTCCTCCGGCATACATTGGATCAAGCGCACCAATTGCAGCAATTGGAATACCAATTACGTTATAAATAAAAGCCCAACCAAGATTGGTACGAATAATTCTTAGAGTTTTGCGAGAGAGATCAATCGCCTTTAATGCGCCACCAAGATTTGGTTGCATCAACGTAATATCTGCGGTCGCAATGGCCGTATCAGTTCCGGTACCCATTGCAATACTTAAATCAGCGGCAGCTAAAGCCGCAGCATCATTTACGCCATCTCCAACCATCAAGACTTTTGAGCCATTTGTTTGGAGTTCTCTAACTTTTTCAATCTTCATCTCTGGAGTAGCGCCTGCCAGAACCAAGTTATCATCGATTCCAACTTCGCTAGCAACACGCTTAGCGACCGCTGCGTTATCGCCAGAAGCAAGATAAATGCTTAATCCGTGTTCTCGTAGCTCACGGATTGCTCTTGATGAATCAGGGCGAATCGTGTCGCCTACTTCGAAAGCTGCCACGGCAATTCCATCGATCGCAGCCAGGGCGATTGAGTTTCCATTTTTCTGGGCTGCTCCAATAAGGCTTTCAAAAGAATCCGGAATATTTAAGGTTGCTTTACGAATTGCATTTGGCGAACCAATTATTACCGGTAAGCCAGCAGCTGCAAATTGCACCCGAGCCGCAATCCCTTGGCCACTTGTCTCTACTAAATCACTGAAAGGAAGTACTACTCCGATCGGGATTTCTTTTAAGAGATATCTGGCAATTGCTCCGGCAACGGGATGATAACTTTCTCGTGCTACAGTCAAAATTGCTAATCTCGTAGCTTCTTCCGTGATACCAATTTTTGGAGAGTAATCAAGGATTTTATTTATAACTTGCATCTGACCAGTGGTAATGGTTCCAGTCTTATCCAAGATAACTGCATCAATTTTTGGAGCAACTTCAAGCACCGCAGTTCTTCGCAAGATGATTCCACTGCGTGCGCCACGACCAGTAGCAACAAGGAGCGCCACGGGCGTAGCTAGTCCAAGTGCACATGGACAGGCGATTACCAATACGGCAACAGCTGCTGAGATTGAGTTAGAAATCGGATTATCAAGGTAGATCCATGTTGCTAAGGTCGCTATTGCGAATAATAAGACAATTGGAACAAACACAGCACTAATTCGGTCAGCAAGTCGTTGAATCGGCGCTTTCTCACTCTGGGCGGAAAGCACCATCTTCGTGATTCGAGAAAGCTCGGTATCGCTTCCCACACGCGTTGCGCAGATTACTAGCCGACCAGATTGATTTATCGCGCCAGCTATTACTTCAGATCCGATACTCACCTCAATAGGAAGTGATTCTCCAGTTAGCAAAGAGTTATCTACCGAGCTGGTGCCTTCCACAACTCTGCCATCAGTAGGAATCCGCTCTCCTGCGCGAACTATGCAATTATCGCCGACTTGCAGATTCTCAATCGGGGCAACAATCTCTTCGCTACCTCGAAGAATTCTTACCTCCTTACTTCCAAGTGAAATCAATTTTGCGAGTGCGCTTCCAGCGCGACGTTTTGCGCGTGACTCTAGGTATCGCCCAAAGACGATAAAGGTGATAACTGCTGCGGCAACTTCAGCATAGATATCGCCAGCTCCTGTGGAATTTGCATAAATTGACCAGAGAAAAGCAGTGATAGATCCAAGCGAGATCAAGTTATCCATAGTGGGATGTGTGAGATTGCGCAGTGCGGCGCGGTGAATTGGCCAAGCGATAAAGATGACAACTGGAGCGGTAAGTGAAATCGCTAACCAGCCGCTCGGAGAATACAGCGGATTTGGCAGACCAAATTGATCAAGCAGCTTCAAAATATAGCTATCAACATCGCTATGAATCGTGTGGACCATAGATATAACGATGACTGGAATAGTAAAGAGTATTGAAAGTAGCGTGCGAAGCCCCATCTTTCGGGTGTGTGAGAAGCTCTCACTCTCATCAGTTCGCAATTTAGCCGAGTATCCAGCTACTTCAACCGCATCAATTAAATCCTTACTGCGAGTTCCGCGTGGCACCAAGACATGTGCGCTCTCCGTAGCAAGATTCACCGTGGCCTGTGCGCCAGGAACTTTGTTGAGAGATCTTTCAATGGTTGCGACACATGATGAGCAGGTCATCCCGGCAATTTGTAGATCGACCTGCTCTAAATCAAGATTATTCGACATTCTAATTGCCAATTTTTTTAGAATTGATAGCGCTTAAGAATTTCGGATGCAGTGCGCGATTGGAGGAGATTCCTCCAGCGCCAAATGGTCCTAGCGCCCCTTGGAAATCAGAGAAGATACCTCCCGCCTCTTCAACAATGACTGCGAGCGCTGCCATATCCCAGAGCGCTAGTTTAGGTTCAGCCGCGATATCAACCGCACCCTCTGCAACCAGCATATGTGACCAGAAATCTCCGATACCACGAACTCGCCAGACTTGATCGAGTATTGCTAAATAACTTTCTTTACGGTCGCCCCAGTCTGCTAAATCTGAAAAAGAGATTGAAGTATCACTTAACTCTGCAACTTTAGATACCTGTATCTGGGTTGCGGGACCACCATTTACTTCGGTAAAAGCGCCAAAGCCAGCAGCTGCATACCAACGTCGAAATAATGCAGGTGCGCTAACCATCCCGGCAATCACCCGGTCAGCACCTGAGTTATTACGCTCCACTAAACCAATCAGCGTTGCCCAAATCGGGACTCCTCGTAAGAAGTTCTTAGTTCCATCAATCGGATCAATTACAAAATAACGACTCCCATTGGAAATCTCTTTTGGAGATCCAAATTCTTCACCCACGATTAAATAATCAGGCCGATCTCTCGAAAGTATTTTTCGCAACGCCTCTTCTACAGAACGATCTGCATCAGTTACAGGAGTCCGATCAGGCTTGGTCTCAACCTTTAAATCCAGTGCATGATAACGCGCCATCGATATCTCATCTGAGATATCTGCGAGAACTTTAAGAAGTTCAATTTCGCTCGCACCAGAAGTTTTCATAGCGCTAGATTAGCGTTCGCTGGCGGCAAGTATTCGGCGCAGACCCGAGATACGTCGCTTCGCTCCGCTTTCACTCGCCCCATTTAGCGCACAACCTGCTTCATCATGTGAGCAATTCTTTGGACACTTCACAATCAAGCGTGCCAATTCTTCAAATGAACCGATAATTCGATTTCTATCTATATGTTCGAGACCAAATGAACGAACTCCCGGGGTATCAATAATCCAACCGGAGCCAGGAATTTCAAAGGCATAGGCACTTGAAGATGTATGACGTCCGCGACCAGTTGCTTCGTTAACATCTCCGGTTGATCGAAGCGAGCTCTCCGTAATTGCATTTACTAAAGTTGATTTACCAACACCGCTATGTCCAATTAGAACAGAGCGCTTACCTTTTAGCGCGCCTATTAACTTATTTATCTCCTCTGATTTAGAGCTTTCGCTTCGGTTCTCTCTCGGGAGCGCGCTCTTGAAGATATCTATATCAAGGAGTTCGTAATCTGCAATAAACCCAACTGGATTGGCAAGATCTGATTTAGTTATAACGAGAATCGGCTTAATTCCCTGGTCAAAAGCGACGGCGAGACAACGATCTACGAAACCGTGACGCGGCTGCGGATTTGCAGCGGCAACGACAATTAAGAGCTGGTCCACATTTGCAGCAACAACTTTCTCTTGCGCCCCCGTATCATCAATTGTGCGAGATAGAACATTGCGTCGTGGCTCAACCTCGACTGCTCTGGCTAGGGTGCCCGGAGCGCCGGATAGATCTCCATCTAATTTAATTAAGTCTCCGACAACTATTGCGTTTTTTCCTAATTCTCTAGCTTTCATCGCCATAACGATTTGACCATTATCCAAAATCGAAGTGATTCGGCCACGATCGACAGTAATAACAGTAGCTACGGCAAGCGATGAATAATCAGGTCGATCTTTACTTCTTCTAGGCTTGGAACGGGGAGCACGAATTCGTGCATCTGCCTCGTCATACCGTTTTCTCATCTGAGAAGAGTGCTCCAAAGTTCGACAAAATCAGGGAGGGTCTTGCGAGTGGTTTCAATGTTTTCAACTTTTATTCCAGAAACTTTTAACCCCAAGAGTGCGCCCGCAGTTGCCAATCTATGATCTTCATAGGTGTGAAATGTTCCTGAGTGCAAGGTCCTTGGCTCAATCAAAAGTGAATCTGGCCCTTCAGTCACTTTGCCACCGAGTAGCTCTAATTCATTTCTAAGAGCGCTCAATCGATCAGTTTCATGTAATCGAAGATGTCCAATACCAGTTAGGCGCGAAGGCGAATCTGCGAGAGCAGCCAGCGCAGCAATCACTGGAGTTAATTCACCCTCATTATGGAGATCAATATCTATGCCTCGGACCACACCATTACCTCTAACTCTTAACCCAGATTGAACAAACTCCATATTTGCACCCATTTGAGTAAAGATGTCTCTAAGTCGATCACCTGGCTGATTAGTTTTGATGGGCCAATCTTTGATTATTACTTCGCCGCCACAGACCATAACTGCGGCTAAGAAGGGAGCGGCATTGGAGAGGTCGGGCTCAATAACCATAGTCTTTCCGGAAAGTGAACCTGTTACTTTCCAAAGATTGTCAGCAACACTTACTTGCGCGCCGAAAGTTTCTAATAGGTCGAGCGTCATCTCAATATGGGGAAGGGAAGGCAGGCGCTCACCGATATGTCGAACCTCGAGACCATTGCGCATAGCGGGTGCGGCAAGCAGAAGTGCGGATAAGAATTGGCTGGATTTACTAGCATCAACCGCAACCGAACCACCTGCGATACCACCAGAACCATTTATCGTAAGAGGTAGCGCAAATCTCCCACCATGTTCAATTGAAACTCCCAGATCAGTTAAAGATTGGATCAGTGGTCCCACTGGTCGTTCATGAGATCTTGCATCTCCATCAAAATGAATTAACCCTTGAGCAAGTGCGGCAACTGGTAGAAGGAAACGCATTACCGTTCCAGCATTTCCAACATCTATAGAAGCCGGACCCATAAGTTTCTTGGGATTAACTTGGATTGTCGCATCACTTCCCGAAGTCGTAATAGAAATTTCAGTTCCTAGCGCCTTAAGCGCTTTAATCATTAATTCGGTATCACGAGAATGAAGTGGGCGAATCAAGGTTGAAGGGGTCTGCGCCAATGCAGCGAGCACCAGCGCACGGTTTGTTGCAGATTTAGATCCGGGGATAGTCAAAGTTGCAGATATCGGCTTATCACCTCTAAATGGTGCTTGCCAATCGCTCATTATGGAATTCTACCTGTTGGCTTAAATCGAAGAAGTCGACTTAAATGTCAGTATGTGCGGAAGATTTGCGCTCTCGGCGATGGCAGCAGAAATTGCTGAGGAATTCACTACAAATGGTGAACCGAATCGCACTTTACCGGTTGATTGGAATATCAAGCCGACTCAAGATATTTACATAATCAAATCTCACGAGAGAAATCTCGAAGTTGTTAGTTGGGGATTGATTGCACCTTGGAGCAAGGATGGCGAAGCGGCGTTACGCTCTCAATCCCAGGCAATTAATGCGCGATCGGAGACTGTATTTGAGAAACCAACCTTTCGAAATGCATTCCATAAGAAGCGATGTCTAATTCCAGCCAGCGGATATTACGAGTGGGCTACGGAATTCGGTGAACTTAAATCTAAGCAGCCGGTTTACATCTCACGCCAAGATTCTCATCTACTTGCTTTCGCTGGAATCTTCGATACCTGGCGTTCACCTGAAGGAGTTGAGCGAAGGAGCGCAGCAATCTTGACCTGTGATGCGGTTGGCAAACTAGCTAAAGTTCATAATCGGATGCCGGTATTTTTACCGAGAGATTTATGGGATAGCTGGTTAGATCCAGATTTAATTGAGAGCAAACCTCTTATTGAATTGGTAAATTCGCGAGAAGACGATAGCGCGTTGCAATTCTGGCCAGTTCGCCCATTAGTAAATTCAATTAAGAATCATGGGGCCAAACTAATCGAACCTCTCGAAACTGGAGATCCGGAGACGCTCTTCTAGAGCTCCGCGCAGATAATTATCCAATGCGGTATTGAGGCGATATCCTTAGCAGTGATGGCGAAAAAAGAAGAGCGGAGAGAGTTGAGTAAAGATTCCAACTCCGGAGCCGGTGAATTGGTTCGCGTGGATCGCGAAAAGGAATCGGCAGCGCAGCGTGCAAAGCGTTTTGAGCAAGATGCTTTGCAATATATGAATCAACTTTATGCCGCTGCACTTCGCTACACGAGAAATCCTGACGATGCACAGGATCTAGTGCAAGATACTTATGCAAAGGCCTACACCTCATTTCATCAATTTGAGCCTGGTACTAATTTGAAAGCTTGGCTCTATCGCGTGCTTACTACTACCTTTATAAATACTTATCGAAAAGACCAGCGACGGCCACAGACCTCAGATAACGAGGCTGAAGATTGGCAATTAGCGGAGGCCGCATCCCACACTAGTGATCAAGGTAAATCTGCAGAGGATGTTGCTCTAGAGAATCTTCCCGATAGCGATATCAAACGTGCGCTATTAGAGATTCCCGAGGAGTTTCGTATCGCCGTCTACTTAGCTGATGTAGAGGGCTTCTCTTATAAAGAAGTCGCTGAAATCGTGGGAGTCCCAACGGGAACTGTTATGTCCCGCCTCCATCGGGGAAGAAAACAGCTCCGGGAGAAGTTGACCGAGTATGCCCGTGAACTGGGATATGTAAAGGGAGGGTCTTGATGGAGTCGATTAACTGTCTCCAATGTCAGGAATGGCTGATCCCATTTATCGATAACCAGATCGAGGATTCGGCAACATTTAATGAGATTGCATTCCACCTACAAGATTGCGCTGATTGCAGAAATCAACTAGAGATTGAGCGTCGCACCATTGATGTTGTACGAGCTCTGCTGGTCAGAACCTGCTGCGAAACCGCGCCAACAACTTTGCAAGAGCGGATTGCACACCAATTACATCTAATTCAATTACAGCAGATGGCAGGTTATAGCCAGACCGAGATTATTACTCAGTATCGACGAACTGAAATCACCATCGATGGCCAGACCCAGATTGAGATAGAGACCTCGCATGAAATTCGTCGAGATTTCCCGCTCGATTAACGATCTATAAGAGAAGTAGTTACGAGGTCATTGCCTCATGTTGCTTAACTTTTGCGATCACTCGGTAGGTAATAGGCAAGAGAATTATTTCAAATAAGGTCTTATAAACATAACCGGTGGCAAGATAATTTAAGAATTCTTGAAAATTTAATCTACCCAGCGAGGCAATTAAGGTAAACACGAGGGTATCTACAAACTCACCAACTACAGTAGAGCCGATAAGTCTCGCCCAAAGTTTTTTCCCATGAGTTCTACCTTTAATCCAAACCAAAGTCCATGAATTTGAAAGTTGTCCAAGTAAGAATGCAATCACGCTAGCTGCGACTATTTGGGGAACAAATCCAAGGATTGCTTCAAATGCTGCTTGATTCTCCCAACTAGATGCAGCAGGTGAGACTTGAATCAACCAGAATGTAAATCCAGCAAGTATTCCGATACCGAACCCGGTAAAGATAACTCTACGAGCAGCTTTATATCCATATACCTCGGTCAGAACGTCGCCCAGGATGTAGGTAAGCGGAAAGAGAAATGCTCCACCATCAGTCTTAATTGGACCGAAATCGATGAATTTAACCGCCCCAATATTTGAGATTAAGAGGAGTGAACAGAATATTGCGGCAAGTATGGGGTAGTAGCTTCTCAAGTGGCCAGCGCCGCTCTGCGAGAGGTATTGCGAATTCATTCCGGTAAAGATACCGGAGATTTAAGCTCTTACCCGTTAGATTAAACCTGATGCTAAACGAATCAGTTATTGGTGCGGTCGGAATCTCGCAGATGACGGTGCGACCTGGTGATACCTCTTTGGCTCATGGCAGTGGCGATATGGCAATTCTCTCCGCCAGCTTCTTTGTTACGTTAATGGAGAGCGCATGTAATTCGTCTTTAGCTGATCTGATTGAAAATGGCGACACCACAGTTTTAACAGATCTTCAATTTGAAGTCTTGCATCCAGTTGGGATTGGTACGGAACTTCAGGGAGCCGCTACTTGTACTTCATTTAACGATGGCAATCTAATATTTTTCTGCGAGATTCATGATGGTCAGCGAATGGTGGCGACAGGAACGATGAATCGAAAACTTGTGGACCGCGTTACTTTTCTAGCAAAGAGTGCGGCGCTTGCTGTGATGTCACAACAAGCGCCGCGCGATTAATTTTTTGGCTTAAAGATTATTTCTTCGTAGCCCAGAATATCTCCGCAATCTCATCAATTTTAGAGATTAACTTCTCTGCTACGGCTACATCAGTGGTTCCTTTAGTACCTGCGGCGCCAGCCAATTTTGTTGCCTCATTAAATAGACCATGAAGTTGTGGATAGGCCTCGAAATGATTTGGCTTGAAATAATCGGTCCAGAGCACCCAGAGATGCTCCTTAACTAGATTAGATCTAGCTTCTTTAATTGAGACCGCGCGAGATTTGAAATCTGAATCGTTGGAAGCTGCGTACTTTTCCATGCAAGCTTTCACAGATAGAGCTTCAATCTTTGCTTGCGCGGGATCGTAAACTCCACAAGGAAGATCACAGTGGGCATAAACGTTTAACATCATTTCCTCACTTCTAGTAGGGCTTTTAATTGGCTACTTAGATGTTGGAGTCAGCGTACCTGCCATGGGAAACTCTCGCCAATGAAAAAATGGCCGATCCGCAGGGCGCGCATAACTGGAGATTCGATGGCGCCGACATACCGGGATAGTGAAGTCATCTGGGTCCGGTTATTCGATTCGATTCCTCATGAGATTCGGCTGGGAACTGTGGTGCTGATTGAACGAGATGAACAGCCAGGAATTCTTTATATCAAGAGAGTTCAGAGGTCGCATGGCAACAGCTACTGGGTAGAGGGAGATAACCAAGATTTATCGGCTCGAATGCAAGATTCGAGAACTTGGGGTTATATCCAGGCGCATGAGATACGAGGGCGCGCCATCAAATCGAAGAGTTATGCGCTCAGCTAAACCGGTTAATTTGTTGGCGAGATAACTACTTTGCAAATACCTCAGCAATTAAAGCTTTCTGTTCCTCCTCATGCACATGGACACTTCCAGTAGCTGGGCTGGCAGATGCGCGGCGCGAGATGCGTTGAATGGCGTTTCCAGGAAGCGCCTCACTCATCGTCGCAGCGAAGAATGGCCATGGTCCTTGGTTTGCTGGCTCATCTTGGACCCAGAGAACTTTGGCATTTGGGAATCGTTTGATTTCGGCAATTATCTCTTCGGTTGGGAGAGGGTAAAGCTGTTCTAATCTTGCAATTGCAGTTTTCTTATCGCCGCGCTTTGCACGTTCGCCGATTAACTCCCAATAAATTTTGCCGCTGCATAGGATCAAACGCTCGACACCCTCGAGTTCAGAGGAATTCTCTTTTATAAATGGTTGGAAGTTTCCACTTGTAAAATCGCTTAATTGCGAAGCTGCAGCTTTGAGGCGAAGCATTGACTTTGGCTCGAAGACAATTAATGGTTTGCGGGCAGGATTCTTAATCTGCCAACGCAATAAGTGGAAGAAGGATGCGGCCGATGATGGCTGTGCAACCGTCATATTGTTTTCAGCGCAGAGCGTTAAGAATCTCTCAATTCTTCCCGAGGAGTGATCAGGTCCTTGACCTTCAAAACCATGTGGCAGAAGTAGTACGAGCGAGGTGCGTTCTCCCCATTTCTGGAGTGAAGATGAGATGAACTCATCGATAATTGTTTGAGCGCCGTTGGCAAAGTCTCCAAACTGACCTTCCCAGAGAACTAGCGCATCATCTCGTTGTAGCGAGTAACCATGTTCGAATCCCATAGCTGCGTACTCGGAGAGGAGTGAATCAACGACAAAGAATTGATTGTTATCTTCAATTAGCGCGCGAAGTGGTAGCCACTCACTTCCATCGTTGTGGTCTCTAATTACTGCATGTCGATTTGAGAATGTGCCTCTACCGACATCTTGACCAGCGATTCGAACAGGATGGCCCTCAAGAAGTAGTGAACCAAATGCCAACATCTCACCACCAGACCAATCAATCGTGCCATCATCTAACATCGATACGCGACGCTGTAATTGTGGCAAGAGTTTGGGATGAACTTTGAAATTTTCCGGAATGGCAATTTGCGTCGCTGCGATTTTGCGCGCTACCGCCTCAGAGATTGCAGTATTTGTACTTCGAGGATCCTCCTCTTGAAGTTGGTCAAATTCTGGTTTTTCTGGCATCTTGTCATGAACGGTTGCAAAGATTCCCTCTAGCTGCGTCTGGAACTCTTTCGCGATGCCATCTGCTTCCTCTTGCGTAATGTCACCACGACCAACGAGAGCTTCCGCATAAAGAACGCGCGTAGTGCGCTTTGAATCAATCATCTGGTACATGCGCGGCTGGGTAAAACTTGGTTCATCGCCTTCGTTGTGGCCACGGCGACGGTAACAGACCATGTCGATGATGACATCTTTATGGAAAGTCTGTCGATACTCGAATGCAACTCGTGCCACACGGACACAGGCCTCTGGATCATCACCATTTACATGGAATATCGGCGCTTGAATCATTTTCGCAACATCGGTTGCATATCTTGAAGAGCGCGCAGATTCAGGGGAGGTAGTGAAACCAACTTGGTTATTAATTACTACGTGAATTGTTCCGCCGGTCTTGTATCCACGTAGTTGCGACATATTTAGAGTTTCTGCGACTACACCTTGCCCAGCAAAAGCGGCATCGCCGTGAATTAAGACTGGAAGGATTGAGAAGGCGTTAAGGACATTCTTCTTATCTTGCTTGGCGCGAACAATTCCTTCGAGAACCGGATTTACTGCTTCTAAATGTGAGGGATTAGCAGCGAGATAGATCTTGGTTTTCTCACCATTTTCAGTGACGAAATCACCATATGTACCAAGATGGTATTTAACATCGCCAGATCCTTGAACAGAATTTGCTTGATAGTGGCCTTCGAACTCTTGGAAAATCTGACCATAAGATTTTCCAGCGACATTGGCGAGAACATTTAAGCGACCACGATGTGGCATACCGATACAGACTTCATCAAGCTTTGCTTTAGCGGCATAGCGCGCGATAGTGTCGAGAAGAGGTATTACAGATTCGCCACCCTCGAGCGAGAAGCGTTTCTGACCAACAAACTTAGTATGTAGAAAAGTCTCAAAGGCCTCAGCAGAATTTAATTTGCGCAGAATGCGGAGCTGCTCTTCCCTTGGAAAGAAGGGAGAGCCAACTTCTACTTGATTTTGAATCCAATGACGCTCTTCCGGAGTCTCTATATACATATATTCCACGCCGATAGAGCGGCAATATGAATCACGGAGCGTTCCCAGAATATTTCGAAGTTTTGCAGAATTTCTTCCGCCAAAGCCGCCGGTTGCAAAGTCACGATCAAGATCCCAGAGCGTTAGTCCATGAGTAACTACATCTAAGTCAGCGTGAGTGCGTTGTTGATATTCCAGCGGATCAATATCCGCCATTAAATGGCCGAAGGTTCGATACGCGTTGATTAACTGTTGAATGCGAGCTTCTTTGCTAAGACTTACTTGGCTATCAAAGTGAACATCGGCATGCCAACGGATTGGTACATATGGAATTCGAAGAGCTGCAAAAATCTCATCGTAGAAGCCATCTTCACCAAGCAGAATCTCATGAACCCGACGTAAGAAATCACCTGATTGCGCACCTTGGATAACTCGGTGATCGTAGGTTGAGGTGAGGGTTACGACTTTAGAGATTGCAAGGCGAGCGATAGTCTCTTCGCTTGCGCCCTGGAATTCTGCGGGGTAATCCATCGCGCCTACGCCCAGAATTAAACCCTGGCCTTGTACTAGCCGGGGAACTGAGTGAACCGTGCCAATCGTTCCCGGATTAGTTAGCGAGCAAGTTGTTCCAGCAAAATCCTCTACGGTGAGTGAACCTTTTCGTGCTTTCTTAACCAGAGATTCATAGGTGGCCCAAAACTGACCGAAATCGAGTGACTCGCAACCTTTTATTGAAGGAACCAGAAGTTGGCGTGAACCATCCTCTTTAGCTAAATCAATTGCGATTCCAAGATTTATATGCTCCGGGAATCCGACCGCAGGTTTGCCGTCTTGTTCGGTAAAAAACACATTCATCTCTGGCATCTCGCGTAGGGCGCGAATCATCGCGTAGCCAATAATGTGTGTAAATGAAACTTTTCCGCCACGAGCGCGTTTCAAGTGATTATTAATAACAGTTCGATTATCAATCATTAATTTTGCGGGGATTGCGCGAACGCTGGTTGCGGTTGGTACCGAGAGCGATGCCTCCATACTTGCAACAACTCGACTTGCGACTCCTCGCAGAGGTTCAACTCGTGCAGCGCTCGGGGTGCTTATCTCTTTAACTGGGCGAGAGATTGGTTGGGCTGGTGTTGGAGAACTTAACTTTGCTTGGCGTACTACCGGTTGATTTCTCTGAACGGCGCTCGAGTTTTCGCTTGTTTGGTTTGGACTTGTCTCGATCTTCACTTCATTACTTACAACTTGTGGTGGGTTTACTTGTTGATTACTCCGCTGTTCTCGCTTTGGAACCGGCGGCGCTCCGGCAGCTAGACCACTTGAACCACTTGAACCACTTGAACCATTAGCTCCGGGTTTATATCCGGCGAAAAATGCTCGCCACTTTTCATCAATTGAGTTTGGATCTCGAAGGTACTGTTCATACATCTCATCGACAAGCCATTCATTGGGGCCGAAGGAGCCACCAAATTTATTGTCGGGAGTCATACCTGCCACAGAAAGTAAGCCTATCTGCGCGCGAGCGATTCATTCCACCGGAATCCGCTAATTTCATTGGGGTGAGCGACGGGGGTCGAACCCGCGACATCCCGGACCACAACCGGGTGCTCTACCAGCTGAGCTACGCCCACCATTTACTTGCGATGAGAATTCTATCGGATGAAAACGCTCCGCGCTCCGAGCGCCCTTTCAAAGCCGCGCACTCCGTAGTTAATCAACAATCGTAAATGAGCGCTCTTAGTGCTTTCTTCGGTTTTAACGTAGATAAGGTCTGTGAGCGAATCCATCGAATCTGACCATTACGGACCTCTTCAACAATTCTTAAATGATCCAGAAGTCGAGGAGATCTGGATCAATTCACCACAGCGAATATTTATTGCTAAAAAAGGTCGCAGCCAGTTAACTAATTTGATTCTCGATTCGCAGCAAATCCAATCTCTTATGGATCGAATACTTCTTTGGAGCGGACGGCGTATTGACCTTTCCCAACCCTTTGTTGATGCAAGGCTCCCAGACGGAAGTCGCCTTCACATCGCTATTCCGGAAGTAACTGCAGAACATTGGGCAATAAATATCCGAAAGCATTTATATCGCGGTAAGTCTTTAGCAGATTTGGCAGATCTAGAGGTTATGAGTGATGAGATCGCCGAGTACTTAAAAGTTCAAGTTTGCGAAAAGAGAAATATATTAGTTAGCGGCTCCACTCAGGCGGGCAAAACCACTCTTTTAAATGCTCTCGTAAGCACAATTCCTGTTGATGAAAGAGTTATTACGATTGAAGAAGTTTTTGAATTGAAACCTCGCTTGCCTGATTGCATTGCATTGCAGACAAGAGGAGCAAACTTCGAAGGTTTTGGCGAGATAAGCATTCGTCGTCTCATAAAAGAGGCACTTCGTATGCGTCCCTCAAGATTAGTAATTGGCGAGATTCGGGAAGCAGAGTCATTGGATCTATTGATTGCACTGAACTCCGGTATCCCAGGCATGGCGACAATCCACGCAAATTCGGCCCGAGAAGGATTGAGGAAACTGCAAACGCTTCCACTTCTTGCCGGTGAAAACATCACACAAGATTTCTTAACTCCAACGGTGGCACAAGCGCTTGATCTCGTGGTTCATCTCGGCATTGATCAAAATGGAACTAGAAGAATTCGCCAACTTCTCAAAGTTGGCCGACGTATTGAAGAGAATGTTATTGAAACCGAATTACTTTTTGAATGGAATGGAGCTGAATACCAGCGGGGAGTGGGTCTTCATTAATGCCGCTCACGAGACCATTTTTCGACCCAATCTTAATTGCACTATTTGCTGCCTTGCTTACATTTCTAGGTTGGAGGTTGATTGATACTCCAATTTCTGCCTTTCGCAGAATAATAAAAAGTAACCGCGGGCCCTTGAGAAGTCGGGAAAGCGCGCGCGAAATTTTAAGCATGATAATTGTTTTCCTGGCAACGTATCTGATAATTAATTTGATAACTTCATCCTCAGAGATAAGTTTATCGATTGCAATACTCGCTTCGGCGCTTCCATTTATTTTGGCAAAGAGAAGAATTAGAAATTTGGAGCGAGTGAAAGAGAGAGCTTGGCCGGAGGCTATCGACAATATTGTTTCGGCTCTTCTTGCCGGCAATTCAATTACAGAAGCAGTCACTTCCCTGGGTGAAACCGCTCCAGCGCCACTTCGAAAACATTTTTTAAGAATAGCTGAGAAAGTTCGAATGGGCGCTCCCCTCGAATTAGCATTAAGTGAAGAGGCAGGCCAACTTGCTAGCTCTGCCGCTGATCAAACTTTGATTTCGCTCCAATTAGCGAAGGAGTTCGGTGGGCGTGATGTCACAAATACCTTACGGCTACTTGCTAATTTTCTCAGGGATCAAGATGAATCAATCGAAGAAATTGAAACCAAATTTGGCTGGGTAAGAAACTCTGCCATTTTGGGGGCGCTTGCTCCTTGGCTATTGCTGGCGCTGCTCTCCACACAGAGAAATACCGTTGAGGCTTACCAAACCAGCGGCGGCATAATCGTTCTCTCTATAGGCGTCACTGCAACCGCGATTGCCTACTTACTTATGGATCGCATATCTGCAATGCCCGAACCCGTCCGCGTTAGAGCAATTACCAGAACAAAATCACAAGGGCAAAGATGAAATCTATTGATATTGCTCTGGCATCAGCGCCAAGTCATTTAATTTTCCTGGCAATTGCACCAATTTTGATTACTGGAATTTGGTTTATTGCGAGCGAATCAGTTATGGGTAGAGAATTCAAGTTTAAATTAACTCTAAGAGAGATCGAGAAGCGATTTTTCTGGCTGGTAATCTCCACGCTTGCCGCCGTAACTTTCGCGCTTGCTTATTGGAAAGTAGCCAAAGTTCCGGTAATCACTCTCTTAGTTTTGCTGCTCCTCTTTTCGATTTCTCATTTTAATCGCAAGAATAAAGGGCGCGAGTTTGAAAAAAGAGGAATTGAAGCAGAATTACCGATAATGATTCAGTATCTAGTCTTAATTATCTCCGCGGGAGTATCACCGATCAAAGCTATGCAGATTTTCTCTGAGAGAACCGAGTCTCTTATCACAAGAAAAGTAGTTCGAGTTGTTGAAAAAATAGTTAGCGGTTCAGCGTTTTCCTCTGCAGTCGATGATTTTGTAAGGGAGATAAACACCCAGGGAGTGAGGAGATTTGGAAATACTCTAATTATCGCGATGGAGCGTGGCTCTCCTCTAATTCCAATATTGACTGCGCTCGTTCGCGATTGTCGTCTCGATTCAAAAAACGTAACCCTACGCCGAGCAGGCAAATCCGAAATCCTCTTGATGGTGCCCGTGGTATTTCTGTTGCTGCCTATCTCCGTTCTTTTTGCGCTATATCCATCGCTCTCACAACTTGGTTGATTTAGGGTCTTTGACCGCGGAGCGAATCAAAGGTTTTCCACAGCCTCACTGAAACCCCACTTTAAGTTGCCAGCACTCATATTTAATTTCCCAAATCTTTAGGGCATTTAAGGGGCGTTCAAGATAAAAGTAATTTGAGTCACGAGATAGTAGGGAGAATATTTATGAGGAAGATTTACGACAAGTGGAAGTTAGCCAACCACTGGAGATTAGCGAGTAACTCGATTTTAACTCGGGGA
>Ga0172367_10000729_pt1 | contig 50228 bp, 38 predicted proteins | sample Lak10m_FD_114542 | JGI IMG/M metagenome (GOLD analysis project Ga0172367, IMG submission 114542) | Freshwater microbial communities from Kabuno Bay, South-Kivu, Congo - kab_022012_10m | ecosystem: Environmental > Aquatic > Freshwater > Lake | place: Democratic Republic of the Congo: South-Kivu...
CCTCGTCGATCTGCCGTAGACTGTGGTCGCTCAGTTGCATCGAGGGGGAGGGAAGCTCAGCGTTGGAGGCTCATTGTGCACTCGTCATCGAAAATGAGCGATAGGGGGGTGATCGTTTACGACCAAGCCAGTTCATGAATGCCAAGGCGAATGTTTTCTTGTATTTTTAGTTTGGCTTCAGTTTCAAGCAATATCTTGATGTTGGACTGGTCGTCAAAGGGACGGTTAAACATGCAGTTGTCAAGATAAAGCCTCATGGCCAGACCTCAGCATCCAGCGCGGGGAATAGCTGCTGCATCAAGCCCTTTTTGTGGGTCTTGAGCGCGGCGAGTTTTTGGGTTTGGGCGGTGATGAGGACGTCGAGGGAAGCGAGACAGGAGGCGATTTTTTGTTGTTCGGGTAGCAGAGGGAAACGGATTTTGAAATTTAAAAAATCACTAAAGTGAACACGCCTTTTCTCGATCAGAGTTCCAATTGCCATGTTGTCATAGAAGGCAACCATCACATCACTTTTGAAATAGATCTCACAAAATCTGGAATCTACGGTTTCATCACAAAAGAAGATATTGTAGTACTTCGAAACTGCGATATTTTCACTTCCAGAATATCTCCCAATTGCCCCAAATCTCAAATTCATTGGATTAAATGCAAAATCATCCTGCAACACCAATTTATAAGCGTCTTCTTCATTGTTAACCAAAAAAGATCGCTCATAGCGTTCTGTTTTTGGTGTTACTCCATTTTCAATGGTTAAGCTAAACAACGGCACGTTTTCTGTTGGGTACTGATTTCTCTCAGTTATAAATTCGCTTAACTCCCTAGTTGCCCACTCGCCCGCCTCCCGAAACTCGGGGAAGCGCCGTTGGGGCAGGGTTTCGCCTTCGGCGGGGAAAAGCTGCTGCATCAGCCCTTTTTTATGGGTCTTGAGCGTGTCGAGCTTTTGGGCTTCCAAGGTAATCAGTTCATCGATGGAAGCTAGGCAGTCGGCGATTTTTTGTTGTTCATTTCGGGATGGTGTAGGCAACAGCAATTCAGAGAATTGCTTGTAGCTGACCATCTTGCCATCTCGCAACCCCTCAAGATTCTTCGTAAGCTGAGCAATGAATCGGCTAGTTTTAAGAAAATGCTTGAAGTATTCTGATGAATGTCCTGATTTAAGTCTCAATATCACGTAAGCAGGGCTGCAAATTCCTTTATAGCCGGAGTATTCAATCCCGCCTTGGAAAGAGCGAAGGCTGATGATGAAATCACCGACTTCCACAACCTTATAGCTATCAATACTCTTTTCAGTTACCGAGACATGATAGTCAATCAAATTGCGCGGGATTGCGCCTTGCTCTTGAGTTATGGCTAGCACAGGAAGATCAGAGTTGTGATCCTTATTACTGATTTGGTCGAAGAGTGCATCACCAAATTGACTTCCCCACTCCCCCGCCTCCCGAAACTCGGGAAAGCGCAGCCTGGGCACATGGTAGCCCGCCTTGTTCTTTTCGCTCATACAGCCGCCAGCACAAACCGAGCTTGCTCGCGGCGCAACATTTCGTAGGGCGTCATGAAGCGCAAGCCCAGACCCGCGCAGACATTAGGAATTTTGACCCGCTTGATGGAGTTGGCGGGTACTTCATGGGTGACGACCACATGTTTCTCCGCCAGAGCATGGGCGATCAGATAAAAATCCGCCACTTGTAAGAAGGTGTTGATGGCTACCGGTTCATAGCCTTGCCCCATGACCCAGGTGCTGACTTTGCCGAATTCGGCAACGACGAGGGGATGGGTCTGGCGAAATAGTCCGTCGTCTTGTTCTCGCATCCAGAGGGTCAGTTCGTCCGCGCCCGCGGCGATTTCGTCGGCTACCTTGTCAATGTTGAACACCCGGCCCTCCGCGTTTTTCTCTATCAGCCAGTTCCAGAAGGCGGGACAGAAATCCAGCCCGTAGTGCAGATTTTTGGCCTGGATGAATACATTGGCGTCGAGCAGGTAGGTCATGCCATCACCTCCAACTCTCGTGCCGCCTTGTAGAAGGTCGCGCTCTTCTTCACGCCCAACAGACGGAAGGCCTCCTGGAAAAGTGTTTGCCCTTCCAGCGTACTGACCATGACAGCCCGTGCAAAGCGTTTGCCGGTGCGCGCGCCGAGGGTGCGGTAGAAATCACCGCCCCCGCCCCCGCGCAGGTCAAGTGCGCGAATCCGTGTCAGTTCCTCGCGGTAGTGTTGCCATAGTGCGTTCTCGGTGATGAAGCCAGCATCGAACAGGCGGCGCAGCGCCACCAGTGTGCTCACCTTGAACTGTCGAGCCAGCCTTTGAATTTCCTCCGGCAATGGCAGGTTTGGCCGGTGCGCATTCCTGATGGCGTCCATCGGCATCAGCATTTCCACGGCGACGGTGTTGCACCAGCGCTCGATGGCTTGCTCCGGGGGGCGCCCAACTTCGGTATCGGAAACGCCGCTTTCCCCCAGCCACAGGTGCGCCATTTCATGGGCCAGGGTAAACATCTGAGCCGCCTTGCTGTCTGCCGCGTTGATGAAAATGAGGGGCGCCAGATCGTCCGCCAGGGCAAATCCGCGAAATTCTTCCACATTGAGCCTGCGGTGGCTGTTGCTGCCGACGATGCCGCTAGCCATGACCAACACGCCCGTGTCTTCTGCCCGCGCCAGAAACAAGCGCAGGGCCTCTGTCCAGGTAGGTACTTGCTGGCGCTCCGTCAACGAAAATTGCAAGGTATCGCGCATGGCTTCGGCCACCGTCGCCGTGTCGTCCGAAGTTCTGGCGCTGCCAATGAAAGGCACGGCAGGAAGTGCATGAATGCGCGCATGTTCTCGATACCAGTCTTGCCGCTGCTGGCACAGGTAGAGGGTATCAAGCAGGTTGGGACTGGGGCGCGTCACGCTGCGGTCGGATAAGGTACGGAAATCGGGGATGGGCAACGCCTCCTGCAATGGATGGGGCAGGAATAAATAGCCGATAGGAACATGCACCGCGCGGGCAAAATCTTCCAGTTGCCGCAGAGTGGGTTGGGACTCGCCAGTTTCCCACGCGGCTAGTTTGTGGAAGCGTTGCGCCAAGGCGCATGCGTCCAGTCCGGCCCGCTCACGCGCCCAAGTGAGCAGTTCGGGGTTGATGGGTATGCGTTTATTGCTCATACGCCCCCAACCCTGAAATCTCCCGCCCCTGGGCGAGTTTGTGCAGCAGCGGAACCAAGTCCGCCATCAGCGCCAGTTCCGCCTGGGTGCGGGCCTTCCAGCCCAGTTCCAGCGGGGCCATGAGGTCGCTCAGTTGTTCGCCGTCGAAGATCATGCGGCGCAGGATGGCGTCCACAAAGCCTTGCAGGGCGGCGGCGGCCAGGCCGTGCTTATTGGCCAGGTCGGTGATGGCCTGGGCGGTTTTGGCGACCTTGTATTGGGCATATTGCTGGCGGACGCCTTGCTCGGTGTGGGGTTTACCGGTTTCCAGGCTGTGGATGTAGGCGGTGATTTCTTCCCGCTCGTCCATGAACTTGGCATCGGACTGAATGAGGCCGATGAGTTCCTCCCGGCTCATTTTCTGTTTGCCCGGCGTTTGGCAGGCATAGCGGGCAATGAGGGTCATGATGTAGTCGTAATCGATGACGGTGGAGGCGAACAGGACGAACTCGAAATCGAGTTGCTGCACGACCGGGTCGGTCTTGTCGTCGCCCTTGTCCTGTTGCGCCTTCAGACGCTGGGCGGTGTCGAGATAGACGCCCTTGAAGCCCTGCAGTTGTTCCCTGGGCAGCGCCTGTTCGATGGTCTGCCGGTTTTCGTCCGTCAGATCGGTGTACTGGTCGAGCTGGGTTTTGAGGCGTTGCACCTCCTTGAACAGGTTGATGAACTGGCCGCGCGCGGCATCGCCTTTGAGTTTGGGTACATCGTCGGGCGTGTTGGTCAGCCCTTGCGATTGCATGAACGCGCCCAGTTTTTGCACGGCGGCTTGCAGCTTGTCGATGACCACCGGGGCCTTGTCCACCAGCCAGATTTCCTTGGGGGGCTTGGCGGATTGGCCCGAGAACAGGGTGATGGCGGCATCCACGGCGTCCTGTTGCTGGCGGAAGTCGAGGATGTTGCCGTAGGGTTTGGTGTCGTTGAGCACGCGGTTGGTGCGCGAGAAGGTCTGAATCAGGCCGTGGTGCTTGAGGTTCTTGTCGACGTAGAGGGTGTTGAGGTATTTGGAATCGAAGCCGGTGAGCAGCATGTCCACCACGATGACGATGTCGATCTTCAGGGCGTGGGGCAGGTCCTGGTCGGGGTATTGGTGATCCTTGATGCGCTTCTGCACGTCCTGATAGTAAAGATCGAACTCACCAATACTGTGGTTGCCGCCGTACCGGGCGTTGTAGTCGGCGATGATGGCTTTGAGCGCCGCCTTCTTGCCCTCGGGGTCCTGCTGGTTGTCGGCCTTTTCCTGCGGCAGGTCTTCCTGAATTTGCTGAACGTCCTTGTCGCCCTCGGCGGGGGGCGAGAACACGCAGGCAATGTTCAGTGGCTGGAAGTCACTGTCTTCGGCCTGCCGTTTCGCCTGCATCGTCTTGAACAGCGCATGGTATTCGATGGCGTCGTTGATGGAGGCGGTGGCCAGGATGGCGTTGAACCGGCGCCCGTGGGTGGCGGCGTCGTGCTTGGCCAGGATCGCCTCGATGATGGCTTGTTTGGCCAGCGCCTCGCCCGGTTTGGGCGGGTTCTTGCCCTCGGGCTTGTAATAATCGACATGGAAGCGCAGGACGTTGCGGTCTTCGATGGCGTGGGTGATGGTGTAGGCGTGGAGTTGCTTCTGGAAGATGTCCTGCGTGGTTTTGTAGGAGGCCTGCTGGCCCTCGACCTGCTGGTAGCTGGCGTTTTCGGCGAAGATCGGTGTGCCGGTGAAGCCGAAGAGTTGAGCGTTGGGAAAGAATTCCTTGATGGCCTTGTGGTTCTCGCCGAATTGCGAGCGGTGGCATTCGTCGAAGATGAACACCATGCGCTGGTGGCGCAGCGGTTCCAGCCGTTCCTTGTAGTTTTTCTTGTGGTTGCCGTCGAGCGCCAGGCCGAGCTTCTGGATGGTGGTGACGATGACCTTGTCGGCATAGTCGTCGGAGAGCAGCCGGCGGACCAGTGTTTCGGTGTGGGTGTTCTCCTCGACGCAGCCTTCCTGGAACCGATTGAATTCCTCCCGCGTCTGCCGGTCGAGGTCCTTGCGGTCCACCACGAACAGGCATTTGTCTATTGCTGGGTCGTCCTTGAGCAGGGTGGCGGCCTTGAAGGAGGTGAGCGTCTTGCCGCTGCCGGTGGTGTGCCAGATGTAGCCGTTGCCAAGGGCCTGGCGGATGCACTCGACGATGGCCTTGACGGCATAGATTTGATACGGGCGCATCATCAACAGCTTCTGCTCGCTGGCCACCAGGACCATGTAGCGGCTGATCATTTCGCCGAGCGTGCATTTGGCGAGGAATGCCTCGGTGAAGTCGTCCAGATGGGTTATTTTCTGGTTGTCCACGTCCGCGAACTGGTACAGCGGCAGGAAACGCTCGTCGGCGTTGAAGCTGAAATGACGGCTGTTGTTATTGGCGAAATACCAGGTATCGCTGCGGTTGCTGACGATGAACAGTTGCAGGAAGCACAGCAGGGTCTTGCCGTAGCCGTTGCCGGGGTCGTTCTTGTAATCGACGATCTGCTGCATCGCCCGGCGCGGGCTGATGGCCAGCGATTTCAGCTCGATCTGGACGACCGGGATGCCGTTGATGAGCAGGATCACATCGTATCGGTGGTGGCTGTAGTCGGTGCTGATGCGGAGCTGGTTCACCACCTCGAAGCTGTTCTTGCACCAGTCCTTGATATTGACCAGGGTGTAGTAGAGCGGCGTGCCGTCGTCGCGCTCGAAGCTGTTGCGCTCGCGCAGGTGCTTGGCGGCGGCGAAGACATCGGGGGTGATGATCGTTTCCAGCAGGCGGTGAAACTCGCCGTCGGTGAGATGGACGCGGTTGAGTGCCTCAAAGTGCCGGCGGAAGTTGCTTTCCAGCGCGGCGCGGTCGCGGATGTCCGGACGATGGGTGTATTTGCGCTCGACCAGTGTTTCGATCAGTGATTGTTCGATTTCCTGCTCAGTCATGGGGAGTGCTCGTGGATTTCCTTGCGTGGCTGACCGTTGTGTCGTCGCGGGAAAGATCAGGTTCATCCTCTGACAGTCCCGTCCGGCCCGGGGGTTTGGGTGGCATCTTCGCGGTCCGACGGCGCAACATTCAGTAGTTTCGCATAAGCGGCCGTTGACGGGGACTGATCCGCTATTTTTGAATTGAGCCGAATCCTGGTCCGCTGCTGATTTGCACGACAAGTAAAGTATTATTGGGACAAGGACTGACGAAAGGGGCCGGAAAGGGGAGGGGTTGTGGCGGGTGCGTCAGGATGGTATCGACTGCCTGATACGTCCAGACGACGCCAAGGCGTCTTTTGGGAGCGCTGAAGCTTGGCATTCTGGTCCTTACACCGTAATGTATGTCAAAGCCGAACCGACGAGGGTCGGGTATTAACATCCCGGAGCGTTGGTTTGGCCATACAGCCCGACCCCGGGGCAGCCGGAACATTTAGGACAAACCTGATCCGCCTTGGCCAGAACCCCGAAATCGAGCAGTGGATATTTGAGTATTCGCATCAGTCTGGTAACTCTGGCTCTGTTTATGGGCGGCTGTTCAGTTTGGGGACCTGATTATCAGAAACCCCAGACCGATGCCCCCAAGCGCTGGCGTTCGACCGATGCCTACGCTCGCATGGGAGGGGAAAAGATCCCCGCCATGGCTTGGTGGAATAAGTTCCGCGATCCCCTCTTGTTAAAACTCGTCGATACGGCTCTGGATCGTAACAACAACATTCAGTCGGCCGTGGGCGCGGTGTTCAAGGCCCGGGCCATACTCCAGCAAATCCAGATGAACTGGGTGCCGACCATCCATGCGGGTGCGGGGTACATGTCGAATGTCTACGACCGCAATGACAGCACCTACGCTTCGCTGCCGTTTCCAGGCGGTTTCACGGCGGGATTCATTCCCAATTACTCGCTGAACATTCTCCAGCAGTTGCGCACGCAGGAGCAGGCCGAGGCCAATATCGCGGCCAGTGTGGCGGCAAAAAATGCCGTCAGGTTGGCGATCATCAGCCAGGTGGTGGGCAGTTATTTTGGTCTGCGCGAAGAGGAATACCGTCTCGCCCAGCAGAAGCTTCTGGTCGCGAATCTGGAGGAGGTGGTGTCCAAGTTTACCGAGGCGCACCAGGCGGGGCTGATTTCCTTATTCATGCTCCAGCAGTACCAGATGGATCTGGCCAAGGCCAAAGCCGAGGTGCCGGTCATCGAGTACAACATTGTGCGCTTGAGTAACGCGATTCATCTGCTGCTCAACGAAAACCCAGGCACCATCCAGACGAGCCTCCCCTTCATGGAGTTGGAGCACAAAGGCATTGTCAGCGGCAATCTGCCCTCCGCCGTGCTCAAGAATCGGCCCGACGTCATCCATGCCGAAGCCACGTTAAGGCAGTCGAGCGCTAACATTGGGGTGAATACTTCGGTCTTCTTTCCGACGATCAAGCTGACGACGCCGTTGGGCCTGTCATCGAATTCGCTGAGCAACCTCTTCACTGCCAAGGATAGCTATTGGCAGTATCAGGGCGGGCTTAACATGCCGATTCTCGATTTAGGGGCGTTTGGCGCCATCAAGTCGGCAAAAGCCCAGTATTATTCCGATTACTATGCCTATATCGAAACGGTCAAAAGTGCCTTTGCCTCGGTCGACACCGATTTGGCCTCCCATCAGAAATATACCGAAAGCCTGGACCAGATAATGAACTTCTACACCACGACCCACGGCCGTCTGGACAATGAGCAGACGCGGTACCAAGGGGGGCTGGTAGGATACCCGGAAGTTTTGGCGCTGAAAGTTACCATGAACCAGGCGGCGATTCAGACGGCGCAGACCAAGCTCGCGCAGTTGATGAGCATCGTGACGCTGTATCAGGATCTGGGGGGTGGCTACATGGTCAAGAACAACGAGACCGCGCGCGATCTCGGTGAAGGTCACCGGTTTGGGGATTTGTTTTAGGTCAGGAGACATGCGTACTTTTCTGCTTTTCTTCCTGCTGGGTTGGCTGCCCTTGTTCATGGGGTGCGAAAAAAAGCCCGAGCCACCGCCTCCGGTCATGCATGTGAATGTCCAGCAGGTCTTCGCGCATGACATCGAGTACATCTATGAATACCCCGGCGTGGTCCAGGGTGTCATTGACTACCCGGTGATTCCCCGTATCAGCGGCGCCATCTTCAGGCAACTCTACAAGGAAGGGAGCTATGTGCGGAAGGATCAGCCGCTCTACGAGATCGACAAGCGTCCGTACCTGTTCGCCCTGCAGACCTTTGAAGGGCAGTATCAGAAGGACAAGGCGGCCATGGACAACTACAAGATCATTTATGACCGTTACGCCAGCCTGACCCAGAAGGACGTCACGTCGGTACAGGATGTGAACACCGCGTTGATCAACTACCAGGCAGCGGCGGGCAACGTGAAAACGGATCTCGCCAATATCAACAATGCCAAGCTCAACCTGGAGTACTGTACGGTCCGTGCGCCGGCGGCAGGTTATATTTCCGAGCGCATGATCTCGGAGGGCATGATGGTCACCGCTTTCCAGACCCAGCTCAATGTGATCAATTCGCGTGATGCCATGTACGTAGCATTCTCGATGCCGGAACTGGACCGTCTGAGCATCGAAAACGGGATACTGGATCAACTCTATCGGGTGCCGCCCGATTACCGTTTCGTAGTGGATCTCGAACTGGCCGATGGCACGCGCCTGCCCAACGCCGGGAGGGTCGAATTCAAGGATATCCGCGTGTCGTTCTCGGATGGCGTCTGGCAATTGCGTGCGACCATCGACAATAACCGTCTGCCGCGCAACAAACTGCTAGCCGGGCAGTTCGTTCATGTTTTCCTGCGCAACCTGATCGTGCGCAGTACCTACGCCATCCCGCAGGAAGCCATCTTCCGGGATAGCGAGTCGTCCTATATCTTCGTCAATGTGGGTAACAAGACCAAAAAGTTGCGCATCAAGGCCGGCAAGTACCTGATGGACGGCACCCAGTTGGTCGACTCCGGACTGACCGACGGGATGATGGTCATCACCAATGGCGGTGTCCGCATCGCCGACGGCGATCCCATCGTGGTGGATGAAATGGTCAGGGATCTGGCCATGAACGCAGCGCCCCCGACCCCGAGCGCCCACTAGGCGGTACCTGATGATTTCGGAAAAATTCATCTCGCGGCCGGTCCTGGCCATCGTCTGCTCGATCATGATCGTGATCGGCGGGGTCATGGCGGCCCTCTACGCGCCCATCGACCAGTATCCGCTGATCATTCCGCCGGTCCTGAACATCAACGCCACCTTCCCGGGCGCCAGTTCGGAGGCCATCGCCAACGCAGTCGCGGCGCCGATCGAGGACCAGATTGCCGGTACCGAAGACATGATCTACATGCAGTCGGCCAGCCAGAACGGCAGCAACAGCGTATCGATCAACGTCTACTTCAATGTCGGCACCAGCCTCGGCATCGTCGAGGCGGACACGCTGAACCGCTCGCTGACGGCGTCCAATTCGTACATTCCGGAACAGGCACGGGCCCAGGGCATCCGCATCCGCAAGATGATCCCCGATCTTTTTCAGGTGATTCCGTTCTACTCCGAAACGGGTTCGCCCGACCCGCTGTATATCGCCAACTATGTGCAGCGCTACATCTATCCGGTGATCGAGCAGATTCATGGCGTGGGCTTTGTCAACATCCTCGGCCAGCGTTCGTACGCCATCCGCATCCACGTCGATCCGAAAAAGCTGGCCTTCTACAAGATCGGGATTCCCGAAATCATCGACAAGGTGCGCGATCAGAGCAGCCAGTACGCGATCGGGCAGAACGCGATGCCCCCGACCTATGGGCCGGAAAAATCGAACTTCCTGATCACGACGACCGGTTACTACACCGATGTGAAACAGTTCGAGAATATCGTGCTGCGGGCGAATCTGGACGGCAAGAACGAGGTCGCCCTGGTGAACGCCGATGCCACCGAGCCGCCGAAACTCAGCCTTGCCGGCAACGCCCAGATCGTCAAGCTGAAGGACGTGGCCCGGGTCGAACTGGACGCCAACAACTACAACAACTATTTCCACGTCCATAAGCGCGACGAGAAAACCGGGGAGGTCAAGACCTTCGAGGCCGTCTCCCTGCAACTCTACCTGGTCCCCGGGGCCAACCAGTTGGCCACCAAGGCTTCCGTGGCCGAGGCGATGGCGCGCATCGACCAGTTCCTGCCCAAGGGCATCAAGTACTTCTATCACTACGATTCTTCGATCTTCGTCTACCAGGCCATTCAAGGCGTGGTGGAGACCCTGCTGATCGCCTTCCTGCTGGTGTTCGCCGTGGTGTATCTGTTCATCCAGAATTTTCGCGGCACCATCATTCCCATCCTGGCCATTCCGGTGGCGGTCATCGGGGCTTTTGCCGGCATTTATGCGAGCGGTTTCAATATCAACACGTTATCGCTCTTCGGGTTGGTGCTGGCCATCGGCATCGTCGTTGACGACGCCATCGTGGTACTGGAAAACGTCGAGCGCATCATGGAGGAGGAGAAGCTGAATTCCTTCGACGCCACGATCAAGGCCATGCGCGAAGTGTCCGCCCCCGTCATCGCCATCGTGCTGGTGTTGAACGCGGTCTTCGTGCCGGTCGCCTTTCTGGGCGGCTTCAGCGGGACGATGATGCAGCAATTCGCTGTCACCATCGCCATTTCCGTGGTCATCTCCGGCTTCGTCGCGCTGACCCTGACTCCGGCCCTGTGCGTGATCTTTCTGAAGAACGTCAAACACGATTCGAACCAGCCCAAGTTCATCTTCTTCAGATACTTCGACGCCGGCTTCGGCTGGCTGCAGGGGCGGTACATGGCCGCCGTGATCTGGATCATCGACCATTCCAAAGTCTGCCTGATTGCTTGGGCGGTGGTCTTCGCGGCGACGATTGGCATGTTCGTGAAGATTCCGACTTCACTGATCCCCCTGGAAGACATGGGCTATTTCTATGATGTCATCCACGTCAATCCGGGCGGCGCGCTGAAATACAGCGTCGATGAATCGAACAAGATTGCCGCCGAAATGATGAAGCGGATTCCCTACATGGACCGGCTGGTGGTCATGGGTTCGCAGGACATCATCGACAACGGCACCTTCAAAACCAACACCTCGACCATCATGGGCGTCCTCAATGACGAGGATAAACGCGACATGGTGCACCAGACCATCGATACGGCGATCGAGGAAACCGGCAAGATCAACCTGGAAAACAAGAACATCGACGGCTATGCCTTCAACCAGCCGCCGATCCGCGGCTTGAGCCCCTCGGGCGGCGTGACCTTTTACCTGCAGGCCACCCAGCCAGTTTCGATTCAGGAAATCCACGACGATTCGGTCAAGCTGGTGGAGTATCTGAAAAAAAATTACCCTTCGGTCAAGCGCGCCAGCCAGTTTTATGAGATCAACACCCCGGAACTTCGCGTGGACGTGGATGCGGAAAAGGCTTACTACTACGGTGTGGATTTCAAGAACGCCTACAATTCCCTGCAGGGGGTTTTTGGTCTCTACTACATCAATTTCTTCACGAAGTGGGCCGACTTGTTCTGGGTGGAAATCACCGGTGATTACGACTACCGCAAGAATCCGGAACTGCTCAATACCGTCTATATCAAGAACACCAAGAACGAGATGGTGCCGGCCGGCAACATCATGAAGCTGACCGAAACCACCGGCGCGGAAGTCGTGACACGGCTGAATGATTTCCTCGCCAGTCAGATCGTGGTCGATCCCGACTCCGACAACGGGCATACCTCGGGCGAGATCATGGAGATCATCGAGGATGTCGTGCCGAAGGTGCTGGGGAACCGCTACGACGTCAAGTGGTTCGGCCTGGCCTATCAGCAACAGATCGCCGGCAACCAGTCGGCCATCGCGCTCTCGCTGGGGCTGATCATGGTGTTCCTGATCCTGGCCGCGCTGTTCGAGATGTGGTCGCTGCCGATCGCCATCGTCATGGCGCTGCCGTTCGCCCTGTTCGGCGCGGCCTTCGTGTTGCTGATGTTCCAGAAGCCGAACGATCTGTACTTCCAGGTCAGCTTGCTGACGCTGATCGGTCTCTCGGCCAAGAACGCCATCCTGATCGTGGAATTCGCCATCGATGGCGTGAGGAAGGAAGGCATGTCCTACCGCGACGCGGCGATTCATGCCGCCCGGTTGCGCTTCCGGCCTATCGTTATGACCTCGATCGCCTTCATTCTGGGGGCGGTGCCCTTGGTGACAGCTAATGGCGCCGGCGCCCATGCCCAGAACTCCGTGGGGGCGGGCATCGTCGGTGGCATGCTGGGCTCCACCTGTGTTGCCGTGCTCTTCGTGCCGATGTTCTTTACCGTGATGATGGGATTTTCGAGCAAAAAGGATGATGGTCAGGAACCCGCGGCTGAAACCAAGTAATGAGTTTGAGATGTACCTTGGCTGTGGCTTGTGCTGTATTCCAGTTACCGATCAGGGTGTATCGAGAGCTTTGGCGTTACCTTACCCTACCGTAACTGTTGAATGGGGATGATGAAACGGCAAAGCCCGCGCCGTACCATGGCGGCGCCATTACGATGACCGTGTGGCTGGATGTGACGACCAGCCTGACCTGGCAAGGTCCACCGACGGGTGTGCTCCGGGTGGAATTGGAATGTGCCCGGTTCTTCCTGGCACAGACGCAACAGGGGGAGGGGATCCGGTTTTGCCGTTATCTGCAAGACCGTCAGGGTTATGCCGAAGTGGACCCGGTTCTCCTGGCATCCGTGCTGGAGGCGTTTTCCCGAGGGAACGGGGGGGTTTCGATGCGGCGTGACGGGGGCATGAAAGTCCGCCTCGGCCGATGCCTTGCGCGGTGGCCGGAAGTCTGGCGGGCGCGAGTCTCCGCCCTCGGTCGGCTTGCCGGTGCAATCGCCAAGATCTTGCGAGACATCCGGCAAACGCTTGCTACGCGGGAATTGCCGGTCATCTTTGGCCAGGGTGATGTCTACGTTTCGCTGGGTTGCGATTGGGATGACAAGGACTTGCGGGTGCTGGAGCGAGTCAAGACGCAACATGGCCTGCGGGTCATGTTGTGCTGTCATGACATCATTCCCGTTGTGCGGCCCGATCTCACCCTGCCGAGAATCACCCGGATGTTTACGGCTTATCTGGATTTGCTGATCCGAGTGGCGGACCATGTGCTTTGCGTCTCCGCCCATACGCAGCGGGATTTTCTGGGCTATCTTGAGACCCGCCGGCAGGGTCCGAGAGCTACCTCGGTGATCCGGCATGGGAGTCAACCCTCGACCACCTCCCTGGGCGAGATCGCGCCGGAGGTGTCACGCATTCTGGAGCAGCCCTTTATCCTCTTCGTGTCTACCCTGGAACCCCGCAAGAATCATCGGGTGCTTTACCAGGCGTATCTGCGACTGATCGAAGCGGGCCAGCAGCCTTTACCGTTGCTGGTATGGGTCGGGAAGCCAGGCTGGGGGGTCGATGAACTCCTGACACAGTTGTCGCGCGATACCCGCATTCAACCCTATGTGCGGCTCTTGCATCGTGTCACCGATACCGATCTGAACCGGCTTTACGAGCAAGCGCTGCTCACGGTGTATCCCTCGCAATATGAAGGCTGGGGCTTGCCGGTCGCGGAAAGTCTGGCCCATGGCAAGTTTTGCCTGGTGTCGAATGCCGCTTCCCTGCCCGAGGTGGGGGGCGATCTCGTTGAATACCTGGAACCGGTCGATGCGGCCGCCTGGGCGGAACGGTTGGCCTGGTACTTTTCACACCCGGAACACCTGGCGGCGCAGGTTGACAGAATTCGGCGGGCCTATCGTCCCACGCCATGGGAGGAAACCGCCCGCCAGGTTCTGCAAACGGCCCGTAATCTTGAGGCAGCCGCTTGAGTATGAGGCGTTTCCTGCTGGCGTACCTGAAATACGCCTATATTCGCCTGCCGGTCTCGGAGTTGACGCGCTACCGGTTGAAATCCGGGCTCATGTGGTTACTGACTCCCTGGCTGCGCCAATCGGCGGGGTATCTGTTCTGGTCTGAACAGCGCCGCCTGGCGCGCCAAACACTTGATCCGGGTCAGGTATCCGTGGGGGCGAATATCGAATCCGTCAGCGGTAAGCGAGGCGGGGCCGATGTGCAACCTAGACTCCTGTTGATCGACTCCTGCACCCCGACACCCGACCGGGATTCCGGCTCGATGGATGTCTTCAACTCGATCCGGATATTTCTGGGCTTGGGGTTTCATGTCAGCTTCATAGCCGAGAGCAATCTGCTGAATCTGGGGCCATACACGCGAGCCCTGGAGGAACTGGGGGTTGAGTGTCTGCATGCGCCCCGGATCAGTTCGGTCAAAACCTGGCTGCGGTCACGGGGCAGTACCTACGCAGTGGTCATGCTGTTTCGCGCTCCCGTGGCGATTCGGCATCTGCCCACGGTCCGCCGCCATTGCCCGCGGGCCAAGGTAGTTTTCTCAACGATCGATTTGCATTTGCTACGCGAATCCCGGCAGGCCGGGACCGTTCCGGAACCGGATGCATGCTGGAATCCCCTGCACCGCGCCGAACTGGAGTGCATCCGGGGCGCCGATAAAACCATCGTCATCAGCGAAGTCGAGCGGCACTGGCTGGAATCGGCCATCCCCGGATTGCAGCTTGCGCTCGTGCCGCTGGTTCGTGAATTACCGTTACCTAGCAGAGTGGGGTTTGAGGATCGCGCGGGAATCGCCTTCATCGGCAACTTTCAGCATCCGCCCAACGTGGACGCCGTCCGCTATTTTCTGGAAGAGATCTGGCCGGGCATCCGTCGGGAATTGCCCGAAGCCGTGATTTATATCGTGGGCAGCTATTTGCCGGGAGCGCTAAATATCAGCGGCGATGAGGGGGTTGTCGTACTGGGTTATGTCGAGGATCTGGACGCTGTCTTTGACACCCTCAGGCTGACCGTGGCGCCGCTCCGGTATGGCGCCGGGCTCAAGGGCAAAGTCGTGACTTCCCTGGGCTATGGCGTGCCGGCCGTGGTGACACCCATCGCCGCGGAAGGGATGGGGTTGGTCGATGGGGAGGAGATACTGGTCGCCGATGGCGCGGAGGCATTCCGTGATCATGTGCTCAGCGTATACCGCGAACGGCGGCTTTGGGAAAAGCTGTCCCGTCAGGGTTACGCCGCGGCCCATCGGCTGTACTCCCTTGAGGTCAGTACCCACGCTTATCGAGGGTTATTCGCGGAATTGAACGTGTTGGGGCTGGCGGACAGTGCGGAACCAAGCGCCAACGGCAGGCGAGACCGATGATACGGATGGGGTCATGACCAACACTTACCTGATGAATTGGTATGCCCGTTTACAAGGGCGTTATTGGCGGATGCTGGGCAAGGCCTGCGCCGTTGCCGAGCAGTTCCTACCGGGCCGGTCGCGGATCGGGGATGCGGGCGCGGGGCGCAAGGTCATCATTCATTTCCACAATTTCAAGAGCGCCGGCACCTCCATTGATTACATTCTGCAAAGGAATTTTGGCAGACGCTGGACGGCTTGGGAGGAGAATGATGATCCCGCCGCAATCACCGCACTGATCCAGAAGCGACCCAGTCTCAAGGCCATATCGTCGCACACGGTGGCTATTCGATTGCCGGAATCGCCAGGGATCCAGTTTTTTCCCATAGTCTTTCTGCGCCACCCCATAGATCGCGCGGTTTCCATGTATCGTTTTTATAATCAATACCGTCGCCATCCTGGCAAGGAAGCGGAGCAGGCCCGAAAAACCGATTTACCGGGGTTCATTGCATGGCAGTTGGACCGTGGTCGGGATTACCGCAACTACTACACGATGCGTTTGTCCCGGTGGAACGGCCTGTCCGAAGGTGGTCAATCCGAATTCGAGCGCGCCCGGGCGGCTCTTTCGGAATTGCCCTTCGTTGGCCTGGTCGATCAATTTGATGCCTCCCTGAGTCGCCTTGCGGATTATCTCGGCCCCGATTTTCCTGATTTTCAAATCTACTCCGTACAAGCCAACGTGACCGCCAAAACCCAGGTCCCACTCGATCAGCGTCTCGGCAAACTCCAGCAGGACATGGGCGAATCCATGTTCGAACGGCTGACCGAGGCGAATCAGGACGATATCGCCCTGTATGAGATCATACGCGCCAGATATTTGAAATAATGGATGATTTAGCACGTCCTGGTTTGCAGAAATGCGATCCATGGGCGCTCATATGGAACTTGTTTCTCCTTCGTTCCACCCCATCTCCCTCAACGCAAAGAAAGCACTGATGTTAATTCCCGTAATACTCTCCGGCGGCGCCGGAACCCGCTTGTGGCCCGTGTCCCGTGAAGGCAACCCGAAACCTTTCATGAAACTGGCCGATGGCGACAGCCTGCTGCTCAAGACCTACCGGCGAGCCGCCGCCGTTGCGGAAGGGGGCGAGCTACTGACGGTAACCAACCGCGATTATTACTTCATGAGCAAGGATGAATTGGCCCGAGCCCGGGTCGGTTCTGATTGCCAGGGCGTTTTTCTACTCGAACCCGTGGGGCGCAATACCGCGCCCGCAGTGGCCTTGGCCGCCGCCCTGGTGGCGGAAAAACATGGCCGTGACGCACTGATGTTGGTGTTGGCGGCCGACCATCTCATCCATGATCAGGCGGGATTTGCCAGGGCCGTGCGTGTGGCCGCCGAGCTGGCGGCCCATGACAGACTGGTGACATTCGGCATTGTGCCCACCGGTCCCGAGACGGGCTTTGGCTATATCGAGGCAGGGGTGGCCTGTGGACCCGGCCGTTCGGTGGTCCGCTTCGTCGAGAAGCCCACTTTGGAGAAGGCCCGGGAGTACCTCGATACGGGCCGATTCTTCTGGAATTCCGGCATGTTCTGTTTCAAGGCCGGGGTCTTGCTCGACGAGATGGCCATACACGCCCCCGAGGTTGCGCAAGAGTCACAGGCCTGCTGGTCGCATTTGCGTCAGGGTCAGAGTCATGACGAGGCCATGCTGGAGATCCCGGCCGAAGGCTTTGCCCGGGTTCCCGATATCTCCATAGACTACGCCGTCATGGAGCATTCCGCCAATGTGGCGATGGTGCCCGCGGACTTTGGCTGGAGCGACATCGGCTCCTGGAGCGCCATCCGTGATCTGGCCAGCCCTGATGGGGAGAACAACCGTGCCACGGGTGAGGCCATCTTCGTGGATAGCCGTAGTACCTTCATCAAGAGCGAGGATCGCCTGGTGGCGGCGGTGGGTCTCGATAACCTGATGATCATCGACACGCCGGATGCCTTACTGGTCGCCAGCGCCGACAAGGTTCAGGAGGTCAAGCAGGTCGTAAAGCACCTTAAGGAATGCGATCATCCGCTCTACAAACTGCATCGGACCGTCTGCCGGCCCTGGGGGACTTACACCGTGCTGGAGGAGGGACCGCGCTTCAAGATCAAGCGTATCGAGGTGCTACCTGGACGTAGCCTCAGCCTGCAGTTGCACCATCACCGCAGCGAGCATTGGGTGGTGGTCAGCGGGATCGCCAAGGTGACGAATGGCGAATCTGAGCAGTTTGTCAGGACTAACGAATCCACCTTCATACCCGCCGGACACAAGCATCGGCTGGAAAATCCCGGGATGATTGACTTGGTGATGATCGAAGTGCAGAGCGGGGAATATCTGGGCGAGGACGACATCGTGCGTTTCGAGGACGCCTATGGCCGCTATACCGGGGAGGTGGGATGAGCCTGGAAGCATTTCGACGCGAATGGCCGCTCGGCTCGCTGGGAGCCAGCCTGGACCACGAACCACACCCGTTGCAATTCGGTACCAGTGGGCGGCGCGGGCTGCTCATCCATCTGACGCAACTCGAAATTTATATCAACTCCCTGGCGGAACTCGAATATCTCCAGACCTTGCCACGGGCGGAGGGTGGCATAGTAGCGGGCGAGACCTTCTTCTTTGCCAATGACCTTCGGCCCAGTTCGACCGCCAGGGTTGACGGTCACGGCGAACTGGCACAGGCCATTCAGGCCGCCATCGAAGCCTCCGGCATGCGCCCGGTCTATTTGGGCGCCATTCCCACGCCGGCGCTGACGGCCTACGCGCTGGACCAGGGACGAGGGAGCATCATGGTCACGGGCAGCCATATCCCCTTCGATCGCAATGGCTACAAGACCAACACTGCAGTAGGCGAACTGCTGAAGCATCATGAAGCGCCCATCAACCGGCGGGTGAGCGAGGTCCGCGAGCGGCTCTATGCCGAGCCCATGGCTGAGTCCCTTTTTGACGCCAGCGGCAATTTCAAGGCGGGCCATCGCGATCTGCCGCCGCCCGATCCCGCGGCCGAGGCGGCTTATGTCCTCCGCTATGTCAATTTTCTGGGCAAGGAGGCCCTGCGCGGATTACGACTGGTTGTCTACCAGCATTCGGCGGTCGGTCGCGATGTGTTACCCCGCATCCTGCGCGAACTGGGTGCGGAAGTCTTCGAGGCGGGACGCAGTGAAATCTTCGTGCCGATTGATACCGAGAATATTGACCATGCCCGGCTGGCGGCCATGCAGGCGCTGGTTGATACCGTGGTCGCCGAGCAGGGTTCTCTGGATGCCCTAGTTTCCACCGATGGCGACAGTGATCGACCGCTGATCCTGGGAGTTGATCAGGAAACCGGTCGGGTGCGGTTTTTCGGAGGCGATCTGGTCGGCATGGTCACGGCCGAGTTTCTCGGCGCCGATGCCGTGGTGGTGCCGATCAGTTGCAATGATGCGATCGACCGTGGTCCGCTGCGCCACTGCCTGGAACCCAAGACCCGCATCGGGTCGCCCTTCGTCATCGCCGGCATGGAAGCGGCCAAAAACCGGGGGAAGCAGGCCGTCTGCGGCTGGGAAGCCAATGGCGGTTTTCTGACAGGCTCTGATTTACGCCGCGCGGGGAAAATCCTGCCGGCGTTACCGACCCGCGATGCCGTTCTGCCCATCGTTGCGGTCCTGGCTGCCGCCCGAGCGGCGGGTCTGAGTGTATCCGATCTGTTCGATCGTTTGCCCGCGCGTTACAGCCGCGCAGCCCTGCTGCAGCAATTCCCGCGTTCCCGTAGCCAGGCCATCATTGCGCGCTTTTCCCCTTCGAATTTCGCCGTGCGGAGGGTTGATTTCAGGGATGGCCAGGTTCGGGTTGAGGGGGACGCGCCATCCCCCGAATTGGCGGAAGGTCTGCTGTCGATGCGCGACGGCCTGGCGCGGCATTTCAGTGAGAACAGAGGGTTTTCGGATATCGCCGGACTGGATTACACCGATGGCGTTCGCTTGCTATTCAGCAACGGCGAAGTAGCGCACCTGCGCCCATCCGGCAATGCCGATGAGTTGCGTATCTATGTGGTGGCTGACACCCAGGCCCGCGCGGATGAGATCGCCGCCATGGCAGTGCGGGAGCCGGATGGGCTGCTACTGTCCATGGCAAAGGACATTAAAGGGTAAAGGAAAATCTTCAGACTTTGCCGGAGAATGCTTTAGCGGTGTTGAGGCGAATTAAATCGACCCTATCAAGAATCGCGACACCGATTCGATCGGGCACTTCCTGGGACGCAAGACCAGAACATTTCTTTGGGAATTTGAGTCATAATGCTTTCTGTCTCAACTGAGAGTGAAGCTTGTATCAACACCATCGACTTCCTTTCTGACCCAGGTTTGAAAACAACTGTTAACACCCTTGCCATTCGATCAATTGCTTATCATATGAATTTTCTCGCAATATCGATTGCAGTCGGCTGATGATGGCCTTGGGTCCGATCTGGGTGAGGATTGTTCGGGCGGTTGAGGTTTGATCAGGTGTTGCATCAATTTAATTTGAGGCGGAGCAGAGTCCTGTTAGAATGCGCTTTTCCCAAGGACTGCTCAGGAACGTGTTTAGCTGAGTACCCCACAGTCATCCATTAGGAGATAAAGACATGCCTGCAAAAAGCTATCCCTGCTCAATCGAGCAAACCATGAACTTCAAACGCGATGTTCAGGTGTTTTGTGGGACCATCAACGCGCTGAAGATCGGCACGACCGATCTGGCAGCCGACCTTAAAAATATTGTGGATCCTACCAACGTAACCAGCACAAGCGGAGTTACCGCCGTGGGTATTCTCTCCGGAATCTACTTTGATGGTGGGCAAACCTCCAATCTCGATTTCGAGTTTGCTGTTAGTAATGCCAATCAAGTCACGATTCAGAATATGCTGGATCAAGGGCTTTCCAACACACAGATTCAGATCAACTTTACCTGCTATTTTTACGATCCGGTCAAGGCGGTCTACTATCAGTGCTTCTGGTCAAACAATGCGGCGTTGACAGGGGTGATTGCCAAGGAGGGTGAAAACCTTGCCTTGGGTGTCGATGTGCAGAACTATTCGGGTATTGTCCAACCCCTGCTTTATTTGGTCCGTTTGTCGGTGTCACCGAATCCCGGGATCAATCAGAGTATACATATCGCGAACTCTTCAACGGCAAAATCCGTGATCTCGTGGGGTGTTGCGAACGCTTGATTCATATTTTTGATCGCAACAGGCATGCCTGGGTCACCCAGGCATGTTTTTCAGAAGCTGCACAGAGGTTCCCGATATGGCCGTACAAGATGAAATTCCAAAGTCAAGACTAACCCTGAGATACAAGACCGAGGTCAATGGAGCCCCGGCTGATGTTGTTTTACCGCTGCGTCTCATGGTGGCGGGTGATCTGTCTGCTGGAACCTCGGTCGACGCCAGGACAGATCTTGAGGAGCGCCAGACCCATTCTCTGGACGGTACCAATACCGATGCCGTAATGAAGGAGATGGGTATCAACCTGAAGTTAACCGTTCCTAATCACGTTGATCCGGTAAACGAGGAGGATATGAGCGTCAATCTGAAGATTGACTCGATCAAATCCCTAAAACCCGATCAGATCGCTCATCAGATTCCAAAGGTAGAGGCTCTGCTGATGCTCAAACGGCTTTTGGAGGAGAGCATCTCCAATGTGGATAACCGGAAGGATTTCCGCAAGCTTCTGGATGAACTGATGAGCCAACCCGAAGCCTTGGAAAAAATCCTGACCGATCTCAAGGCGTTCGAGGGTCTCAAGTTACCCGAGGACAAGCCGAAGTCAGAATGATCTCAACCGTACGGGTCCAACAGGACGTCGTGCGATTTATCCGGTAACTCAACCTTTCTCCAAGGATTCCCATGGCCACCGAAGAAACCGTACAGACCGCGGAAAGCACCCGCGAAGCAATTGACCTCAAACGCTTCCTGTCCAGCATGCGCCTTAACCCGGATGTGAGCGAACCGATTCCCGCCATCAGTGAAGGCTTGGAACTGGCCTCAAAGCCCCTCCGGGAGGAAGATCGGTTCCTGTCGGGTTTGGCGGCCATGTTGCTCAACATCGATACCTCCCAAGCCAATAAATTCGATAAGGCACAAGTCCTGAAGGTGATTGCCAGAATCGACCAAATCGTAACCAGTCAGGTGAATGAAGTCCTGCACCATGCGGCGTTCCAGTCCCTGGAATCCACTTGGCGCGGTATCGACGATCTGGTCAAGTCAACCAACTTCCGGGCGAATGTCATGATTGACATACTTGACGCCCGTAAGGATGAATTGTTGGAGGATTTCGACAGCAACGCCGTGGATATAACGGGCAGTGCATTATTCAAGAAATTGTACATAGCTGAATACGATCAATACGGCGGTAAACCCTATGGCGGGGTCATAGGGCTCTATGAGTTCAAACATACTCCGACGGATGAGTTCTGGCTCAAGATCATGTCGAAGGTTTCGGCAGCGAGTCACGCTCCGTTCATTTCTTCCATTTCTCCCGAATTTTTTGGCTGTAGTAATATCGAAGAACTGGCAGCAATCAAGGATCTTGAGGGATTGATGAATCGGCCCTCCTATAGCTCCTGGAACGCCCTGCGCGAAAGCGAGGAGGCAGCCTATTTGGGTCTGACCTTACCACGCTATGTCCTGAGACTTCCTTACGATCCCGTCACCAACCCTGTCGGCAATGGCTTTAATTTTAGGGAAAGCGTGCGCGGGGATGTTGATGGCGAATATCTGTGGGGCAGTTCCGCGATACTGTTTGCCAAAAATATGATTCGCTCATTCACGCGTTCCGGTTGGTGTCAATACCTTCGTGGTCCCAAGGGGGGAGGCCTAGTGGCGGGTTTACCGGTACATACGTTCAACCTTCGTGGCGAGGATGAGATCAAGATACCGATCGAGATGGTCATCCCCGACTACCGGGAACTGGAATATGCTAACGCCGGATTTATGCCTCTGGTCTATCGGAAAGGAAGCGGCGATGCCTGTTTCTTCAGCGCGCAGTCACTGAAAAAGGCCAAACAATTCCAGGATCCAAAAGATAGCGAGAACGCGCAACTGGTCACAAATATTTCGTATACCTTCTCTATTACCCGCATCGCCCATTATGTCAAATGCATCATGCGGGACAATATCGGCAGTTCGGCCGACGCGAGTTACATCCAGGCAACGCTGGAGCGTTGGATCAATCAGTATGTAACCACGGTCGTTAATCCAGACGACCTGACCCTGCAATACTATCCGTTCAAGGCGGCAAGCGTGGAAGTCGTGGAGCGCCCCGGCTCTATCGGCTGGTACGATTGTAAGATGTCCGTCTTACCACACATTCAGTTTGAGGGCATGGATGTGGAATTGCGCTTGGATGCACGCTTGTAGCCCTCGATAATCCTTTAACCCAATGAAATGCGAGCCTCGGATAGCATGGTCGATTGGGCAGACCCTGCTTCCGGAACATCTGCGGGGTCTTGAGGACACCATCCTTTCAGACTCTGCTGTTCGGGGAACACTGGCAGGCACGCCTTGTTATGGCTTTTCCAGGCTCCGTTTTGGCAAGGCGCTTACAACGGACGGCCTCCTGACTCTCGAAGCGGGGATGATGGTAAGCCGTTCGGGTCGTCTGTTAGTGGTGGGGGAGAATGCATTTATCAACACCCTGAATCTTAATACGGCTGGCGCAAATCGGCTCAAGATTTTTCTGCATGTCATGCCTGCCGAAGGGTTACATGAAAAATGGCGTGTACCCATGTCCGCCGCCGACGGCATACAAGCAATCCAAACTTGGCAATGGCGGTTACATTTGTCGATGGACGAGGAAATTCAAGGAACACTTGAATATCTGCCGTTGGCGATCCTGGAAAAGGATATTAATTCGCAATGGGTATTCTCCCCGAATTATATCCCACCTATGCTGAACGTCGGGTGTGAGGTCTTTCTGCGAGCGGAGTTGGAATCACTGCGTCAGGAACTGGAAAAGTATCAGAAGATTCTTCGGGAGGAACTCGCTGATATCCACTTGGCGGGTGAGAATCTGATAAATTCGAGAAGATGTCAGGTCGAGTTAAGATTCTTCATTTCTTTTGTGTCAAATGTGTTGGCGGAAATTAAACCGCATCCTTTTGAATTTTTTCACAGACTACAGAGATTTTACCTGGAGATTTGTAATTATCAGGGGACTGAACCCAGTGGAATGGGGGACATTTATCGCCATGACGATTTGGCCGGATGCCTGACAGGGTTGTTGAATGCTACTCTGGGTCTGCTCAAACGAGACAAGGAAGTCACGCCCATGGACGAGTTCAAGGTTTCCGCGGGTGTCTGGCGCCTGGAAATGTCAGATAGTTGTGTTACCGCTACGAAATGGTACTTTTTGGTACAAAAACCTACGGTTCAGTTCAAAGTCGATTTCGAATCGGTCAAGTTTGCCTCCCTCAGTCGCCTGAACATCATCCACAAATATTTCCTGCAGGGTGTAATTATCAGACGGGTCGACAGGCCACTGTTTCAGCACTATTTTGGACCCGATGTCGATATCTATGAAATATTGCAGGACGAGGAACTGACCCAGGCCCGCAATGAACGGACGCTAGCCTTTCTGGATGAAAATCGCTTCGAGGGTCTGAAGTTCTTTCTGTACTGGAGTCAGCTTTGATGGGATTGCTCCGGAATTATGATAAATCGGAGCCATCGCGTGAACGGTTATTGGAGTATATACTGCAAGATTTAACCAATTTGCTTAATACTAAAGCCGGATATGGTTATTTCCTACCGAATTTAGGAATAAAGGATTATTCTCACTATAGTGATACTGATCAAATTATCGAGGTTGTGAAGACCTGCATCTCGGAAAATATCAAGGAGTATTGCCCCGCTCTGGAAGTTAGCGGCATCCATAAGATGCCTTCGATAAATCTCTCCCGCATCAATCTGATGCTGGATTGCAAAATCAGGGGTATACCCTGCAAAATCAGGGTGTATAACGATTTTGGAAGCGAAAGATGGCTAGTGACAGATTAACTTTCGTCGACAATCTGCAAATTACCCTGAAGCTTCTATTGAAAGACAGCCAATACCAGGTGCCAGGCGGAAACGTAGTCGCACTGGAAGTCGACCTTAATAGCTGGGGATTCAGCGGCGAACTCGTCTTTATCGTCATGGCTTATCCTCAAAACGACGACCTGCTGACGAACTTTCAACAGTCTTCCGTCCTCAAGATAAACCTGAGTATCGTCACCGGTAACGCAGGTAGTCAACAGGCGCAGACAACGCCAATCACTTTGTCGGGTGTTGTCACGGCGCGTTCCATCGAAGAAACGGCGGGGAATCAGCACGCAATGGCTCGAGTCGCGTCCAATCCGGTCCTATATCGAAGGTATTACATCAGCTTCGTGGATCCCGCCTTTTTTTACTGGGGCCAGCACTACCCTCAAAAGCTATTTACCCAAACGGATTACAAAACCGTCTTAAGCCAGCAGCAGCCCTCCGATCTGGATGTAAGTTATGACTGGGATATCCTGGACCAACAACAGGGGCAAATATTGGTTAACACGCCAATGTTCACCGACCGTCGTGAATCACCATCCTTCTATGACTTTCTGATCTGGTTCGTCGATCAGAACAATGGCTATTTTCTTTATGATTACGCTGTAGGGGGCTACAAAGTGCTCGGGGCCTTGCCTCGGGATGGGCAGGCGGCGAATTGTCAGACTAGTGCTATGGAATGGTTCCGAATCAGGTTGCCGACTATCGAGTATGCCCAGCTCGCGGTTACCAATCTGGTAGCCAGTAACCCCAAAACGGAACAGACCTCCAACACCAATGGGGTAACACCGCTGGCGCGCAGCTTCTCCACTATCACGGATACTCCGCAGGCATTCAGCAATTTTAATGTCTTACAGAAGTCTCGCTACAGTGACTCCCCGTTGATGTTGCAATGGGCGTATCGACTCATGCCACTCCAGTTGATGACGCCGGGCGCCTTGGTTCAGTTCGACACAACCCAGGGCAATCTGAGTCAGCAATCCATCATGGCTAACAAAACCTGGCGTCTGACTCATGTCAGTCTGAAGGCTCGGGCCCATGATTCGGCTTACGCACTCAATCACTACGGCGCTTCGAATGCAGGATATTCCATAGACTTTCTCATTGATGCCTGCGATTCTAGCAGTCAGGTTTCCCGTTTGCCCGACTACGACGCGCCTGTTTATCCCTTACTGGTGCAGGGTCAGGTCTTTTCGGACCAAGGCCAATCCAGCGACCTTTCTTACGCCTTCCAGCAAGATGAAAACACGTCGCAAAAATACTACCAAATTCAGATACCTGCCTGGAATAATATCAAGGTCAGCGTGCCCTATCAGCCCGTGAATTTGAATGGGCAATTCTATTTTCCTCCTTACAAGAATGAACAGGTGCTGCTCAGCCTCTGGCTGAATTCAGCCGCCATCTCACAATACCTGGATTGGCGCTCGAATACCCCCCTCACCATGGAGAGTCAGGGTAATCAGATTATTCTCGGCCTGAGTGAGTCGAGTCAGACTGTGATCAAACACTCCTACACGAACAATGTTCCGCAACTGGATATCAATCGGCAATTACAGAGTGATACGGAAACCATCAGTGTCGGCGAAGGCTTTATCCTATTGCATACCAAGGAAAATTCAGAAAACTCGCAGGCATGAGCACCCTCGAATGCAAGGTTGAACTCAATAAAACCAATGGTATTACCCTGTTGGTTCTTGGTAACGATGGGCAGGTCAGCCAGACAGTTCAACTGGATGGGACGTCGGTTACCATTACTGTGAAGGATCAAAACAATACCTCAACCTTCATTCAGAATTCGGAAAGCATCAGTATCAAGTGTAATAAATTCAGTATCGATGCCCAGGAGATCACCACCAACTCTTCGGAGAAAACCACGCTCGCGTCCGCCAAGACCTTCGCGATCAGTGCCAGCAGCGCCTTGACGATATCAGGGGAAAGCACGGTTTCGGTGAAGGCTAGCGACAGTCTTGATCTGGAAGGGTCGGAACTAACAGCGAAAGGTCAGAGTAGCGCGCAGTTACAGGCGAGCAGTGTGTCGATCAAGGGGGAAACCCAAGCGGCTGTCAGTAGCCCGTCTACCGCAGTGACAGGTTCCACGCAGATGAATGTGGGCGGAAACATGGTGAGCATCAAGGCGGACACCGTCATGACTGTGCAAGGTCTGACCACAACCGTGAAGGGAACCACGACCTCCGTGCAGGGCAGCATGGTTAATCTGGGCCCCTGACATGGTGGATCGCAATGAATCCCTTTATCGCCTATATCTCGACGAAATACAGGCGCTCAATGAGTTTGTTCTCAAATATCAGGTAGAGCACAAATTCGCCGGGCTGCAATCGATCCAGTCCAGCGACGACCCAGACGTGACTCGACTGCTGGAGTCTTTGGCATTTTTCTCGGCTCGTACCCATGACTTGGTTTTCAAATCTGCCCAGACCTATTGGCGTAGGCTTTACCAGCAACTCTTCCCATATCTCCTGACTCCGGTTCCCGCCAGTGGGATCCTCAAAGGACAAATTTCGGGTTTGCTGACAGAGCCCATCGTGCTTGACCGTGGCACGGAATTTATATTGCGAACGGATCAAAAACGCGAATTTTCCTTTCAGACTCGGATTAGTCTCGCACTGTTTCCAGTAAATCTGTATTCGGTGAAGGTGACGCCCGCGGAAGTCGGTGGCATTCGGCTGCGACTGGAATTCAAAAACCGGCATCCCATGCAGGTCGCACCATCTCCCCTGAGTATTTTGATCGACTATATTGGCGACACATTGGCGTCATTCACCGTTCTGGGTTACTTCAAACGACATCTGCAGGGGACGCGTCTGCGTTATGGGCCCGAGCACTTGATCGATGGCAAGGATACTGCCGTTTGGCGCGACCTGGATTTACCTCAATATGGCCCCAAGACGGCTTCCGTGGATGAAAACGAATTTCTGCATCCTTTGGAGGTGGAAAGGTTATTCTTTCAAGACCCGCGGCTCGAATTATTCCTGCACCTCGAACTCCCGCAACCAGAAAAACAATTTAGTGAATTTGCCTTGGAGTTTACATTGTCGGAAACTTGGCCGCGCGGTCTAGTCGCTAGCAAAGATATCTTTCAACTGCATTGCGTCCCGGTCATCAACCTTAATAGAATACCTGCGAGGCCTATCATTCTGGATGGTACCCTGAGTCGATATCCGATTCTCTGCGGCAGCGATAATCCGGGTTATGAATTTGTCAAGAGTTTAGGCGTATACAGGCTGGATGACAATGGCATGACCCCTCTCGCATCCGGAGTTCACGCGCGCCACAACACCTATTATGAAATTGAAGCGCATAGCGAGGAACATCACGGTCAATGGTTTAGCCATATTCTGTTTCACTACCCCCAAGCTTTCGCCGACCCCGTTGTGATTCATGTGGATGCCATCTGGCATCAACCTTCCTATCGCGACCATTGCGAAAGAGAATGTCAGTTGTTCCCTTACGCGCTAAATCTGCCAAGTGTCCGGTGGGAATGGGCCTTACGGCCGGCAACGGAGCCGTTGGCCGAAAAGCCTATCGCTGATGTCGACCAGTTATTGCAGATACTGCAACTATCGCATAAGCGGTATTACGATATGACTGATCTGAAGTGCATTATGGAACTGGTTGGGATTGGTGTTAACGGACGCTTCAAACATTTCTTCAATAGACTGCTCAACTCCCGCTATGAATTACGAACCGTGCATGATTCCCGACAGACCGCCGGATGTGTAATTTATTTTCTTGATTTTAATTGGGACTCCCTGGACCGCAACAGCGAGTTTTTCAGAGCTTTTCTCCGCCATCTGGAAACCGTGCTCAATCAGTGGAGCAGCGAGCGAGAAGTTCGCGTGGCTCTCGAAGATCCTGACGATGATCTAGTATGATAACGTTGCATTTTATGCGGAAAATCGGTGGTCAATAATCCCAGTACATTGGTCTGGTATCAAGTTATCAGACTATCCGAACTGCTGGAGCCTTTCCAGAAGGATGCACTGACCGACATCCAGGTCAGCGAAGCGCGTGAAGCCATACGCACGATTCTTAAGCAAGTCTATGATGCCGTACAGACACTGCTGGGAGATCGTAATGCCTACTATGTATTGTTTGCACTGACGGCCTATTGTGATGAAATCGCTCACAGTTATTTGCAGCAGCAACATAGTCATGGATGGGAGCCATTACAGATAGAGCTATTCAATATCAATGATGCGGGAACCTTGTTTTATAGGTATGTTGAACTCTTTCGTGGACGTAATGATATACCATCCCTGATATTTGAAATATATTATTACTGTCTCAAGAGTGGCTTCAAGGGCAGTTATATCACCAACCCTGCCGCTCGCAAGGCTTATCTTGATGAACTAGAAGCCCATATCAATTACGAAAAGATGCCCCACACCCACCATAGCGATGACTGCGCAACCAATATCAAGCGGCGCATTCCGGTCTGGCTGTACTACTTATCGCTCGTGCTCTTGATACTACTTCTTCGCTTGACTCTGGAAACCATACCCCTAGAGATTGCCTTATGAGGGTAGGCCCCGACGCAGGACTCTCGTCCGGTATTGACCTGTTTATACGCACGAGTTTCGCGTCGGGGGGTATTTAACCTTACCGCACGACATCCATCAGCAAGTATGAGGGAAATGAAATAATGGTAAACACTACCCATAATTATGAGATTAATTGGTACTTTCCTCAACGGCAGGAGAACTCCGCACCCGATAGTTTGGCCAGCGACGAACTGACACTTAGCTGGATGCACCTTAGAAAGGTATTATCCGAGCGGTATCCATCGTTCGAGCCACTCAATGTGTTCAGTGACTTGATGGCTAACCGTTTGTCGGCTTGGAATCGCCATGATGCGGCCATGCGAACAACTTTGATAACCCAGATCAATCAATTGGAAGATATCGTCCAGGCTCTCGAACTGACTCGCCGGTAAGCCTACCTACTAATGCCCACTGAGTGACTGAAATTACTGGAATACCCAAATTTGAGGTCCTGGAATCTATGGCGGAAGAAGAGCATCATACGCTCACTCCGACTATAAAGGCCCAATTGCGTCGGGAAGCTTGGCGCTTCGATATACACGCTTTGGTTGCGTTGCTTGAGCATTACGGGGTCGAATTAAAAGATGTCGTTATCAAAGGCCATTGTGGGTTTGAATCGCAGCCGAGATTCATCCGAAGTCTGGACTTTGATGCCAATGACACACCGGTTATCACTCTCTACTTTGGCCTGCTCGGCGCCGATAGCATCCTTCCCACCTATTTTTTCAGAATGGCGGAATCGGGTATATTCAATGAACTCCATTTCCACCAATTGGTTGGGTTCCTCGATCGCTATCTACTCAAGACTTGGCTGAAAGGTCTGACGATGCAACCCATTGCCAACCGACTTCAGCAAGAAACATGGCTACGGTCGATGCAAAACCTTGCCAGCCTCGCCAATCTCGCGTGGCTCTTCGAACTCGTCCTGCCGGAATTTCAGGTCCGCATAGAACGAATAGAGCGCACGATGTCACATCAAGCACGCCCTGCTCGGGTGGGTGTTTCAAAGATCGGACATGAGATGATACTGGGGGACAGGTTTTCGATCCCAGGCTATTGTCACCGGGTAACCCTTATCGCCGACGAGGAGTTTTACAAGCCGGGTCAACCCTGGCATGAAGTGGTTCCCAAACGCTGCGATGCGTATATCAACCCCCTGCTGCAAGGGTTGGATATCTATATTGAAATCTGGCTTGTCGTGCGCTCCACCCAAAGTTGGGTAACTCTCACGAAAAGTGGAAATTATCTGGGCTATGAAAGACTCAAAGGTATGGAAAACCAGTATAAGAAGGTTCTGATTCATTCGGGTTACATTCGCTAGTCGGACATTGCTGGAGATTTACCAATATGCTCTCGGATTTGCTGAAAACCATCGATCTCGACCAGGTTTCGGATTCCCTATCACTGGACGCACCGGAACTCGACAGCATGCGCTCACTGGCGGAACAGAGCGATTATGCCGGCATGGCGGAACTCGCGGTACAGTTGGCTGAAAGGCATATCTACGATATTCGTGTACTTGTTTATGCCTTGTATGGCGAAACACAAGGTCTGACCCCGCTTCTTATCCCCGATGTCTGCGACGCCCTTGAATACCTGCTCGAAGAGGCATGGGAGGCACTTAGTCCGGCCAACAAAAAAGGCACCTACTGTAAATCTAGTCTGGCCTGGCTGTTTAAACAGATGTTGATCGATCTGCAGACGCAGGAACTGGAGGCTGGTGACATTTGGAGCGAGTGGGTGGAAAGCCTCCAGTCCGTCGATATGACCGAGAGCATCTTGCGTTTGGGTGGTCTGATTCCGCTCATTGACGAAAAGCTGGGCAAGGAAGCTAGCACCGTCACCGAGAAACTGACTGAGCTAAAGAAATGGTTTTCCCAGTTGAGTCAGTCATTGCCAAGTCCTCCGGGTGCGGAACTGGTCGCCGAGTCAGAGTCCACACCCGAGGCGATAGCCAACACCCCTGAAGCGAAGACAGGGCCGGTTCAGAATGGCCTCCCGGGAAGTTCGGTACACTTCGACATTCTCTTGCGTAAACTCGCCTTTTTCGAGCGGGTCGTCGAGTCGGGCGACATGGTCAAGGCTGCCGTCGTTGTCGCGGACATTACCTCAATACTCGAAAATTTCGATCCTAGGCTCTATTTTCCCTCGCTCTTCTCACGCTATTTCACTTTATTGGTAACCCATAATGGTTCGATCAATGAGGTGATGGGAATGCGGGATTCTCCACAATGGCAGGCGCTGGAAAGTCTCTATAAAGTTGATGACGAAGCCTTCCTGGCTGTTCCCGTCGAACCAATCGGTTATTAAAGGCCGCAAAAATCCATGAGCCAAGCTTGTACCAGCACCGCCATACTGCGTTGCTCCTTCGGTATGGCCCCCGTGCCGCTCAATGTAATTCCCGCGGCTATGGTCCGCGTACAGATGCCTGTGGGAACCATCATGAGTAACCTTCCGTTTGCCAATGTGCCTACGTTCGGCATGTGTCAGAGCATCGCCAATCCCACGGTCATAGCCGCTACGGCTGCTGCCCTTGGCGTGTTTACCCCGATGCCATGCGTTCCTGCCATCGTCGCCCCTTGGGTACCGGGATCACCCACGGTGCTCACCGGCGGTTTTCCCACACTCAATCAGAACTGCAAGCTGATGTGCATGTGGGCCGGGGTGATCAGCGTCGTCAGTCCCGGTCAATTCAATGTATCCGTTCCCGGTTAGGCGATGAACCCGATACCCAACAAGAAGTTACCGGCTGATTCCCAAGCGTTTGAGGATTTCGATTACATCCGCTCCGGAGGGAAAGAATATCCGAATTTTCAGCTCTCCTTATTTGGCTGGTGGCGCAAAGAGCATGGTTTCGGTTGTAAATCCATCATTGATCATGACATCGATTTCTTTTCCGATCTGGTGAACCGTCATGACATGCCGGATAGACTGGCTATCGAGTGGCTAAAAAGTGGCGCAAGACAGACCTTGAGTTACAGTGAGCTGCGCGCGTCGATCCTGCTGCAGGAAGGTCAATGGCCATCAACGCTCCAACCCGGGCAGACTGTAGCCATCGTCAGCGCCGATCCTGTTCGACGTATAGTGACCCTGATGGCAGCGCTTAGGCGGGGTTTGGTCGCCACCGTGATACCCGCTACAGGACCGTCCCGACTTGCGTATAACCTGACAGCAGTGGATTGTCAGCACCTTTTGGTTGATCCGGGATATTGGAGTTGGGTCCCCGCCGAATGGAAAACTCGTCTGGTATTGCCGACCGCAGCCGGCAAGCCGACCGGCCATGCTTCTTTCTGCTATCCCAAAGACGCCATCGCCCTACGGACGCTCGACCCCTGGATTGAAAATGGCGGAATCCACGCACTCCGCGCGTCCGAACTGTTTACCACCCTGATTCGGGACGGCTACCGAATACTCGGTATGACGAGGGGTGCACGGCTGGCCTGGTGTCCTGATTCTGGTGATGAGGGTCCATTTCTGGAATTGGCCACTTTACTTTGCGGGGGCACCATCACGCTGCTGGACGAACATCATGCGGAAGCCTCCTGGCGCTTGTTGTTTGAGGCCGAGCATCACGCCGTTCGTATATCCCGTCGCCTGATCGAATGTTACGTACAACTGGCGACTGCCGGGGGTAAACCACCCAACTGGAGACGATGGTTCCGACATCCTGTCGAAAGTATCGATCCATCGCCTTGGCTCCAGTTCACGCAGCAGTGCAGTCTGGAAACCATACCCCAGGCCCAGCTAGCCTGGAGTGCTACCTCGGGCGGAATTTGTCTGGGTTCGGTTTGGAGCCCGGATATTGGAAATTGGCGGTTATATCCTCCCTCGGGACTGGTTTGGCAGTTGGGCCAGGTTGGCGAGCCCGGACGGCGGACACTGTCGGATTTCGGTCGACTTTGTCTGTTCGAAACATCGGAGGCGGAACCGGTGCCGTTACCTACCCCTTTCATGTTAAGCAAGAGCGGCGATGCTTTTCGCTTCGTTGGCTGTTATCCGGCGGGTCGCCAGGGCAGACCATACCCTCGGGAGGTGGTCAGTCAAGCTTTGAGGCGGGCTGGCGCCTGGCATGCCATCATTGAGATACCCAACGTCAATGGTCTGGAGACACCTAGCTACACCCTACTGGGCTTCATGGAAGACCGCACGGCGTCGGAACTCGTCTCCCTGCTAGAGCGGGAAGTCGGGACCGACGCAATTCCAGACGATATCGTCATGATTCCGCTCGTTCCACGCCTGCTCGAAGATGGGTCGATCGACGAAGCTTGGATCCAGACGGCCTACCTGAATGGCGAATATGATCACCGGATCAGGCATCCCGTTCACCAGGCTATCAGCCGGTTTAAACTCGCCCTTCTGGGTTGCCCGGACCAAGCCATTTACCAGCAACCAGAGCCCCCAAAATAAGACCATGATCATCGAAAAATTTTCCCAATCTTCGCAATCCCTGATCGAGAAGGCCTGCCGTTTGGCGGTCAAGAAAAATCACGCCTATGTCACTCACTGGCATCTTATCAGCGTGCTGCAAGCGGAGCAGCGCGGTATCACAAGTATCCCTGGGATTCGATCAGAAACGATCGCCCTGAAAATCGACTTGCGCCTCGCGGAATTACCCAAGGCACTGCGGGATGCTCAGCAGACACCGATTAGTCGTGATCTCGAAAGTCTATTGATCCGTTCGGATGATGTGTCGCAGGAAGCCCGTCATCAAAAGATCACACTCAAGGATCTGCAGGTCGCACTACTGGAGCGCGAGGATGTGAAGCAGGTTTTGCTGGAAGCGGGCGCCACGCTGGGGGCCTTGAAGGAGGGGCTTGCCGCTAGCGATGAACAGGAACATAACCCCGTGATGAGCCACCCTCACAGTGATGAGAGTGAAGAGGGCGGTTTTATTGAAAAGTACACGCGTAACCTCACGGCACTTGCTGAGTCTGGTCGCCTGGATCCCGTGATCGGTCGTGATGAGGAAATTCGATTGACCATCCAGATCTTATGCCGCCGGATTAAGAACAACCCGATCCTGTTAGGCGACCCCGGCGTAGGTAAAACGGCCGTGGTCGAGGGCTTGGCCCAGCATATCGCCAGCAAGTGCGTCCCCGATAACCTCAGGGATGCCCCCATCCTGGCCCTCGATATGGGGTTACTGATAGCGGGTACCAAATTTCGCGGCGAATTCGAGGAGCGTCTAAGAGGTTTGATGGCGGAACTCGCGGCCTTACCCAGGGCAATCCTGTTTATTGACGAGATTCACACACTGATTGGCGCGGGCAAGGGTGAAGGCTCCATGGATGCCGCCAATCTGCTGAAGCCGGCCCTCTCTCGTGGGGAGTTGACTTGCATAGGCGCCACAACCTTCGCCGAGTACCGTAAGCATTTCGAAAAGGACGAGGCGCTGATGCGGCGCTTCCAGAAGGTTGAAATACCGGAACCTACCCTGGAGGAAACCCTGACCATCTTGCGGGGCCTGGAGGAAAAATACGAGAGCCATCACGGTGTCGTCATTCAGGATCAGGCGCTCCAGGTCGCTGTCACGCTCTCCAAGCGCTATGTTACCGAACGCTTTCTGCCTGACAAGGCTATCGATCTGATCGACCAGACGGCGGCGGCGGTCAGGATCAGGGTCTCGTCGAAACCCGAGGAACTCGAACGGGTCGATCAGCAAATCCGCAAAATCGAGATCGAATGGCGAGCCATCCGCAACGAAAGTCCGGAACGCGCCGAGACACTGAAGCAGGAACTCGAGCAACTCAAACTCCGCAGCCGGAAACTGACCGAGGAATGGGAACGGAACCAGCGGAGCATGGAAGAAGTCAGGGAAGCCTACCGCACTCTGGAATCCGCCAAGCGCGAGATGGAGGAGAAAATTGTCCAGGAGGATTTTGCCCGTGTGGCGGAGCTTGAACACAAGATCATCCCCAATGCCCAGAAATTGCTTGCGGATTTCGGTAATCCCGATCAGATGGAACAAGCGACGGTACACAGCGTGGTCCGGCCGGATGATATTGCCGATACGGTATCCCGCATCACCGGGATTCCCGTCAGCAAGTTATTGGATTCGGAGCGCGACAGATTGCTGCAACTCGAAAGCGGACTCCGGGAACGTGTAGTCGGTCAGGATGACGCCGTCAAGACCATCGCCAAGGCCATACGCCGCGCCAAGGCTGATTTGCAGGACGAAAAACGCCCGATGGGCTCATTTCTGACACTGGGTCCCAGCGGGGTCGGTAAAACTGAACTGGCAAAAACACTGGCTGAATTTCTGTTTTCAGATGAGGCTTCGCTCGTCCGTTTTGACATGAGCGAGTACATGGAGAAGCATTCCGTCTCAAGGCTTACCGGCGCACCTCCAGGATATGTGGGTTTCGACGAGGGCGGTTTGCTGACCAATCGTGTTAGACAAAAGCCATACTGCGTACTGCTTTTCGACGAGGTGGAAAAGGCGCATGCCGATGTCTTCAATCTGTTTTTGCAGATGCTGGACGATGGACGTTTGACCGACTCACAGGGGCGAACCGTCAACTTCACCAACACACTGATTCTGATGACCTCGAATCTGGGGTCGGAGTACATTCAGCCTGTCGAAACCGCGGAGGAAAATCAGGCCATGCAATCCCAGATCATGGAGGTCGTTCGTGGGCATTTTCGTCCGGAGTTTCTCAACCGGCTAGACGACATCCTGATCTTCCAACAACTGGGACCCGAAGTGATGCGTCCAATTGTTGATATTCAGTTGGGTCGGCTGATCCACCGATTAAAGGAACGGGAAATTACACTGGAGCTGACGGATGCGGCCCGAGAAAAACTGGCGACTTGGGGCTATAACCCACTTTATGGCGCACGTCCGCTGAAGCGAGTGATTCAAACCAGGCTTCAGGACAACCTGTCCGAAATGTTTCTGCGTGGAGAAATTTCCGGAAACCAGACCATTACAGTGGATTCTGGCGTAGACGGAGATGAACTCATCTTCGAGGTTATTTGAGTCTTATCACAACGACGGAAGAATGACAGGAACGTGATGGCCCCCATCAGTTCAATATTGCCCTGGATCATGGCTCATTGGGAGCTATTAATCCTTGTTCTACTGACAATACTGTTTATTGGAATCATCGGCTGGTGGGCCTGGAGACGTTATGGTACCTGGGTGCTGGGTGCATGGCGGGAATTTAGGCGGGAACCGGAGATTCAACCCGATTGTCTAGTTAATATCTGGCGCGAATTCAAGAGAGACATACCCCGGGGTCTCCGTCGTTACATACAGTATTACCCGATCTATCTCGTGATGGGGGATGATCGAGCAGGCAAGTCAACCCTAATAAAAAACTGCGCTTACTCAGATACGCAGGAACTCAGAGATCACCCGAGTTACGATCAAGATAGTCTGATGCAGGTATATCTTGGTAATGAAGCGGTGATCATCGAATTGTCAGCGAGTTTTCTTCATGTTGGTTCCAGGGATCACGTTGATGCGCTGCTTAATTTGTGGCGCAAGCTGCCCCACAACGCTAAGCTGGTTCTGGCACTGAACGCTCATGCGATGCTTTATGGTGATACCGAACATCAGGCTCGGATCGGGGATGCACTGATCGGAAAACTAGCCCTTTTCTCAGAAGTTAACGAGGCCCCGGTACAGTTTTCTCTCGTATTGACTCATATGGATCTGATTGAGGGTTTTTCGGAATTCCATAGATTTTCCCTCAACTATGGCATGGATTTTCAGGTTTCGATCGAAAACGCGAGACCCGTTGCGCGGTTTGCGGACGGATTGGAGACCTATCTTCAATTTTTAACCAATATCCTGATCAGTTGTGAAACAACGGAATTTACCCGAATACTGAAATTTCTTGGCAGCGCCAATCAGACATTGGGAGCACTACAAAGCCTGATCGATACGGGTTGTATCAGAAATGGTCTTGAGGATACTCTTCTTGAGCGGGTTTGTCTGGTTTCTGATGGCGGTTCTGAGGAACAGATTCAATTGTATAGGAATAACCCGTTCCTGCATTCACCGATTAAACGGGGAACAAGTTGGGATTTTTCCAGCAAACATTTGAAGCGGGTATCATTATTAGCGGTGCTGTTTTTCTCCTGGCAGATTTATGGCTTTGTTAGAGAGCGTATGACCCTGACTCAGGCAGCCGACCTGATTCGCGAGATGCCTGCCATCCTGCCAGAAAATTATTCAAGCAGGATACATCCTGTCTTCAGGGAGTTGTATCCAAACTACGGCAGTAAAGTTTCGCTCCATACGAATGGAATGTTTCATCTCTCCTATTATCCCGAGCAAGCCAACATTATACGGCGCAATATTGACAAGGCTATTCGCACCTATTACCTGATTCCAAAGCTTGAGCTGGCCCAGACTCAGGACCATGTCTACATGAGAACCATAGAATTAATGGCCTTGCTCCATGCCAGCAAGAACAATGAATTGGGTCCGCTTTTTCATGATGATGTCGCCCAAAACAATCTGAATGTTCCCGCGGAGATCATCGCCGATTACATCGAGTTCAATGATGACCCCGATGATCCCCAGTTACTCGAACTGCAAACCAAAAACTATGGTGTTTATAATATCGTCGGGGATGGATTCAAGCCATTACATATCCTGGGGGAAAGCCTCAGGGAAGTCGAGGGGGCCAAATACATCGGATCTAAAACACTTGATACCTTGCAGGCGGCAGCGCGAAATATAACATCATGGGTCGAGCATAAACATGTTTCGGAAAATCTTGATCAAGAAAGAGTCTGGCTGGAAAACTATGGCCATGTATCATCATTGACGTTGCGACAATGGCAGAAATTTCCAAGCTACTCACAACTGTATTCCAAGGAGGTCCGGGACACACTGGATGTGATTCTGTCGTCCAATATTTCAACGATGAAGATACCCGACACCATCATGCAATTGATGAGTGACATCAGGGGCATCATGGATAACTATAAGGTGGAAAGTGGCGGCAATAATCGGGGTATTCTGGCGGCTCACATAGGGGGTTCAATGTATACCTTCGACAGCAACCGCTGGAACTACCTGATATATAGGTCCAAAATCAGGGCATTGCTGCAAAACTATTATATTAGAAATCCTGGTTTTGATGGGTGGATATTCTTTGATCGGCAAAGTCGTCCCTTCCGAATACCGCTAGGGGTCAGCACCGATGAGTCAGGTGTTCTGACCAATAACGCCCAGGTCGATGTGCGTCTGACTCGCGATGGTTTCGATCAAAATGTCAAACCTGCCATCGAGACCCTGAGCGGTCTGATCGAAGATATCCCTCTGGAACAGGCCGACAAGCAAATACTGGTCGATTTTTTTGTTCGAAATCTGGCGACGTATTCGGGTAATTATTTCAATGCCTACTGGAGCTTTTTTAAAAACATAGTCATCAGAATTTCCAGTGTCGATCAGTTATCGATGTATCTGCATGAGTTGCAGAGGCCAGGCTCGGCTTTCGTCCAGAACCTGATCAGAATCAATGATAACGTAAAACTGGATATTCCATCCAGTCAGAATTATCAACTGGTCCGCGAGCGATTTCAGGATTTCATGTTCATGAAAAAGCTCATGACCGAGCAGGCTGGCAGTTACCCGGAACTGAATCGATATACCGCTTTGGTTGCCGACATGACTGACCAATTAACGGGCGATTCGTCCGACAGTCTTGGAGCCAAGGATAAGTCCGAAGGCAAGGATAGTGGGCTGAAGGCTTTATTAAACCCGATTGGCCGAGTGGCCCTGGACATGGTTCAAGGAACAGATTCTTCCTATTTAAGCAAGGTGGATGCCTGGATCAGGGAAATGTCCATCCCTACCTCTTGGCGGGGGCCCTTCCTGATACCGTTCCAGAAGGTCATGGAGTACGGCCGGCAAGACATCAACCGCAGTATTGAGAACTCCTGGCAGCAACTCTGGGACAGACAGGTGCTCCCCTTATTGGGCAAGTTTCCCTTCGATAGGGATCGCATTGGGAACGCCAATGAGGTGACCCCGGAACAATTAACGGCCGTATTCCACCCTGTCAATGGCATTCTATGGCAGGAGGCGAAAAAGAATTATTCAACCCTGTTCGATGTTACTGACGGAAAATGGGTAGCCAAGCCGGATTTGGCCAACTCCATAACTCTGCCGGATGCCATGGAAGATCGATTGAACGCGGCTTCAAGACTGAGCCAATATCTCTGGGCGAAAGATGCTCAACCCACACCGATGATCTTCAAGGTCAAGGCAGACCTGATAGCTCAACCCACACCCATTCCCGCGGATGAAGATAATCCTGTCACCGCCTCGCTTAATTTTTTACGATCGGGTTCGCACTCGGCGCTGGGATTTAATCAACGCAGTTATTGGCAGGAACTGCCATTCGATTGGTGGCAAAAAGCCAGCGCAAGTGTTGGATTGGAGTTCAAGAGTATGGATGAGAAATTCAAACGCCAAGCAACCCAAGAAGTGAGTGATGTAACTTGGCCGCTTTTGCGACTGCTCAGGATGGCGACACGAAAAGACCTTCAGTACACCTGGTTTGTCAGTTTGCCGGATGCTCCCGAGCAAAAGCTCCGTATAACGTATACCTTCAAAAGAGACCCTTTTGAAATATTTCAGTCGCTAAACAGAAGATAGTTAAATTATGAAACCCGCAGAACTCTGCCGTTGGTCCTGCGCTTGCTTCACCACCCTGATCATCCTGTTATTTCTTGGTTGTTCATCCGATGGTCCAGAACCACCGCCTCCTATCAGCCTCTATGTCAATGCCTCCCCAAGTGTCAACGATGGCCACCTGGTTTATATGATGGTCAGAAGCGTAAGCCAAAAACAGTTTATAGATGAAAGCTATGAGACGGTCGCGAACAAAGCCTTTCCCATTGCCGATGATCCCAATTTATTAGGATTGCATGCCATTATTCCTGGGGAAAAGAGGGAGATTGTTGTCTCCGGCCCACCCAAAGGATTAGCCGCGGTGTACTTCCTGTTCACCGATCCGGGCATCAATTGGAAAACCCTGCTGAGTGAGCCTTTGGAAGAAAGTTATGGTGTCGAACTACCTGGGTATAATCGAGCAATTATTGGCGAAGAGCCTGGATTTTTCTCGCGTGTATTTGAATATTAAATGATCGTGCCCACTCTCCCTGATTTTATCAAATGGTCACTCCCCTGTTGGCTTTTGCAATCGGCATAAGCTCCGGTTTGCTCCTGGGATGTATATTGATGTATTTGTACATGAGCAAAAAGAAAACCAAGGCCAGTCAAGATAGACCAAGTTCAGGTGGGCCATACGATGAGATGCCAATGCATGGATCATCATTTGATCTCACCCAGCAAATTAACCTGTATTCTACACTGACGAATGAGAGGAAATCAGTCATCGCTGCCTTGCAACAACCCAAAGATTCTATTGATTTACCAGAATGGTGCAAGGAAATGAAAAGCTTGCATCAAACCAACTTCGAATCCTTGTGTAATTATCCTGTCATTCCAGATATAATGGCTATTATCCCGAAGGAGTCTCCTGCCCTGGACAATAAGGAATCGGGCCAGTAAATGCTGTTTTCAAATTTGCATTCGCTATGACTTGTCTGGCTTCATAAATCAATAATGTAGGCTATAAAAATAGTCTTGCATTCATGTCTATAGGCCGTACTTATGTAGTGGATATAGCCTTTTTGTGGATCCATCCTAATTGCTACGCCACAAATGCTTGATAACCGCATTTTGTGGTTATTCCGAAGTATCTTTCGATTCCGCTGAAAGACGCGAGGAGATGCTTGGGTGTGGCGTTTCCAGCCACAGTTTGACATTTCTTGCCCATAAACAGTCAGCAGCCGGTCGCGGGTGAAGGTGGGGTGGTCCCATACGGCCGCGTCCATCACCAACCCTACGAACCAACGGAACAGCCGCTCCGGTGGGATCGAGTGACGCCCGATGTCGCTGTACAATTGATCAAACTCCGCGTCCATGCTCTTGTGGATGCCGTCCACCAGCACCCACGCCAGTCGTGGCGAATGGACAGCGGGCACCGCTCTTCCAGGGTCTCATCGCTGAAAATATCGTGTTGCTGGATGTCCGGTCCGCGCGTCCAGGGATCTCGATAGGTGGCTAAGGAGGCAGAATGATACCGCGATGGCTTTTTCAACATCCTGTTAAGGGAGAAATAAATGACTATTTTTAACCAAAATTATCAAACCCATGCGCGTGACTGTTTAACCAAATATACGACGTTTGGGCAAGTCCCTGGAAATGGGTTAGATCCCCTTAAAATCAATCTGGATGCGTATATGATGCAGCGACTGGGCAGGCCTTTTGATGGCAAAATTGCCATGACAGGTTGCCATGGTGCTATTGGTTGCGGATTCTGGGACAGGCTGTTTCAGGGACGGTCCGATGAAAAACAGAAGAAAGTAGGTGAACTGATAAGGAGATCCGATGCGTCTTTAGTGTTTCTCCTGGGCGATAATTTTTATGACGATGGTGTGAAAGACTCAAGAGATGACCGGTTTGTAACTGCTTATCGTAATGTCTATATGAGTACCAGATCTATAGAAAAGCAGGTCATCTTCTCGGTACTGGGTAACCATGATTACAAGATACACGGCTTTTCCGCACATGGTCAAAAACCTGTTAAAGCGCTGGGGGGGTTATTGATGACCCGCAATTATACGGTTGGAAGATCACCTAGAGAAACCATTGAGAGAGGTTATCGTCAGGTTGACTATACATACTCCCAAAGAAACCAGTGTAATGTGAAAGGCTTAAATCCTGTGGCTCGTCCGCACCCTGCTTGGAATATGCCCTATCGCTATTATTTACTGTACTCGGAACTTGCGGATTTCTTTTGTATGGATTCCAGCAGTTATCTTTTTGATACTGAACAACAGCAATGGTTAAAAGAAGCCTACAGATCCAGAGCGGGAGTCAATAATATCAAGGTACTGGTGCAACATCACCCTATCGTTTCAGGCGGGCATCGCATCAGTAGCAATAATGATTTAAAAATGTATGCATCCGCTTTCGGTGTTACCAACATTGATAGACATATTCATCCATTTAGCTCTGAGCATGTTGATGGCGGTGGAGGAAAGCTCATGGAACTCGGCTGGAATATTGGTTACGCCATGCAGCGACAGGGTTTGGATTTTAAATTAATCCTCTGTGCCCATGATCATGTATTAACAGCCGATAAACTCGCAACTTCAAGAGAAGGGCATCACCCAATGGTACGCTTATTAAATGAAGAAGCGGCTTATTTTGATATTGCAAGTCTTGGCACCATCGTCCATGCCAATGACCGTATTGATGCCCACATTCCCGCCAGTACCATCTGTACGCAACTTATTTCAGGTGGCGGCGGTGCATCACTGAGTAGCGACCATGACGGCGATCATGCACAGACAATCGCCGAAACGCAACGCGGCTGTAATCAGCGTCGTTACTGGGAAAAACACGGCTACCATTACGTTGAAATAGCACAAGATCAGCCAATGCACCCGCCGCCACAACCCGATAGAAACGTATCACCCTCAAACTTTCGAGCTTATGTGGCGGAACGGAAAAGATTTCAGGCCGAAACTGATCGCTATAATCAACTCAAAGGCAAACATGACAGGCGCAAAAATATTTCTGTGACTTATTATGTTAGAGATGAAAACAATATGGATATAGGTGGTGGGGCTGTAGGTTAAGGCTTTAAATCTCAACCTAATCCCCCTTTTTGTAAAGGGGGTTTAGGGGGATTTTACATGGCTTTCTTCCTTAACTTAACCAATATTGGGAAATCTCCCGGCTCTGCCGGGGAGACGGTAAAAGTTTGACATTTCTGGGAGTCCATTAGGAAACGTCGGGTTGTGAGCCGCCAAGCACACAACGGAGGAGAATCCGAATGGACGAAGTAGCAAGCCTAACCGCACATTGAAATTCCTAACCCTCACCGGCTCCAGATACCCCCCGTTGTGAAACAACCCCACCCCCAGCGGAGCCAGTTCAGGAGGGTGTTGGCCAGCCATAGCGCCCAGGCCAGCATCAGCGCTCGGTAGACCCAGAGGGGTACGGAAACGATCCAGGGTCGGGGCAGTTCCAGTCCGCTGCGATCCAGGTACCAGTTCAGGTGGTAGGCATCCGATTGATTGCCGGCGATCTGCATCGAGGGGAGTCCCAGCAAGCCCTCGGCCACCGCATCGGCTAGCACCGCCAAGGCGGCCAGGGTCAGGAAGACCAGGCCGATTTGCACCCCCCGGAAGGAACGCGCGGTCAAGTCCGCGCCCTGCTTCCGCCGCCAGGCCAATCCCAGCAGCCAGCCCACCACCATCAAGCCACCCGGCAGCGAGGCCTGGCTCAGGCCGATCAGCAGCAGGGCCCATTGCCAGAATCGGGCCGGGCTGTCAGGCAGGCGGGAAAGACCATAGGACAGCAGCAGCAGGGTTGCGAACAGGCTCCAGAACAGCACCGCCGGTCCCAGCCGGGGACCGCCCAGCAGCAACACCCAACGATCGTGACCCAGCTCGACCCGGGTCGTGGCGTTGACGCCTGGCAAGCCTGGCCGAATGACCGGGTCGCGCAGTAGTGTCTCAATCCCGGAGTCTTGCAGCCAGGTCAATACGGCCGTTTGCGTACCCGGATGAATCGGCAGCGTCACCAGCGCCCCTTCCTGCCGGATGGGCTGCGGCGCGCCATCCAGAGTTACGGTCTGCAAGACCGCCCGCTCCGGCAGCGTCAATTTGTGTTGTCCCCCCTGAGAGCCGCGCAGGTTGAGCGTGAGAATTGACTCGGTGGAGCGTTCGCCGGGCCGCAACAGCAGTTCGCTGGCATCCAGGGTCAGCGTTGCGCCGGGTGCGCCTTCGGGGCGGGTGATCGTCAGGGTGACCTGCTCGCCGGGCCAAGGACGCCATTCCGGCTGCCAGCGGCCGACAGGGCTCTGATGATGCACCACGGCGATACCTTCGCTGGCGACATGCCAGATCGGACTGGCATCCAGCCGCCAGACTTCGGTCCATTCTCGGGTGGCGGGGGCTGTCAGAGTCAGCGTCGCCTGCTTGGCCAGGGTCGATTCCCAGCGCATTTCGGATAGGCCCGCGGGCAGGTTCAGCGTCACCTGTCCCTCGCGCACCGGCAAGTCGGCGGTCAGCACCGACTCGCCGGGCAGCACGGGTAGGTTGAGCGAAACGGCGCTGTCGGCGGGGGTCAAGCGCCGGACTTCCGTGATGACCCGCCACTCCAGCCCCAGGCGGAGTGTGCGTTCCACTTCGAGAAATGCGGGCAGGGGGAGCCCTTCGTTGCCCGGATTGAGTTCGGTCAGTGGCAGGTCGGATTCGCGGTTCAGCCGCAACTGCACCTCGGGCACGCCATTGTCGCCGACACCTTCGACCCGCCAGCCATGGCCGGTGACCACGACCCGGTGGGGACGCAACGGCAAGGGCAGTTCGATCCGTTCGCGGGTTGGCAAGGCGCCGCCGAGCGTGACCCGATGATGTCCAGGCTCCACCCCCAACCAGAGCGTGCCATCCTCGGTACGCAGCAGGGATCTCGCCGGTTGACCGTCCAGTTCCACGCGGGAGGGCAGCCATTGTCCGGTCCGCGCCGGTAGCGGGACGCCGGTGGCAACGACGGCATCGACGTCCAGATCCAGGCTAAGGCGGTCAGGCTCCGTGATAACGGAGAGCCGTGGAATATCCGCGCATTGCGGTTGGCAATCCGGCGGCGCCAGCAGGCGGGAGCGCAATTCGTTGAGCATGTCAGGCGTCGGGAATTCGGCCGCCCGGAGGTCTGGAACGAAGAGTGTCAACAACATCAATAGCAACGGGCCACCGGCACGGTGACCTGGCCGCCATTTGGGCCATTGGCCCCCGCCAATCAGGAATACCGCGAGGCCCGATAGCAGCAGTACCCGCAGTACATTCAGCACGAAATTCATGGCGGGAGAGAGCATGATCAGGTTCAGCGTTTGGCTTGCCCGCACCGGACCCTTCCAACGCAGCGACAGCCGCTGCCATTCCCAGCGGGGCAGACCGGGACCGGTTTGCGTGATGGCATTGGGATCCATCTCTTCCAGTGGGAGTGGTGCGGGAGGAGCCGCGGCGGGTCGACTGTTGCGCCGCTTCAGCGACTCACGCGTAGCCAGCCCGGGCGCCGCATCGCTGAGCTCATTCATCATCGCCCCGGCGACCGATTTTTCGTCCAGGTCGGCTTCTTCCTGGGCCAGGTGGCTTATCCCGGGTGCATAGCCCGGTCGTGGTTCCAGTTGCGGATAGAGACCCAGGCGCAACTGACCGGCGACGAAGGGTATCGCGACCACGATCAACAACACCGCCGCCAGCCGCCAATACGCCTGAATCCAGGGGGCGGCACGTTGCCCGGGGCTCGGCTCACCCTCCGTACCGACTGGCAACACGCGCAGCAGCGCCGCGGCGGTGAGCAGATTGAGCCAGACGTAGCGGGGCGCGCCGGGTTCCTGCCAGATCAGCACCAGGGTCGCCAGCGTGACCGCGCCGGCGCGCCAGTCCCAGAGCCGGCCGACTGCGAGGGTAAGGGTCAGCACCAGGAAAAAGTCCAGCAGGGTCCAGCCGTCCAGCCAGGCTCCGCTGGCCTCGTCCACCCCCAACGCGGCAAACAGGCGCCAGCCTGGAGGCAGATTGAGTTCGGCGCTGACCGATTGAAAATCCTTCCGCCAACCGGTGGCGGATAGCGCGCCCTGGTTCGGCAGCCGGCTATCGCCGGACAGATTCAGCTTGCCGCGCCGCACCTCCACACCAATCCCACCGGTAGTGGCGTCGCGCGTGATGGATTGTGGCTCATCATCGATGGAGACGCGGCCCAGACTCATTCCCTCACCCGCATCGAGTCGCCAATCGCGGGTCATCTGGCCGCCGATCCGGTCGTTCGCGGTAAAGCCCCGCCCATCGAAATCCAGCCACAGTGTTCGGCGCAGGTTCAAGCGGCCGGGTTCGGGCAGCGGATCGCCCCGGCGCAGGGTTTCCAGGTGGAACAGGCCACCCGCCGCCATGCGGTAAGCCGGCAGCGACTTCCAATCCTCCGGTAATTCGGTCTGCCTGGGATCGATAGGGAGGGTCTCCCTGGTTTCGGTGAGGCGTACCGAAGGTTTGGCCTGGACGGTCCAGATTTCCTCGTTGGGCCAAGGGGCGATCGCTTTCGTCAAGCGGATATCGGCGGTTTCGCCGGCGAAACGCGAAAGCAGTTCCAGGGTCCAGTGGCCGGGCCGCGCCTGCAAACGCAGGCCGCCATCCGGTTCCAGTCGCGCCGGTAGGGGGCTGTCCAGCCGCATCGGGATGGATTCGGGGAGGGTGGCACCACGCAGGGTCACTTCGCGCGGCTTGCCCGCGATATCCAGTTCGACATGGGTCACGACCTGCATGGGTACGCCATCGTTCAGGCGGCGAAAGACCGTCAGCTTCAAGGTATCGTCGCTACGCTCCGGGCGCTGATCGTCATCTTCACCCCGCAGCCAGAGTTGACCCTGTTCGTTCAGTGCCGGAAAGGTAATTGGTTGGCGCTCGACTTCGAGCTGGATCAGGGCCTGCCCGGGGGGGATGCTGAGCACCGAAGGCAGGCGATCCCAAAGGAATTGGCCGGACAGTGTGTAGATACCAGGAGTCAGCGAGACCGCCGGCCGGCCATCCGAGGGGGTGACGGCGATCGGCTGACCTCCGGCTTTTACCGACTGTGGCCAATGTTCACTGTCGCCCGGCAGGATCAACCGCTGCTCGGCATGGATTTGGACGTTCCATTCGAATTGACCGCCATGCGCGTCCAGTCTCAGTTTCAGGGAGGTGGGCCAGACGCAGGGCCGCTCATCCTGGATGCCGGTCAGACTGGGACAGGGTTGGGTCTTGTCGTTCCAGAGCGCCCATCCGCGCCAGGGCTTCAGAGGATCGGGGATGTCCGCGGGCGAAAGCGGCGCCGCCAGCACCTGGCTCAGGAATTGGGCGAGCAGGAATAGAATGGAAAAGAGATGACGCGACATGAGGACCCTCTCACGTTGAGGCCAGGACTGGTTGTTCGGCATGGCCGGGAGGAACGATCCAGTCTGACCCGCTTGGGAACTGGCTGGAAAAGGTGGTCAGCATAGTACCGGTCATCGATACCTGTCCATGATCGGAAGGATGCCGTTTCAGCCTTGCCGGGTTGAACCCGATGGCTATGAAGTGGCGCCTCAACGGGGCGGAAACCAGCGACCCTGAACATAGGCGCCCACGGCGATGCCCGCCAAAACATAAAGCATCGGCCAGTTGCCAACCCCCAGGCCGGTAATGGCGGGACCCGGACAGACGCCGCTGATGCCCCAGCCCAGGCCGAAAATGGCCGCGCCGATCAGAGTCCGGGTGTCTGCCTGAGATTGGTGAGCGGAAAATTTGTCGGCCAGCCAGGGTTTTTGCATCAGCCTCGGGCCCAGTTGGTAAGCCAGCAGCGCCATGCCGATGGCGCCGCCCAATACCAGCAGCAGTCCAAGATCGCGGAATAGCAGAAAGTCAAGCACCACCTCCGGGTGGGTCATGGTCGATACCGAGAGGCCCAGGCCGAACAGGCTGCCGCAAAGCAAAACCGCGAGGGTGTGAGCATGACGCATCAGGCCACCCCCAACCAGCGCATCAGGTGCGCGATACCGATGGCGGTCGATAAGAAGACCATCACCGCCAGTAAGGACGGCCATTGCAGCGAAGCGAGTCCGCAGATGCCATGCCCCGCTGTACAGCCTTTACTCAGGCGCGCACCGAACCCAATCAGCAATCCACCCACCATCAAGCGCCAAGTGCCGACGTCTGTCTGGAATGGCTCGCCGCCCAGGCCGAGATAGAGCAGGCCGCCCAGGATCAGTCCGGCGGCGTAAACCAGACGCCAGCGCCGGCTGCGCAGATAGCGCGGCGTCTGAAAATAGGGGACCTTGCTGACATACGACCAGGTCGAACTGAAGACGGAGCTCATGCCGCCGATCAGGCCAGTCAGGAGGAATAGCAGGCCAACACCGGCGCCGATCATCAGGCCGCCAGCCAGGTAGTGGGCATAGCCCTGGGGGAAAAGATCGCTCATCTTCAGTCGGGTCGGGTTTTACCAAAGGGTTGGAGTTTAGCAAAGCCGTCATGAACACGCGGTTCCCGGATCGGGTTATCCCCTCGTCTAGCCTGGCATCACGCGGCTGGACCGAGCCAGCGCTGCATCACCCGCCTGGAGAGCTTGAGTATCAGCCCGCTTGGCAGCAGGCGGCTGGCGAGCAGCATGAGTCGGTTGGTTCTGCCGGTGATGACCCGATGTCGACCGCGGCTCAGGGCCCACAAGGCTTCATCCACGACCGCCTCGGCGGATTGCATGGGAGCGGGGTTAGAGGTTGCAAAATCCGGCCGCCCGGCGGCGCCGAAGAACTCCGTCCGGGTCGCCCCAGGACACAGCGCCAGCACCTGGATGCCGCTTCCGGCGCATTCTGCGGCCAGGGCTTCCGAAAACGACAGCATAAAAGCCTTGGTCGCCCCATAGACCGCCAGATAAGGGGTTGGCTGGAAGGCGGCGGTCGAGGCTACATTGATGATCGCGCCATGCTCCCGCGCCCGCATTTCGGGCAGGAAGAGACGCGTAAGTTCGACCGGGGCCAGAGTGTTCAGTCGGATCATGGCCTCATAATCCTCCACGGTATGGCTGGTGAAATCGCCGAAACGCCCAAAGCCGGCGTTATTGATCAGCCGCGTCACCCGCCATTGTCGACGGTTGCATTCGGCATGCAGTGCATGGGCGGCGGCGGGTCGGGTCAGATCCTCGATCAGCGTATGCACCGGAATGGCGTGGCGTGATTCCAGTTCCTGGCGTAATGCCTGCAGCGCCGCGCCGTCGCGAGCCGTCAAAATCAGGGCATTGCCCGCGGCGGCCAGACGACGGGCAAACGCGGCGCCGATGCCGCGACTGGCGCCGGTAATCAGGGTGTATTCAGTCATGTCCTTCATGGGTTTGCAGCACGTCTGCGTTAATATGCCACGCTATTATCCCTACGTTCCTCCCAAAGACATGGAAAACCGGCGCGAAACCCTCAGCACACGCACCGCCTTGGACTCGGGGCAGCGTACCTCAAACTACCAGAGCGCCGCCGCGGTTGTGTCGCCCGACCCACCGGCAACGAATGTCGGCGAGACTGTCCTGACGGTGATCTGCACGGATTTTTCACCGGAGCGAGTCGAATTCCGGAACGTCGACGATCTGGACGTTTTCCTTGAACAGCATCGGCCGGAATGGGCGAGAGTGCGCTGGATCAACGTCATCGGCGGCAATCGTGAACCGGTGCTGGCACGCTTTGCCCACAAGTACCATCTGCACCCGTTGGCGGTGGAGGATATCCTGATTGGCAAGCACCGACCCAAGGTCGAGGACTACCCGGCCTTGGCGGAAGCCCCGGGGCGTCTGTTCATCGTCGCCCGCCTGGCGCACCGGGTGAACGGTGCTTTCAAGACCGATCAGGTCAATCTATTTTTGGGTCGCAATACGCTGCTCACCTTTCAGGATGAGCCCAACGAGGTGTTCGATACGATTTATAAACGGCTGGAATATCCCGGTTCCCGTTTGCGCGCCAATGACGCCAGCTTCCTGTGTTATGGCCTGCTGGACGCCATTGTCGACAGCTATTTCCCGGTGCTGGAGTACTACTCGGCCTGTCTGGAGGAAATCGAGGACGAACTGCTGGACGAGCCGCGGAAGCACGTACTGCAACGGGCCCATGGCGTCAAGCGCGGCCTTTTGTTGCTGCGCCGTTCGATCTGGCCGATGCGGGAGTTAATTGCGCAGTTGCAGCGCGAGCGGCACGAATGTCTGTCGGAAAACACGCTGACCTACTTCCGCGATGTCTACGACCATTGCGTGCAGATTCTGGACCTTAACGAAACCTACCACGAAATCGCCACGGCGCTGACGGAGACATACTTGTCGGTCATCTCCAATCACATGAACGAAGTAGTCAAGGTCCTCACCATCATCAGCACCATCTTCATCCCGCTGACTTTTGTGGCCGGCGTCTATGGCATGAACATGCCGATACCTGAAAATGAGTGGGAATGGAGCTACCCGGTGTTCTGGGTCGTCTGCCTGACGATCGTGGCCGGTATGCTGACATTCTTTCGTCGGCGGGGCTGGATTTAGAGGACATCCGGCACACCTTGTGCTTAAACATGTATGGCCTGAAAATCCTGACTTTTGGCCAAATGCAGGGGTGTTGTATGGGCAACTATGAGGTAACCGACCGCTTCTGGGAACA
>Ga0172367_10000730_pt1 | contig 50222 bp, 49 predicted proteins | sample Lak10m_FD_114542 | JGI IMG/M metagenome (GOLD analysis project Ga0172367, IMG submission 114542) | Freshwater microbial communities from Kabuno Bay, South-Kivu, Congo - kab_022012_10m | ecosystem: Environmental > Aquatic > Freshwater > Lake | place: Democratic Republic of the Congo: South-Kivu...
CGCATCGGCATCGGCCGCATCAAGCAGGGCCGGCTGAAGGCCGCACAGGAAGTTGCGGTGCAGTACGGCGACGAGAGCAAGGGCAAGGCCAAGATTGGCCAGATCATGATGTTCAAGGGCCTGGAGCGCGAACAGGCGACCGAAGCGGAGGCCGGCGACATCGTGCTGGTCACCGGCATCGAGCAGGTCGGCATCGGCGTCACGATCTGCGATCCGGCGGTACCGGTCGGCCTCAAGCCGCTGTCGGTCGATGAGCCTACGCTGACCATGAACTTCCAGGTCAATACCTCGCCGCTGGCGGGCAAGGAAGGCAAATACGTCACCAGCCGCCAGATTCGCGAACGCCTGAACAAGGAACTGCTGTCGAATGTGGCGCTGCGCGTCGAGGACACCGCCGACGCCGACATCTTCCTGGTTTCCGGCCGCGGCGAACTGCACCTCACCATCCTGCTGGAAACCATGCGCCGCGAAGGCTATGAGCTTGCCGTCTCGCGCCCGCGAGTGCTGTTCAAGGAAATCGACGGCGAGAAATGCGAGCCCTACGAGATGCTGACCGTGGACATCGAGGAAGACCACCAGGGTGGCGTCATGGAGGAACTCGGCCGCCGTCGCGGCGAACTGCTCAACATGGAGCCGGACGGCAAGGGCCGCGTGCGCCTGGAGTACCGCATTCCGGCACGCGGCCTGATCGGCTTCCAGGGCGAGTTTCTGACACTGACGCGCGGTACCGGCATGGCCAGCCACATTTTCGACGACTACGGCCCGATGGCCGGCGACATGGCCGAGCGCCGCAATGGCGTGCTGGTGTCACAGGACAACGGCGCCGCCGTGGCATACGCACTGTGGAAGCTGCAGGACCGCGGCCGCATGTTCGTCAGCCCCGGTGACCCGCTCTACGAGGGCATCATCATCGGCATCCACAGCCGCGACAACGACCTGGTGGTGAACCCGATCAAGGGCAAGCAACTGACCAACGTGCGCGCCTCGGGCACCGACGAAGCCGTGCGCCTGACGCCACCGATACAACTGACGCTGGAGTCCGCCGTCGAATTCATCGCCGACGACGAACTGGTCGAAATCACGCCAAAATCGATTCGCCTGCGCAAGCGCTTCCTCAAGGAACACGAACGCAAGCGCGCCAACCGGGAAGACACCCCGGCCTGAAGCTTCGCACGGGTGGAGCTGGCATCCGGCGAATGCCGCCCACCTTTGCCTCGATGACTTCAGCATCAGGCGAAGGGGTCTGGCGGCGGCGATCCGGATACAGGCGAGAGGCGGCCCGAAAGGCTAGCGCGGCGGCAATCTGCGCTATGATTGCCCCGCCCCGCCATCCCACTGGACGCGGCGCGAACTGCCCGTCCAGGGCACCCCTCCGACCGGCTATCGATCGACCATGAACGACACCGCGCCAGGCCTGGCCTTCGACATCGCAGGCATCAAGAAATGCCAGCAGAACCGCTACCCCCTGCTTTTCGTCGACCGTATCCACGACGTAGTTCCCGGAAAGCAGGCGCGCGGCTTGAAGTCCTTCACCTACAACGAATGGTTTTTTCCGGCGCACTTCGACGATGAGCCGACCGTGCCGGGATTCATCATGGTCGAATGTCTGGTGCAGACATTCATCATGATCTTCCTCTCCAAACCCGAGTACCAGGGCATGAAGACCGCGTTCTCGAAGATCAGCGACTTCCAGTTCAGGCGCAAGATCGTGCCCGGCGAATCGCTGGAGATCCTCGCCACGCTTGATTCGTTCAATCGCGGCGTGGCAAAGGGGCGTGCCGTGGGCGAAGTCGGCGGCATGCTCGCCTGCTCCGGCGAATTCGTCATCGCCGTGCCCGACGTGCTGAACCGGTTCACGCCGCGCAGCCCGGAATCTCGCTGAGGTTTGCGGCCAACGATGCCGAGGGTCGCCGACTATGTGATGGAACGGCTGCAGGCAGCCGGGGTGCGCAATATCTTCCTGGTAACCGGGCGCGGCGCGCTGTTTCTGACCGACGCCCTGGCGAAGATCAAGACGATCAATCCGGTCTGCCTGCACCACGAGCAATCCGCCGCCTTCGCCGCCGCGGCATTTGCGCAGCATTCCGGACAACTTGGCGCCTGCCTTGTATCGACCGGCTGCGCGTCGACCAATGCCGTCACCGGTGTCCTTTCGGCATGGCAGGACGGCCTGCCGTGCATCGTGATCTCCGGCCAGAACACCCTGGGCGAAACCACACGCCATACCGGCATCCCGCTCCGTACCTATGGCCAGCAGGAGGCCGACATCGTCGCCATTGTCGGCCCGATCACCAAGTACGCAGTGATGATTACCGAGCCGGCGCAAATTGCCGCGGAACTCGACAAGGCCCTGCATCTGGCCACCACAGGACGTCCCGGCCCGGTCTGGATCGACATCCCGCTCGACATCCAAAGCATGCAGGTGGTGCCCGAAGATCTGCAGCGCTGCATGCCCGAGGCCCTGCCCTCGGGCACGCCATCCGCCGACGACCTGCACTACGTCAGCGAAGCACTCGCCGGTGCACGGCGACCGGTACTGCTGGTGGGCAGCGGCATTCGCGCCGCACAGGCGGTTGACCTGCTGCGCGATTTCGTCGCGCAAAGCGGCATCCCCCTGACCTACGCCGCCTCCGCGCCCGACGCACTCGATGGCAGAAACGCCCTCTGCATCGGCTCCGTGGGCAGCATGGGCTGCAGCCGCGCCGGCAACTTTGCCGTCCAGAACGCCGACCTCGTCCTTGTCATTGGCTGTCGCCTGTCCTCGATGCTGACAGGCAACGACTTCGCCAAGTTCGCCCGAGCCGCGCGGATCATCGTGGTCGACATCGACCCTGTCGAGCATGCCAAGGAGGGCGTCAGAATAGACCGTCTGGTAATCGCCGACGCCGGAAAGTTCCTCGCCGCGCTGCTATCGCGCTGCACGAACGGTGGCGAGCAGGGCTGGCGCGACAGATGCCTGCGCTGGAAAGCCCGCTTCCCACGCTGCGAGACGCGACACCGCGGCACCGAGCGCGTCGACCTGTACCACCTTGCGGAGTGCCTGTCGCGGCACTTGCCGGAGGATGCTTCCTTGATCACCGATTCCGGTTTCGCCGAGATCGTGATGCCGACCAATGTCGAGTTTGCTGCCGGACAGCGCAGCATCCATCCGGTTTCGCAAGGCGCCATGGGCTTCGCCCTGCCGGCCATTGTCGGCGTGCATTTCTCCACGGCGGGCCCAATCGTTGCCGTGGTCGGCGATGGATCGGTGATGATGAACCTGCAGGAACTGCAGACGATCCGGCATCACGGCATCCCGGCGAAAATCCTGATCATCAGCAACGATGCCTATGCCATCATCCGGCGCCGGCAGAACGACCTGTTCCGCAGCCGCACCATAGGCACCGATCCCGGCAACGGCGTCAGCTGCCCGGATTTCAGCGCGGTGGCCGGCGCCTTCGGTCTGCCCTACATGCGCATCGAAACACCCGGCGAACTCGAGCAGCGACTCGGCGACATCCTCCGCACCGATGGCCCGCTGATCTGCGAGATCCTCGGCCTGGAACGTCAGGAATACATCGAGACGGCGCTGGCCCGAAACTCTGCCGGGAGGCTGGTGCGGCGCCCGCTGGAGGACCAGGCTCCATTCATCGACCGCGAGACATTCCTGTCGGAGATGATCGTGGAGCCGATCGACCAATGACCTCCCAGGAAGCCGGGCTCTCCCGCTAGCAGACACGATGGCCACCATCCGCTTGCGCGACGGTACTGAACTCGCCGACTTCGGCAAACCCTATGTCGTCGCCGAACTGAATACCAGTCATTTCGGCAGCCTTGACATCGCCCGCCAGATGATCGCCAGGGCCAGGGAGATAGGCTGCGACTGCGTCAAGTTCCAGTCGTGGTCGGCCGAAAGCCTTTACTCGAAGTCCTACTACGCCGCCAACCCGATTGCGCGCCGGATCGTCAGCAAGTTCGCCCTGCCCGACGACGCCATGCGCGAGCTCGTCGGCTACTGTCGTTCGCTCGGCATTGCCTTCGCCTCTACCCCGTACGCTCCGGCCGAAGTCAGATTCCTGATCGACCACTGCGAGGTACCCTTCATCAAGGTCGCCTCGATGGAGCTGAACAACCTTCCCTTCCTCGACTTCATCGCGCGCACCGGCGTGCCCATCGTGCTGTCCACCGGCATGGGCGACATGGCGGAGATACGCACGGCGGTCGACACCATTGCCGCCGCAGGCAACACCAAGCTTTGCATCCTGCACTGCGTTTCCACCTATCCCGCGGCCCCGGCGGAGATCCGGCTCAACAACATCCTCGGCCTGCGCGACGAGTTCCCGCAGTATCCGATCGGCTATTCGGACCACTCGATGGGGTCGGAGTGCGCCGCGGCGGCAACAGCCATGGGCGCCTGCCTGATCGAGAAGCATTTCACGCTTGACCGCGAGCGGCTCGGCATGGACAACCAGATGGCGACTGAGCCGGCGGAGATGGCGGCGCTGGTCCAGGCCTGCCACAACGTCCATGTGGCACTGGGAGGTCGCGAACGCGTCGTCCCGCAGGCGGAACTGGAACAGCGAACGAAAATGCGCCGCAGCGTCGTTGCCGCGCGTGACCTGAAACAGGGCGATCGCATCACGCTCGCCGATCTTGACGCCAAACGTCCGGGCAGCGGCCTGCCACCGACAGCGATGGCTTCGCTGGTGGGCAAGCGCCTGCTGCGCGACATCGAGGCCGACACGCTGATCGGGGATAGCGATGTCGAGACCTGAAATGAACACACTCTTCATTTACTGCGCCGGCGGTTACGGCAAGGAAGTGATCGACGTGGCGCGGCGCCTCAACGCGGCACGTCCTGCATGGGACGCCATTCATTTTCTCGATGATGTCTGCACCACACCGACCATCCACGATGCGCGCGTGTTCTCTTTCGAGGATGCCTGGTCGCACATCGAAACAAATGGCGGTGAAGTCGTCATCGCTTCCGGCGAACCGGGCGTTCGTGCTGCGCTGCGCGAGAAGCTCGAAGGCCGCGGCATCCGGCTTGGCCGACTGATCGATGCCACTGCCCTGGTCAGCCAGACGGAATGCCTGTCGGATGGCGTGGTGATTTCCCAGTTCTGTTCCATCTCGCGCGATGCGCGGCTGGGATGCAATGTCTCCGTCAACCAGATGTCGATAGTCGGTCACGATGTCATCGTTGGCGAGAACACGGTGATTTCCTCGATGGTGAATATTGGAGGAAAATCCGTGATCGGCAGAAACACGTACATCGGCATGGGCGCGCTGGTCAAGGACATGGTGAAGATCGGCGACGGGGTGATCGTCGGCATGGGATCGGTGGTCTTCAACGACCTGCCGGACAATGTGGTCGCCCTGGGAAATCCGGCACGGCCGATGCGCCAGAACACCGAACAGCGCGTATTCAAGTAAAGCGGAGGCGAAGTGGGCAACAGGGAAAAATACGAAAAGGTCTTCATCGAATGCTTCGGCCTGACCCCGGACCAACTGGGCGAGAAGCTGGCATACCGCAGCGTCCAGGCCTGGGACTCCGCCGGCCACATGGGAATGATTGCAGCCCTAGAGGAAACCTTCGACATCATGCTGGAAACCGACGACATCATCGAGTTCAGTTCCTACGAGGTAGGCATCGGAATCCTGAAGAAATACGGGGTCGACCTGGGCACATGACGCTGCTCGGGTGCCGTTCGCCACAGGCAGTCGCCGTCCTTGCCGAGGAAGGGCCTGCGATCACCTACGGCGAACTGGCGACGCGGATCAGTGAATTTGCCGCGACGTATCCGGAAACCGGCCTCGCGTTCTGCCTCTGCAACAACGACCTGCCGTCGCTGCTGGGCTATCTGGGCAGCCTGGAACGCGGTGTGGTACCACTTCTCCTGCCGGGCGGCATGGACAAGGGCCGCCTCCTCGGCCTGATCGACGCCTATCGCCCGAAGTACCTGTTCCACCGGCGGCCCGACCTTGCGGAACTGTCTGGCACGCCCCTCCATCACTGCGATGCCTATGCCCTCGTCCGGATGGCGGATGGCGGGGACTATCCGCTGCATCCCGACCTCGCCTTGTTGCTGACCACCTCGGGCTCGACGGGTTCGCACAAGCTGGTCCGCCTCACGCGCGACAACCTGCTGGCCAATGCCGATTCGATCATCGACTACCTGCAGATCGATGAAGGCGAGCGCGCGGTGACCACCCTGCCGATGCACTATTCCTACGGCCTGTCGGTTACCAACAGCCACCTGCGCGCGGGTGCAACGGTGCTGCTCAATGACCGCTCGATCATGGAACGCGGCTTCTGGGACCAGGTGCAGCGGGACGGCGCGACCAGCATTGCCGGTGTCCCCTACACCTACGAGATGCTGTTACGGCTTGGCATCGGCCGCCTGAAGATGCCCGCAGTGCGGACCATGACGCAGGCCGGTGGACGCCTGTCGCCCGATCGCATACGCCGCGTCGCCGAAGCCTGTGCCGCGCGCAACATCCGTTTTTTCACCATGTACGGGCAGACCGAGGCCACCGCGAGGATTGCCTACCTGCCCTGCGGGGACACCCTGGCGCGGGCCGGCAGCATAGGCAAGGCGATCCCGCGCGGCTCGCTGTGGCTGGAGGACGAAGCCGGCAATCGAATCACCCAGCCGGGAACGCGGGGGGAACTGATTTACGCCGGGCCGAATGTCTGTATGGGCTATGCCAACTCATGGCAGGACCTGGCAGCCGGCGACGACAACCATGGACGGCTGCGCACAGGAGACCTGGCCGTCGTCGATGAGGACGGCTATTTCACCCTGGTCGGCCGCGCCAATCGCTTCATCAAAGTATTTGGCAACCGGGTCGCCCTCGACGATGTCGAGGCCATCCTCAATCAGCTTGACTTCACGGTCGCCGTAACGGGCATCGATGACCGCATTGAAGTCTTTCTCGAAGGGCACGTCGTGCCGGATGAACTGCGAAACAAACTGGCGGCAATACTGGGCCTGAATCCTGCGGCGATTGCGTTGAACGCGCTTGACCGCCTGCCGCGCCTAGAAAGCGGCAAGCTCGACTACACCACGCTCGCCCGTCGCGAGGACGCCGTCACCCATGTCGACTGATCCGGTCCGTGACAACGCCTCCGGGCACCCGTTCGCCCTTTCCGCCGCGCAGAAGCGGGCTGGCCTGCTGCCCGAACTGAATCGCCTGACCCGCCTTCATCATGCCGGTTGTCCCGAGTACCGCAAGCTGATCGACGCCTTGCATGGAGGGCCGGCACAGGTGGCGCGGATCGAGGACATCCCCTTCGTCCCGGTGCGCCTGTTCAAGCATTACGACCTTCGCAGCGTCGCCGAATCCGACATCGTGCGAACCATGGCCTCGTCGGGAACCTCCGGCCAGAGTGCGTCACGCATCCACCTCGACCAGGCCACGGCCGGACTGCAGACCCGCGCCTTGAGCGCCATCGTCGGCAGCTTCATCGGTAGCCGGCGCCTGCCCATGCTGGTCGTCGACTGCCGCGCTACCGTCACCAACCGGGCGGCGTTCTCCGCGCGTACGGCGGGCATCCTGGGCTTCTCGATATTCGGGCGCGACATCTGCTACGCGCTGGACGACAACATGCAGATCGACTTCACGGCCATCGATGTATTTCTGGCGCGCCACGGTTCCGGCCCGGTTCTGGTCTTCGGCTTCACCTCGGTGGTATGGCAGGACCTGGTACGCACGCTGGAGGACACGCAGCGTTCGCTGGCCATCCCCGGCGGCATTCTGATTCATGGCGGCGGCTGGAAGAAGCTGCTGGCCTCCGCGGTCTCGCCAGAGGAGTTCAAGGGCCGACTGGAGCAGTGCACCGCCATCCGGCAGGTCCACAATTACTACGGCATGGTCGAGCAGACCGGATCGATCTTCATGGAATGCGGGCACGGCGTTCTGCATGCGTCGGATTTCGGCGAAGTGATCATCCGCGATCCGCTGAGCTTTGCACCCGCGAGGCCGGGAAAGCCAGGGCTGATCCAGTTGCTTTCGGTGCTGCCGCAAAGCTATCCCGGCCACTCGATACTCTCGGAGGATCTCGGCACGCTGGTCGGTGTCGATGATTGCCCCTGCGGCCGCAAGGGCAGCCGCTTCCACGTGCATGGCAGGATCAAGGATGCCGAAACCCGGGGCTGCAGCGATGCCTATGGCGCCACCCGCTGAACTCGCCGCGACGATCGACTTCCTGCTCGGCAGCGCCGACAGCGTCGACACGTCGCCGGTAGCGATCTTCGCACCGGAGCGGGTGGCATTCCTCGCCCGCGTATCGGGCGCACTGTTCGCCGACCGGACGGCGGCACGCCTGCCCGATGTCGCCGCCTTTGCCTTCTGGTGCCGGCGCGCCAGCCTCGATGCGCTCGCCACGCGCCAGCGCCGTGAGCACCTGCGCGTCGGCCTCGGCGCGGTGTTCCACATCGCGCCGGCCAACGTGCCAATCAACTTCGCCTACTCGCTGGCCTTCTCCTTTCTTGCCGGCAATACCAGCATCGTGCGCCTGCCGTCGCGACCGAGCGAAGCGGTCGATGCCGTTCTGCGGGCCCTCGCATTGCAACTGGCGGAGCCGCAGCATACCGCCTTGCGCCCGGCCATCCACCTGTTGCGCTACGACCATGATGACCGCATCACCCGTTACTGGTTGCGAAACACGCTGGGCCGGGTAATCTGGGGCGGCGACGCGACGATCGACCACATGCGCTCGCTGGGGGCACACCCGCGCTCGCGCGAAATCGCCTTTCCGGATCGCTATTCCTTTGCCGCAATGAGCGCCGCTGCCATCGCCGCGGCCGACGCGGAGAAGCTCGCCGAACTCGCGCAGAAGCTCGCCAGCGACGTATACCTGATGGACCAGCGCGCCTGTTCCTCGCCACACCTGGTCGCCTGGATCGGCGGCGAAGCCGATACCGACAAGGCACGAACGCTCTTCTGGCCGGTCTTCGAGGCCCACGCGAAGGCGCGCTACCTGCCCGAACCGATCCACGCCATGGACAGGTTTGTCGATACCTGCCGCGAACTCATTGACGCCGACAACATTGCGGGAGTCTCGCTCAACCCGCCTGCCCTGACACGCATCCATCTGACACACGCGGCGAAGGATCTGTCGAGCCAGCGCGGGTATTACGGCACCCTGCACGAAGCCACGTTTGCCTCGCTGGCCGAGCTATCGGCCTCGGTCGATCCGCGCTGCCAGACCATGACCCATATCGGCTTCACCGAAGACGAGTTGAAGGCATTCGTGCTCGGCAACCGTCTGGCGGGGCTCGACCGCATCGTACCGGTCGGCGGCGCCCACGACATGAATGCCGTCTGGGATGGCTACGATCTGATCGACGCGATGTCGCGAATCGTCGACCTGAAAACCACAGGCGCCTGAATCGGATTGAAAACGGACGCCGCAGCGTCCGTCCGCTTTCAAAAGTCGGCGCTGGCGCTACGGCGAGCGCCGATCCGCTCAGGCCAGAGCCTTCAGCGCGGCATCGTAGTCAGGCTCCTCGGCGATCTCGGGCACCATCTGCGAATGGATTACCTTGTCGCTTTCGTCGAGCACGACGACAGCGCGTGCCGTCAGACCGATCATCGGCCCCTCGGCGAAGGCCACGCCCCAAGCCTTCATGAATTCGGGATGGCGGAAGGTCGACAGGTGGGCGACATTGCCAAGACCCTCCATCTCGCAAAAGCGCTTGGCAGCGAACGGCAGATCGCCCGATACGCACAGCACGACGGTGTTTGCCAGGCTGCTGGCGGCCTCGTTGAAGCGGCGCGTGGACTTGGCGCAGGTCGGCGTATCGATGCTCGGGTAGATGTTCAGGACCTTGCGCTTGCCGGCAAAGTCCTTCAGGCCGACATCCGCCAGCGTGGCGGTGGTCAGCGTCATCGCCGGAGCGGAGGCGCCGACGCCGGGAAAATCTCCGTCGACTCGAACCGGGGTGCCGCGCAGGGTTACGGTTGTACTCATCTGTGACTCCTCTTTCGTTGGGTGGGTTTGTCGTGGTGGCCTGGATCAGTGTACCCGAGCCAGCCGCGGAAGAACTGCGTTTGCATTGGCCGATGTTGCGGCGGCGACATCCTCGACTGAAATGCCGCGCAGTTCGGCCAGCGTCTGCGCAATGCGCGGCAACTGGTCCGGAGCGTTGCGCCCACCGGTCAGCCAGTCCGGCGCGATGTCGGGGGCATCGGTTTCCAGCACGATCGAATCAAGCGGCAGCGTCGTCGCCAGTTCGCGGATGCGCGTCGCGCGGGGGAAGGTCATCGCGCCGCCAAAGCCCAGCTTGAAACCGAGCTTGATGAACTCGTCGGCCTGCTGGCGGCTGCCGTTGAAGGCATGGGCGATGCCACCCCCAACGCGGCAGCGGCGCAGATGTCCGAGCACCGGATCGACGGCGCGTCGAACATGCAGCAGCACCGGCAGTCCGGCATCCCGCGCCAGTTCAAGCTGCGCCGCAAACCAGCCCTCCTGCAGCACGTCATCACGCGGTTCGAGGTAGCGATCGAGGCCGATCTCGCCTACTGCCACCGGCGACTCCTGCCTCAGGATTTCACGCAAGGCGTCCAGATCCTCGTCACGGGCGCGGCCGGCATACAGCGGATGGATGCCGAAGGCCGGCACGCAGCCCGGGTAGTCACGACATACCGAGGCCACGGCTCCGAAGTTCGCTCGCTCCACCGCAGGTATCACCATGCGCCAAACGCCGGCGGCGCGGGCTGCTGCGGCCACCCCGTCACGATCGGCATCGAACTCGGCGGCATCGAGGTGGCAGTGGGTATCGACCAGCACCGACTAGTCCGTCTCGTCGATCCAGGCCTGCTGTATGGCTTCCAGCTTCTTCTCGCCGCAATGGCTTTCGTTTTCCTCGAATCCGGGCAGGGCCATGACCCAACGCATCAGGTCGACAAAATTGAGGCGCGTTGGATCGACGTCGGGATGCGCGTCTGCGAGCTGGATCGCAATCTCCAGGGAATCCGTCCACTTCACTTTTTCGAGTGTCCTTCCTTGACCATGTTGATCGTGTATTTCGGAATCTCCACCACCAGCGGCATCGTGGCAACCACCGCCTGACATGACAGGCGGGAGCTGGGCTCCAGACCCCAGGCCTTGTCCAGCAAGTCTTCCTCGACTTCTTCCGCCTCCCCCAGCGAGGCAAATCCCTCGCGGATCACGACGTGACAGGTGGTGCAGGCACAGGATTTCTCGCAGGCGTGTTCGATCTCGATGTCGTTTTCGAGCAGTGCGTCGCAAATCGTGGTGCCGGGCGCCGCCTCGATGACGGCGCCATCCGGGCAGAGCTCCACGTGCGGCAGGACAATGATCTGGGTCATGCGTCAATTCCGATCTGGTCAATCTTCTTGCCGGACAGCGCCTTGCTGACACTCTTGTTCATGCGGCGCGCGGCGAACTCGTTGGTGCCCCTGGACAATGCATCCATGGCGACGTCGATGGCGCGTCGGTCATCGCCCATGCTCGCCGCCTGCAGGCGGACGATGGCATTGTCGATATGCGAGCGCTCCCCCGCCGAAAGCAGTTCGGCATCCTCGCGCAATGCCGACTGAACGGCCTCGATCAGGCGCTGAGCCTCGACCTGCGCTTCGCGCAGGGCACGACGGAAGGCGTCATCGGAGGCGTGGCTGAAGCTGTCCTTGAGCATTGCCGCGATCTCATCGTCGCTGAGGCCATAGGACGGCTTCACCTCGATGCGCGCCTCATGGCCGGTGGTCTGCTCGCGTGCCGTGACCGACAGCAGGCCGTCTGCATCCACCTGGAAGGAAACGCGGATGCGCGCTGCGCCCGCCACCATCGGTGGAATGCCGCGCAACTCGAAACGCGCCAGGCTGCGGCAGTCGGACACCAGTTCACGCTCGCCCTGCACGACATGCACCGCAAGCGCCGTCTGGCCGTCCTTGTAGGTGGTGAATTCCTGGGCCCGCGCAACGGGGATCGTGCTGTTGCGCGGAATCACCTTTTCAACCAACCCGCCCATGGTCTCCAGGCCGAGCGACAATGGAATCACGTCGAGCAGCAGCCAGTCGTCACCGGCGGCACGATTGCCGGCCAGCAGGTTGGCCTGGATCGCCGCGCCAAGCGCCACGACCTTGTCCGGATCGAGATTGTTAAGCGGTTCCTGGCGAAAATACTCGCCCACGGCATGCTGGATCTGCGGCATGCGCGTGGCACCGCCGACCATCACCACACCCTTGACCTCCTCGGGTGACAGGCCAGCATCGCGCAAGGCTTTCCGCGTCGGTACCAGCGTCTTCTGCACCAGGGTGCGCGTAATCTCGGTGAATACATCGGTGGTCAGCGTGACATCAACATATTCGCCGCTGCCAAGCTTGACGGTGATCGGCGCTTCGCCATGGACCGAGAGGTATTCCTTGGCCTCGCGCGCCTTCACCTGGAGCAGGCGCACATCCTGCGGCGAGAGCGGCGCCAGCCCGGCCTGCTCGATGATCCAGCAGAAAACGCGATGGTCGAAATCGTCGCCGCCAAGGGCCGAATCGCCGCCGGTAGCCATCACTTCGAAGACCCCTTTCGACAGCCGCAGGATCGAGATGTCGAATGTGCCGCCGCCGAGATCGAAGACGGCAAACACGCCTTCCGCACCGTTGTCCAGCCCGTAGGCGATGGCGGCGGCGGTAGGTTCGTTAAGCAGGCGCAGGACGTTGAGCCCGGCAAGGCGCGCGGCATCCTTGGTGGCCTGGCGCTGAGCGTCGTCGAAATAGGCTGGAACGGTGATCACCACGCCGGTCAGTTGGCCACCGAGCGAAGCCTCGGCGCGCATGCGCAGGGCCTTCAGGATTTCGGCCGAGACCTCGACCGGGCTCTTGACGCCCTGGGCAGTCTTGAGCTTGACCATGCCTTCGGCATCGATGAAGTCATAGGGCAGCATCTCGACGTGGGCGATATCCTTGCGCCCGCGCCCCATGAAGCGCTTGGCCGAGACGATGGTATTGCGCGGATCGGAAGACTGGTGCGCCTGTGCCGCATAGCCTGTTTCGACTTCGCCGGCACCGGCGTAGCGCACGATGGACGGCAGCAGGGGACGCCCGCGTTCATCGTTGAGCACCACGGCAAGGCCGCTGCGCACGGTGGCCACCAGCGAGTTGGTCGTGCCGAGGTCGATGCCGACCGCCAGACGGTGTTCGTGGGGAGCCGCGGACTCGCCGGGCTCCGCGATTTGCAGAAGTGCCATGAGCTTCGTTCAGTGGCGTCCTTGCGGACGCTTCGGGTTATTGGTCGTCTTCAGGCAAGCACGGCTTCGAGCGCATCGTCGATGTCCTGCAAGAGCTTTTCCTGAAACATCAGTTGTCTTACCAGTGCCGTGGCCGCCGCGTAGTCGGCATCGGCGTCAATCATGCCTTGCAGGCGCTGGTACTCGGCCTTCATTTCGCCGATCACGCCGCGACGCAGGCGATCGAGCGCCCCGTCATCGGCCGCGGCCTTGGCCTCGGCGACCGATTCGCGCAACTCCATCTGCGCGACAAGGAACTCCATCGGCATCGCCGTATTGCTTTCCACCTGCACGTCGTGGCCGAGCAGGCCCAGCAGATAGCGGGCGCGCGTCAGCGGCGACCTGAGCGTCTGATACGCCTCATTGACCCGCGTCGCCCATTGCATCGCCTTCCGCTGGTCTGCGTCGGCGGCCTGGGCATGCTTGTCCGGGTGCACCAGTGCCTGCACCTCGCGAAAGCGTGCCTCCAGTGCTGCGGTGTCCACTCCTTGTGCCTGCGGCAAGCCGAACAGGGCGAAATGGTCGGCGGAAAAATCCAGGTCCTGTAGCGTCACGACGGCCCGGACGTCAAACGTTGAAGGACTCGCCACAACCGCAGGCGTCCTTGACGTTGGGGTTGTTGAACTTGAAGCCCTCGTTGAGGCCCTCGCGTGTGTAGTCGAGTTCGGTTCCGGAAAGATAGGGCAGGCTCTTGGGGTCGACGAAGACCTTGACGCCGTGACTGCTGAATTCGACATCCTCAGGATTCGGTGCGTCGGCGAATTCCAGCTTGTAGGCCATCCCCGAACAGCCGGAGGTACGCACGCCGAGGCGGATGCCGATGCCCTTGCCGCGCTTGGTCAGGAACCGGGCGATGTGGTCGGCAGCACGGGCACTCAGGGTGACCGGCGCGGCTCGCTCGGTGCCCTGCCAGCCGGCAGGTACCGCCTGCGGTGCCGCTGCGGGATTCTCGGTGGTGGTACAGGCACTCATTTCAGCCTCCGTGCTTTTTCTTGTAGTCGGCCACGGCCGCCTTGATGGCGTCCTCGGCAAGGATCGAGCAGTGAATCTTGACTGGCGGCAGGGCCAGTTCCTCGGCGATCTGGGTGTTCTTGATCTCCAGGGCTTCGTCTATGGTCTTGCCCTTCACCCATTCGGTCACCAGCGACGAGGAGGCAATCGCCGAACCGCAGCCATAGGTCTTGAACTTGGCGTCTTCGATGACGCCATCCTTGCCGACCTTCAACTGCAGTTTCATCACGTCGCCGCAGGCCGGAGCACCGACCATGCCGGTGGCGACGCCATCGTCATCCTTGGAAAAGGAGCCGACGTTGCGGGGGTTTTCGTAGTGATCGAGTACTTTTTCGCTATATGCCATGATGGTTTCCTCAGTGTGCAGCCCATTGAACGGAATTCAAATCAACGCCGTCCTTGTACATTTCCCACAGCGGTGACAGCTCGCGCAGCTTGCCCAGCTTGTCATGCAGCAGCTTGACGGTGAAATCGACGTCCGCCTCGGTGGTGAAGCGCCCCAGGGTGAAGCGGATCGAGCTGTGCGCCAATTCGTCGGAACGGCCCAGCGAGCGCAGGACATAGGACGGCTCCAGGCTGGCGGAGGTGCAGGCCGAGCCGCTGGACACGGCAATGTCCTTCACCGCCATGATCAGGGATTCGCCTTCGACGAAATTGAAGCTGACGTTGAGGTTGTGCGGCACCCGCTGTTCGAGGTCGCCATTGACGTAGGTTTCCTCGATATCCATCAGGCCCTTCAGCAGCTTGTCACGCAGCATGCGGATGCGCTCGTTCTCGGTGGCCATCTCTTCGCGCGCCAGACGGAAGCACTCGCCCATGCCGACGATCTGATGCGTTGCCAGCGTGCCGGAACGCATGCCGCGCTCGTGCCCACCGCCGTGGATCTGCGCTTCCAGGCGTACGCGCGGCTTGCGCCGTACATAGAGGGCGCCGATACCCTTCGGCCCGTAGGTCTTGTGCGCGCAGAAGGACATCAGGTCGACCTTCAGCCTGGACAGGTCGATGGGCATCTTGCCGGTCGCCTGAGCCGCATCGACGTGAAAGATGACACCCTTCTCGCGACAGATTTCACCAATCTCGGCGATCGGCTGGATCACCCCAATCTCGTTGTTGACCGCCATTACCGAAGCCACCACGGTGTCGGGGCGCAGGGCAGCACGGAACTGTTCGGTCGTGATCAGGCCGTTTTCCTGCGGCACCAGATAGGTCGCCTCGAAGCCCTGGCGTTCGAGTTCCTTGACGGTGTCGAGCACGGCCTTGTGCTCGGTGGCGACGGTGATGAGGTGCTTGCCCTTGGTCGCGGCATAAAAGTGCGCAGCGCCCTTGATCGCCAGGTTGTTCGATTCAGTCGCGCCGGAGGTCCAGATGATCTCCTTGGCATCGGCGCCGACCAGCGCGGCCACCTGCTCCCGTGCTTCCTCGACGGCATGCTCGGCATCCCAGCCATAGACATGGGAACGCGAGGCCGGATTGCCAAAATGCTCGGTCAGCCAGGGAATCATCTTCGCCGCCACGCGCGGATCGACCGGCGTGGTCGCCGAGTAGTCAAGATACACGGGCAGTTTCATTCCTGAATCCATCTGAAATTTCTCCAGTTCAGCCGACAAGGGCGGTCAAGCCCTTGAGTTGAGTGATTGTAGTAGCCAAGTCGCGCAAAAATTCACGGACCTGGACCTGGGTATTGCCTTCGCCGACACTGACGCGCACCGCACCACGCGCCCGTTGCGGTGCCACGCCCATCGCCAGCAGGACGTGAGACGGCTCGGGGTTGGCGCTCGAGCAGGCGGCTCCGGCGGCCACCGCAAAGCCGGCGCGGTCGAGCTTGCCGACCAGGGTTTCACCATCGATGCCATCGACGGCGAAGTAACAGGTATTGGGCAGGCGCTCGGCTGCCGCGGCGAAGATCATCGCCCCGAGCCGGCGCAGGCCAACCTCAAGTTCATCGCGCAAAGCCAGCATGTCGTGGCGCCGCTGGTCGAGTCCGCCGGCCGCGATTTCCGCAGCAACGCCGAATCCGACAATTGCCGCGACATTCTCGGTACCGGAGCGAAGTCCGCGTTCATGGCCGCCTCCTGCGATCAGGGGCTGCAGTTCGACACGTTTATCGACCACCAGCGCACCGGCGCCCTTGGGCCCTCCGAGTTTGTGCGCCGACAAGGTCATGGCGTGGACGCCGGCCGCATTGAGGGCACGGAAATCCAGGGGCAGGCGGCCGAACGCCTGCACGGCATCGGTATGGAACCATGCCGGAGTCGGTGCCGCCAAAGCCGCGAGGGCGGAGATATCCTGTACCGCGCCGGTTTCGTTGTTGGCCAGCATGACCGACACCAATGCAGGCTTTTCGCCAAGTGCCTCCGAAAAGTCGGCGCTGGCAACACGGCAATTCGCGTCGACGGCGATCTCGCGCAGCCGCCAGCCGGAACGCACAAGCTGACGCGCCGGTTCGCGCACGCAGGGATGCTCGATGGCGGATATCGCCACCGCGCCCGGCGCCAGGAAAGCCGCAGCACCCTTGATGAAAAGGTTGTTGGCTTCCGAGCCGCCACTGGTAAATAGCACTTCCGTCGGATGCGCACCCACCGCACAGGCGACGCGCTGTCGCGCCTCGTCTATGGCGCGACGCGCCGCCCTGCCGTACTCGTGCCGGCTCGACGCATTGCCGTACTGGTGCTCCAGATACGGCAGCATCGCCTCCCGCACCCGCGCATGTGGCGGGGTGGTGGCATTGTGGTCGAAGTACACCGGCGCAAACATGGCGGCTATCCCTGTCCTCAGGCCGCCGCCAGTTCCTCGGCCGGCCGGCGCACGCGGCGCAAGGGACGCTCGTCGTGCAGCACCGCGGCCTGGCCGGTTTTTTCGCGCTGCTGGGCGACAAGCTCGGCCAGCGTCACGGAACTCAGGTACTCGAACATCTTTTCGTTCAGGCTGGTCCACAGGTCATGCGTCATGCACGGACGCTGATCCTCGGCGCAGTTGCCCTTGCCGCCGCAATTGGTGGCATCCAGCGACTCGTCCACCGCATGGATGATGTCCGCCACGGAAATGCCCTCCAGGGGCTTGGCCAGGCAGTAGCCACCACCGGGGCCGCGCACGCTGGACACGAGGTGGCGGCGACGCAGCTTGCCGAACAACTGCTCCAGATAGGAAAGGGAAATCTTCTGGCGTTCGCTGATCCCAGCCAGCGTGACCGGGCCGGCGTGCTGACGCAGGGCAAGGTCGATCATCGCGGTAACGGCAAAGCGTCCTTTGGTTGTCAGTCTCATGTCTACTCTCCGTAGGGTTATTGCATTCGGTTGACCGCTCCGGACGACATACCTGAGCGATTCCGTCAACTATATTGGGATCCGAGTAAATTAGTCAACTATTTTCGAGATCAGCTTTGGATCGAAATTGTCCGCCGTGGCCACGTCGTCCTCCAGGGTTACCCCGCAGCGCTCCATGGTCTTGATCATGGCCTCGATGCGCCTGTCGGTTTCCACCGCGTGGTCGAGCAGGCCGTGAATGGCCAGGGCCAGCGGATCATCCTCCGCGCGTGTCACGGCATAGGCCGAGAAACCCATCTGCCCGGCCTTGACTTCGCGATCGATCTCGCTGCGATCCTCGATGATCCGCGCGGGGATGCCGACAGCGGTCGCACCGGCCGGCACGTCGCGCACCACCACGGCATTCGAGCCGACCTTGGCCGCCTCTCCCAAAGTAATCGGCCCGAGCACCTTGGCCCCGGCACCGATCACCACGCCCTGCTTCAGCGTCGGGTGTCGCTTGCCTTTGTTCCACGAAGTCCCCCCAAGGGTGACACCGTGATACAGGGTGCAGTCGTCCTCGATCTCGGCCGTTTCACCGATGACCACGCCCATGCCATGGTCGATGAATACCCGCCGGCCGATGGTGGCGCCCGGGTGGATCTCGATGCCGGTGATCCAGCGCGTGAAATGAGACAAGAGGCGCGCCATCCAGCGCAGGCGCAGCGACCACAAGCCATGTGAAACCCTGTGCAGGGTAAGGGCATGGAAGCCGGGGTAGCAGGTCAGCACCTCCCAGGTCGAGCGGGCCGCCGGGTCGCGGTCAAAAACGCAGGCAATGTCTTCGCGCAAACGAGTGAACATGATTGAATCTATTGAAATTTTATGGAATGTTAAGAAACCCGAGCGAAAAGATCAAGTTTTATTTGCCCGAGTCATCCCCGGTTTTGGTTTGGCGTGGCTTTTTGACGTGCCCCGGAGCGCCTGGCAGTGGCTCCTCAAGTGCTGCCACCATACCGCGCAGAATGTTCACTTCCTCTTTTTCCGGCACTGCGCGCGCCAGCAGCCGCCGCAGGCGCGGGATGAGGCGCTTGGGTCTTGCCGGGTCGAGGAAGCCGCTGCCGATCGCGGCGCGCTCGATGTGCGCAAGCAGACCTTCGACCTCTTCGTAGCTTGCCGGCAGACCGGCACCCGAAATTTCCGGCGGCCGACCCGGATCAAGCGCGGCCAGCCGCAGTTCGTAACTCATCACCTGGACCGCGGCAGCGAGGTTCAGGGAACTGAACTCCGGATCCACCGGGATCATCGCCCACAAGCTGCACTGCCCGAGTTCCTCGTTGGAAAGGCCCGATGTTTCGTTGCCAAAGACAATGGCGACATCGCCGGCAGTGGCCATGCGCAGGATCTCGGCCGCCGCGTCGCGCGCCCAGAAGGCCGGCGTGGCCAGTTCGCGCCGCCGCGCCGTCATGGCCACGGCCGCCACCGTGCCGTGCAGTGCCTGCGACAACTGGTCGACCACGACGGCGTTGACGAGGAGGTCGGTGGCACCGGCCGCCATGGCGTCGGCCTGGGCATGCGGGAATTCGCGCGGCGCGACCAGGAACAGGCGCGACAGCCCCATCGCCTTCATCGCCCGTGCAGCACCGCCGATGTTTCCGGGGTGGCTGGGATGGGAAAGCACCACGCGGACGCGGTCGAGTATCGCTGCGGCAGGAGTCGGGATGATCGTCATAAATAGGGCCGCAGCCGGAAGCCGCGATAGAATTCGGCACTCGCTCGCCATGCGCGACTCAAGCCCGCCCCCGCCCGAATCATGCATCCCACGTTGAACATCGCCGTCAAGGCCGCACGCCGTGCCGGCCAGATCATCAACCGCGCCAGCCTGGACATCGAGAAGCTGAAGATCGACGTCAAGCGGCAGAGCGACTTCGTCACCGAAGTGGATCGCGCGGCCGAGGCCGCCATTCTGGATGTCCTGCGTGACGCCTTTCCGGGGCACGGAATTTTAGCAGAGGAGTCCGGCCTTGCCGGCACCAACCCGGACGCCGAGTACCAGTGGATCATCGACCCGCTGGACGGCACCACCAACTTCATCCACGGCCTTCCGCAGTACGCGATTTCCATCGGTCTGGCGCACAAGGGCCAGATCACCCAGGCCGTCGTCTATGACCCGAACCGCAACGAGCTATTCACCGCCAGCCGCGGCGGCGGCGCCTTCCTCAACGACAAGCGCATGCGCGTGAGCAAGCGCACCCGCCTCGACGAAGCCCTGATCGGCACCGGCTTTCCCTACCGCATGTTCGACCACATCGACGCCTACCTGGCGATCTTCCGCGACGTCGCGCAAAAAACCGCCGGCATGCGCCGTCCGGGTGCGGCGGCGCTCGACCTGGCCTGGGTCGCCTGCGGCCGCATGGACGGCTTCTGGGAACTCGGGCTCTCGCCCTGGGACATGGCGGCCGGCACCCTGCTGATTACCGAGGCCGGCGGACTTGTCGGCGACCTTTCCGGCGAACCCGGCTACCTCAAGACCGGCAACATCGTCGGTGGCAACCCGAAGGTCTTCGCCCAACTGCTGCAGATCATTGCGCCGCACCGGACGGCCGCACTCGCTGCCTGACAGCGCGGGCATGGCGGAAGCGCCCAGCCCCGCCGAACTGGCGGCCCACACCCCGGTCATGCAGCAATGGCTGCGCCACAAGGCGCAGCACGAGGACAAGCTGCTGTTCTTCCGCATGGGCGATTTCTATGAGCTGTTCTACGAGGACGCCGAACGCGCCGCCCGCCTGCTCGACATCACCCTGACCGCGCGCGGGCAATCCGCCGGCAAGCCCATCGCCATGGCCGGCATCCCCTACCATGCGGTCGACGGCTACCTCGCCAAGCTGGTCAAGGCGGGCGTCTCGGTGGCGATCTGCGAACAGGTCGCCGATCCGGCGCAGGCCAAGGGTCCGGTGGAACGCGCGGTTACCCGCATCGTCACCCCGGGCACGCTGACCGACGCCAACCTGCTCGACGACCGCAATGAAAGCCTGCTGCTGGCGCTGACCACCGACCGCCAGCGCACCGGGCTGGCCTGGCTCAATCTGGCAAACGGCGACCTGCGCCTGCTCGAATGCGGCACCGAGGCACTGCCGGCCCACCTTGAGCGCCTGCGCCCGGCCGAGCTGCTGCTGCCTGACGGCCAGCGCGCCGCCCTGCCTGAGCATCGCGCGGTGGTGCAGCGCCTGCCCGACTGGCATTTTGACGAGCGCGCGGCGGCCCATGCGCTTGCCGAACACTTCGGCACGCGCGACCTGGCCGGCTTCGGTGTCGCCGGCGAAACCCTTGCCCTGGCGGCCGCCGGCGCGCTATACCGGTATGCGCAGGCCACCCAGCTCCAGTCCCTGTCCCACGTCTCGGGCCTGAACGTCGAGCGCGAAGGGCATTTCCTGCGACTGGACGCGGCGACCCGACGCAACCTCGAACTCACCGAGACGCTGCGCGGCGAGCCCACGCCGACCCTGCTCTCCCTGCTCGATACCTGTGCCACCAGCATGGGCTCGCGCTGGTTGCGCCATTGCCTGCACCATCCGCTGACCGACCGGCGCATCCCGCAGGCCCGCCACGAGGCCATCGGCGCCCTGCTTGGCGAATCCGGCCACGGCCCGGCACCGGCCGTGGGCAAGGCGCTGGCGGGTATCGCCGACATCGAACGCATTGCCGCCCGCATCGCCCTCAAGAACGCCAGGCCGCGCGACCTGTCCGCACTGCGCGACAGCCTGGCACGACTGGACGGAATACGTGCAAAAGTCGGCGCTGGCGACACGGCGCAGCGCCTTGCCGAGCTGCTTGTCGACCTCGCCACACCGCATGCCTGCGTGCGCCTGCTGACAGACGCCGTCGCCGCGGAACCTTCCGCCCTGCTGCGCGAGGGTGGCGTCATCGCGCCCGGCTACAGTGCCGAACTCGACGAGCTGCGCGCGATCCAGGACAACTGCGGCGCCTTCCTCGTCGAACTCGAAGCGCGCGAGCGCGAACGCAGCGGCATCGCCAGCCTCAAGGTCGAGTTCAACAAGGTCCATGGCTTCTACATCGAAGTCACCCACGCCAATGTCGACAAGGTGCCGGAGGACTACCGCCGCCGCCAGACCCTGAAGAACGCCGAGCGCTACATCACGCCGGAACTCAAGGCCTTTGAGGACAAGGCGCTGTCGGCCAACGAACGCGCACTGGCACTGGAGCGCCGCCTGTGGGACGAACTGCTCGACGCCCTGGCGATCCACATCCCGCCCCTGCAGCGCATCGCCCGCGCGCTCGCCGAGCTCGACGGGCTGGTCGCCCTGGCATTGGCGGCAGCAAAGCACGACTTCCGCGCCCCCGAGTTCCGCGACGAGCCGGGGCTGGAAATCGACGCCGGCCGCCATCCGGTGGTCGAAGGCCAGCTCGCCGGGCAGGCCTTCATCGCCAATGACATGCGCCTGGGCAGTGGCCGGCGCATGCTGCTGATTACCGGCCCGAACATGGGCGGCAAATCGACCTACATGCGTCAGGCGGCGCTGATCGTGCTGCTGGCACACTGCGGCAGCTTCGTCCCGGCGCAGGCCTGCCGGCTGGGGCCGATCGACGCCATCTACACCCGCATCGGCGCTTCCGACGACCTCGCCTCGGGGCGCTCCACCTTCATGGTTGAAATGACCGAGGCAGCCGCGATCCTCAACGGCGCCACCGACAGGTCGCTGGTCCTGATGGACGAGATCGGTCGCGGCACCTCGACCTTCGACGGGGTCGCCCTGGCCTTCGCCATTGCCCGCCACCTGCTGGAAAAGAACCGTGCCTGGACCCTGTTTTCGACCCACTATTTCGAGCTGACGCGCCTGGCACTGGATACGCCGGTGTGCGCCAACGTCCACCTCGATGCTGTCGAGCATGGTCACAAGATTGTCTTCCTGCACGCGGTCGAGGAAGGACCCGCATCGCAAAGCTATGGCGTGCAGGTCGCCGCCCTGGCCGGCATGCCGCCCGCCGTGGTGCGCGAGGCACGCCGCCGCCTGGCCCTGCTGGAAAATCGCGAGGCCGGCTCGCTGCAGCAGCCTGACCTGTTCGCCAGCGCCCCGCCCCTGCCCGAACCGCCGCATCCGGCACTCGACACCTTGCGCGATCTCAACCCGGACGAGCTCAGCCCGCGCGAGGCCCTCGACCGGCTTTACCAGCTCGTCCGGCTGGCCAAGGCATGAACGGCGCATGACGGTGCCGACCACATCCGCTGCGCACGACACCACCGTCCTCGTGGTTGACGACCACCCGGTCAATCTCCTGCTGTTGCGCAAGCTCCTCGAACCGCATTACCGGGTGCTGACCGCCGACAATGGCGCCAAGGCGATCGCGCAGGCACATGCGGACACGCCGCCCGAACTGATCCTGCTGGATGTCATGATGCCCGACATGAGTGGCTATGAGGTCTGCAAGGTACTCAAGGACGACGCGGCCACGCGCGACATACCGGTGATCTTCGTCACCTCGATGGCGGAAATGGAAAGCGAAGAACAGGGCCTGTCGCTGGGCGCGGTCGATTACCTTACCAAGCCGATCAGTGCGCCCATCCTGCTGGCGCGCGTGCGCAACCACCTGGCGCTGCGCCGCCAGGCGCTGCAACTCTCGGACCTCAACCGCTCGCTGTCGCAGCGTGTCGCCGATGGCGTGGCGCAACTCGAACGCATGGGCCGCCTGCGCCGCTTCTTTTCGCCCGCAGTGGCCGACCTGCTGCTCACCGGCGATGCCGAGGATCCGCTGAAGACCCATCGCCGCGAGATCGTCGTGGTTTTCATCGACCTGCGCGGTTACACGCTGTTTACCGAAGAGCATGATGCCGACGAGGTGATGCGCGTCCTCGGCGAGTTCCATGCCGCGATGGGCGGCATCATCATGGCCTATGGCGCCACACTGGAACGCTTCGCCGGTGACGGCATGATGATCTTCTTCAACGATCCCCTGGAGATCGATGAGCCGGCCGTCGTTGCCGTGCGCATGGCGATCGAAATGCAGCAACGATTCAGCGCGCTGCGCGATACCTGGCAGACGCGCGGCTATACCCTGGCCATGGGCATCGGCATCGCCCAGGGCGTCGCCACCATAGGGGCCATCGGCTTCGAGGGCCGGCGCGACTACGGGGCGATCGGCAGCGTCACCAACCTGGCGGCGCGACTGTGTGCCGAGGCGCGCGGCGGCCAGATACTCGTGGCACCGCTGGCAGCCGCCAATGCCGGACGCCTGATTCCGCTGCACGGTGCCGGCGAGCTGAAGCTCAAGGGCTTTGCCGCACCGGTGGAAGTATTCGAGCCGACACCCGCAGATTGACAAGCGGCGACCGTAAGGGTCGCCGGACGTCGCTTCAGTGGAACTCGTCCTCGTGTGGAACGGGGGCCGGCATCACCAGAATGCCCTCGTCGAGCAGTTCCAGGGTTTCGTCAGCGCTGGCCACGCCACGGATGTTGCGCGCCGGTGCCTCGTCGTAATGGATGCGCCGGGCTTCCTCGGGAAAGCGCTCACCGACATTCTCCGCCTGCCGCGCCACCTGCACCAGCGCGTGGTACATCCGTGCCAGCACCGGAGCATCGGGCATCGGCTGGGCGGATGCGGGCTTCGTCACGGCGTCGCCGGGCATCACATCCTGAGCCGCGCGCCGGACGTACGGCGCCGACGGCAACAGCCGAACCATGGCGGTATTGCATTCCGGGCAGTTGACGAGCTTGCGTTCGCACTGGCTGCGAAACGCATCGGCCGAGGCAAACCAGCCCTCGAAACGATGGCCGGAATCACAGAGGATGTTGAGGACGATCACGAATACGTTGATTTCCGCGGTGAATCAGCATTTTCGCACGCCAATCCGGGCCGGCGCCACGTATTTTCCGCAGATTGATCGTAGTTTCCACAGGGATCGCGGCAAAGCCGATTCGATTATGCTGGCGCTCCGGAGATCTTCGGATTCCTCTGCCGCGCCAAGGGCGCCGGCAACGACATGCCAGCCGACTGCAAGGTCACGCCATGACACAAGCGACTTCTCTTCCAACCCGCACTGCCTCTCCCGGCGAAGTGATCTTCGCCGAAGGATCGACCGCCAATCCGGTGATGTACGTCATCAAGGAGGGCTCCGTCGAAATCTCGATCACCCGCGACGAGCGCAGGGTAGTGCTCTCGACCCTGCAGAAGGGGCAGTTCTTCGGCGAGATGGCGCTGCTATCCACGGAGCCGCGCAGCGCCACTGCCAGGGCCCTCAGCTACTGCGAGTTCCAGGTGATCGAAGCCGCCGCGCTCGATCGCCTGATCGACAAGTCATCCCCGATCGTGCGCTACATGCTGCGAACCCTGATTGCCATGGTCAAGCGCAAGGACGAGCTGGTCGCCAAGCACGCGATGGGCTCGTCGGTGATCGTCGCCTATGCGCAACTGCTCGAACTCATCGCGGCACCGGAGGCGGCGTCGGGCAAGCTGCGGCGCGAGCGCGAATCGGAGGTCTCCCTGCCGCACGACGAAATAGTTGACCAGTGCATGCGCATTCTTCGCCATTCCCGCCAGGAGGTCATCGCGACCCTGAAGCACATGTTCAAGCTCGGCCTCATCACCATCGAGAGCGGGCGGCCGGGCTATCGCAAGGTAAGGATGAACGACAAGATCGTGACCATGGACGACGGCAAGCCGACTTACCGCAACATTCGCTTCAATCACGAGGAAATCGTTGCCAAGGCGAAGAACCTGCCCGAATCATCCAGCCTTGATCTGGCTGGATTCGTCCGAAGCGAGCTTGAGCTGATCGGCCTGCAGGACGTCGAAGCTCTGGTTGGCATCGATCGCGACGCCATCCTGCGCAAGCTGGCCTCGGGCGAATTTGCCGAAGATGCCTTTGTCTTCCGCAAGTCGGAAGTCATGCGCCTGTACGAGGCAAACGGCGCGGCCTATTTCTCTGGCTGAAACGTCCCTTGCCGACAGATCCGGCGACGGCCGAACGCGGTGGTGGAATCGAGGATGTTGGTGCCCGCGAGCCGGAATGTACAATCAGCAATCGCTCGCCAGGGTGGTGAAATTGGTAAACACAGCGGTCTTAAACACCGCCGCTCTAAAAAGGCTTGCCGGTTCGAGTCCGGTCCCTGGCACCAGCCTGGCAAGGCTTCCAGGTTCGCGCCGACTGGTGCACTATTCGCTCATATTCCAAGCAAAGACGGAATTGTGCATGCGGAGTCGCCGTTAATGAAGCCGGCCTGCGGATCAGCGAGCATCACCAGAATGCAAAGATCACCAATGTAGAGGTGGAGCAGATTCGGGCCTTGGCCGGGGTCGGCTTGGGGTTCGTACCACCTTGCCGGCCCGCTTTCCCGGCGATCCCAGCCGGGGCGGTTGAATCATTTCAGTGCTCAAGCGCCATGCGCGCGATGAATCCAGATCGCGTTTCGCCAGCCGCCTTGGCTTGCGTATCGAGGCGATGCAATACCCGCCGGGGCAGGCTGATATTCACGCGCTCCAAGGTCTCATCCAAAACGGCCGGGTCGACCTTCACCAGTGCCCATATCCAGCTCTTGTACTCCTTGTGGGCCTTGCGCAGAGTGTCGATGTCTGACGGCTTTGGAATCTCCTGACCAGTGTCTAGCGCAGTTTCAATCCAAGCCGTGATCGCTTCTTCTGCATTCGTCATGGCTTCGTCCATGGTATTTCCAGCAGAAAAGCAGCCGGGTAGATCAGGAACAGCGACGCCGAAGGCTTCGGTATCGGTTCCAGGTTCGATAGCAACGGGGTAGCGCATGGCAGTTACCTCTCAACAATTCCAGCCTGCCGCCTGATGGCCTTTACCAAGCCTGCCCCAAGATCTTTCTTGGGGTGTGGGACGACGACTATGCCTGGCTTTGCAGGGTGCGTGAAGACATGGTGCGACCCCCGCACGCGGTCAAGTTGCCATCCTGTCCGGCTCAGTTCACGTATCAGGTCGGCCCCCTTCATGTGTGTATGCTACACATTTACTCCGACGGGTCAAGCGGCCTTGCTATCGTTCCCACCGCGCAACAGCCGGGCCAGCTAGACAGCGCCATACCCGGCGGCTTTCTGCAGACGCAGCACTTCGTTATCGGTCAGGAAGCGCTTAAGGCGATCACTCTCCTTGAGCTTCCGAACTTAGCCGGCTTTCATCGGGCGCAGGTCGATGATTTTCCGGCTGACAGCGAAGTTGAACACCGAACAAGGCTGGCCACACGCGCTGCTTCGCCTTGCTGCGGGTCGCGCAAAGCTTGCTCGACCCTGCCGATTTCCGGAAATCATGGGGCTGCCATAGGAGCGAAATCTCTCGATCGACTTGCAAGTGCGTTAGTCGATTTTCGTGACTTCGGTAATTGAATCCACGGAATCCCACGATGCGAATGGCACATTCTTCGGCTTCCGCACGACACTCGGAACACCGCATCAGTACAACATCGTGAGATTCTTCAATGTCCCTTGTGTCTGCCAAACACACCATCCAGGCCTGAAGTCGGGCTCCAAGTGGAGGAATACTGGAGGCGCGACCCGGAATCGAACCGAGGTACACGGCTTTGCAGGCCGCTGCATAACCACTCTGCCATCGCGCCGCGAAGGACTTGAAACCAAAAGGGGGAAAGCATGGCTTTCCCCCAGGAAACTTGGAGCGGCAGAAGAGTCTCGAACTCTCGACCTCAACCTTGGCAAGGTTGCGCTCTACCAACTGAGCTACTGCCGCAAAACAGCCGCGCATTATAGCGGCCGTGATCGGTGTGTCAACGACTGCGCGCCGAAATCTCGGGCCAAGCCTTGCGCAGATAGTACGCCATCGACCAAAGCGTAAGCAGCGCCGCAACCCAGAGGGCGAAGTTGCCGAGCAGGACGACGTCGAGCGGACCGATCGGCGCATGCCAGAGCAGCATCGGAATCGCGGTCATCTGCGCGATGGTCTTCAGCTTGCCGACCACCGAGACGGCAACGCTGCGCGATGCGCCTATGTTGGCCATCCACTCGCGCAACGCTGAAATGGCGATCTCGCGACCGATGATGATGAAGGCCAGGAGGGCGTCGGCGCGGTCCAGTTTTACCAGCATCACGAGGGCGGCGGCGACCATCAGCTTGTCGGCGACCGGGTCGAGGAAGGCACCGAACGCCGAGGTCTGATTGAGCTTGCGCGCCAGCCAGCCGTCGATCCAGTCGGTGACGGCAGCGACGAGAAATGCAGTGGTGGCGATGAGGTTCATTTCGACCATCTGCAATGGCAGGTAGTACACGCCGACCACCAGGGGAATCAGGAGGATGCGCGCCCAGGTGAGCAGGTTCGGAATATTCAGCGGCATGTCAGCGGAAGGCGCGATGGATCTCTTCGGCAAGGCGACGCGAAATGCCATCCACCCGGCACAGGTCTTCCACCGTGGCGGCGCGCACGCCGTCGAGACCGCCGAACTGCGCCAGCAGCTTGCGCCGCCGCGCCGGCCCAATGCCGGCGACATCCTCCAGCTTCGAGCGCCCCCGCGCCTTGGCACGCCGGGCGCGGTGCCCCACGATGGCGAAGCGATGGGCTTCGTCGCGAATTTCCTGTATCAGATGAAAGCCTGCGTTATCCATGCTCAATTGTAACGGCAGGGCCCGCCCATGGACGAACAGCGTCTCCAGTCCGGGCTTGCGATCCTCGCCCTTGGCCACGCCAACGCTGGCAAGGTGATCGAGGCCGAGTTCGACCAGCACCTCCCTGGCCACGCGATGCTGGCCCTTGCCGCCATCGATCAGGACCAGGTCTGGCGCCGCGGTGTCGCCGCTTGCCACCTTTTCGTAGCGCCGTGTCAGCGCCTGGCGCATGGCAGCGTAGTCATCGCCGGCCACCACGCCCTCGATGTTGAAGCGGCGATAGTCGCCCTTCTTCATGACCCCATCGACGCAGACGACGCAGGACGCCACCGTGCCCTCTCCCATGGTATGGCTGATGTCGAAGCACTCGATGCGGTGCGGCGGTTCGGCCAGTTCCAGGGCATCCTGCAACGCCGCCAGGCGCCCGCCGCTGCGGTATCGCGCCTGCCAGCGCGACGTGATCGCCAGGCGTCCGTTATTCACCGCCATTTCCATCCAGGCGCGCTCCATTTCGTTGCGCGGTGCACCGGCATTCAAACCTTCCGCCAGTTCGTCGAGCGGCCAGGCGCTGAGGATCAAACGGTTGGGGGCCGGATGCTCGGCATAGTGCTGGGCGAGAAAGGCCACCAGCCCTTCCGCCGCATCCGGATCCCCGGCGAATTCGGGGAAATAGGCGCGATCGCCGAGGTGCAGGCCGCCGCGAATCATCGCCAGATTGATGCACAGGCTTCCCTGCTCGGCCACGGCGGCGACGATGTCGACATCGGCTTCGCGCGTCGAACTGACGTACTGGCGGTGCAGCACCGCCTGCAGCGCGCGTATCTGGTCGCGCAGGTCGGCGGCCGCTTCGAAGTTCAGTTTCTCCGCCTCGGCCTCCATGCGCTGCGTCAATCCATCGATGACTTCGGAATGGCGGCCGCGCAGGAACATCTCCGCCAGCCTGACATCGGCCGCGTACTCGGCGCTTGAAACAAGACCAACGCATGGCCCCTTGCAGCGCTTGATCTGGTGCATCAGGCAGGGCCGCGACCGGTGCGCGAACACGGCTTCCTCGCAGGTACGCAGCAGGAAGGTTTTCTGGATCAACTGGATGCTCTCGCGCACCGCGTAGCCGTTGGGAAACGGTCCGAAATAGCGCGACTTCCTGTCGAAGCTACCACGATGGTAAAAGAGGCGCGGGTGATCGCCGCCGGAAAGGCCGATATAGGGATAGGACTTGTCGTCGCGAAAAAGTATGTTGTACTTCGGCGCCAGTTTTTTGATCAGCGTGTTTTCGAGGATCAATGCCTCGGCCTCGGACCGCGTCGCCGTGACTTCCATCCCCGCCACCTGCTGCAGCATCAGGGCAATGCGCGGGCTGTGGCCGGTTTTCTGGAAGTAGGACGAAACCCGCTTCTTCAGGTTCTTGGCCTTGCCGACGTAAAGTACCGCTCCATCAGCCGAGAGCATGCGATAGACGCCGGGCGCGTCGGTCAGCGAGGCAAGGAATGTTCGGGCGTCAAATCCCGGATCAGCGCTCGATTTCTTTGCGCACAAGGCGGAACACATCCTGAAAGTCGGCGCTGGTGAGACGGCGCGTCTGGGTGTTGTAGCGACTGCAATGGTAACTATCGACCAGCACCCTGCCGCCGGGCAGGTCATGGCGTGCGCCGTGGGCGAAGGCGCATGCCGACTGTTTCAGGCCAACGGCCATCAGCACTGCCTTGTGCGCCACCAGACCCAGTGCCAGGATCACCCTGACCTCGGCCGCTGCCGCGAGTTCCGCCGCCAGGTAGCGATTGCAGCCACGGATCTCGGCAGGCTCGGGCTTGTTCTCGGGCGGCAGGCACTTCACCGCATTGGTGATCCGGCAATCGAGCAGGCGCAAGCCGTCATCGGCGGACACCGATTGCGCGGCGGTCGCGAAGCCGAAGGCATGGAGCGTCTCGTAAAGCAGGATCCCCGCGTAGTCGCCGGTAAATGGTCGCCCGGTGCGATTGGCGCCGTGCATGCCAGGTGCCAGCCCCACCACAAGCAGGCGCGCGCGCGGGTCACCGAACGGCGGCACGGGCCGGGCATGGTAGTCGGGGTGGCGCGTTCTGACGTCGGCCAGGAAACCAGCGAGTCGCGGGCAATCGGTACAGCCAAGCAATTGATCCATTCGGCTAGGATACCGCCTAGCCATGAGCCGTACCGCCCCCTCCTGCGACATTTTCTGCGCCGTGGTCGACAACTATGGCGACGCTGCCGTGTGCTGGCGGCTTGCCCGCCAATTGGCAGACGAACACGGCTGGCGCGTAAGACTGTGGATCGACGACCCCGCGCCACTGAGCCTGCTTGCCCCGGACCATGCCGCAAGCGCGGTCAAGGTCCGCCTCTGGGCGCCCGCCTGGGAGGAGGTGCCTGCGGCCGAGGTGGTGATCGAAGCCTTCGCCTGCGAACTGCCGCCAGCCTATGTCGAGGCCATGGCGCGGCAAGCGCAAACCCCGGTCTGGATCAACCTCGAATACCTTTCCGCCGAGGCCTGGGTGGCCGGCTGTCACGGCTTGCCCTCACCGCATCCGCGACTGCCGCTGGTCAAGCATTTCTTCTTCCCCGGCTTCGATGCGGCCTGCGGCGGACTGCTGCGGGAAGCCGGCTACGACGCCAGGCGTGCCACCTTCGACGAGGCCGCGTTCCGTGCCGAATTCGGCATACCGCCACGCCAAGCGGGAGAACTGACCATCACACTGTTCAGCTACCCCCACGCTCCGCTGGCCCCGCTTTTATGTGCCTGGCGCAAGGCCAATCACCCCGTCACCCTGCTGCTGCCCGGCGCTACCACCGGCGGCGACAGCGGTACGCTGAAGCAGGTGCCCCTGCCCTTCCTGCCGCAGCCGCGTTTCGATGAATTGCTGTGGGCGAGTGACTTGAATTTCGTGCGCGGCGAGGACTCGTTCGTCCGCGCCCAATGGGCAGCCCGGCCCTTCGTCTGGCACATTTACCCTCAGGAAGGCGACGTACATTTGCAGAAACTCGATGCCTTCCTCGCCCGGCACCCGGCCGGCGAGCTGCTGCGGCCCTTCTGGCGCGCCTGGAACGGCGCCGGACGCCTCGACTGGGAGGAGTTTTCGGCCAGCCTGGCCGCCCAGAGCAAGGCCGCCAGGGTATGGGCAGCGACCCTCAAAGGACAAGCCGAACTGACCCGATGCCTTGTGGAATTCTGTCAGCCCAAGCTAAAATGACGGGTTTCCATTTTCAGCCGCAGACAGTCAATCCATGAAAACCGCCCAGGAACTCCGCGCCGGCAATGTCGTGATGGTCGGCAACGACCCCCTCGTCGTACAGAAAGCCGAATACAACAAGGGCGGCCGCAGCGCCGCCGTCGTCAAGTTCAAATTCAAGAACCTTCTCTCCGGCGCCGCCTCCGAGGCCGTGTACAAGGCCGACGACAAATTCGACCAGGTGGTTCCGGAACGCAAGGAATGCACCTACTCGTATTTTGCCGATCCGATGTACGTCTTCATGGACGCCGAGTACAACCAGTACGAAGTCGAGGCCGACAACATGTCCGACGCCATTCCCTACATCGAGGATGGCATGCCCGTCGAGGTTGTCTTCTATGACGGCAAGGCCATCTCGGTCGAGATGCCCAACAGCGTGGTGCGCGAGGTCATTTACACCGAGCCGGCCGTCAAGGGCGACACCTCCGGCAAGGTGATGAAGCCGGCCAAGACCAGCTCCGGCATGGAATTGCCGGTTCCGCTGTTTGTCGAGATCGGCGACAAGATCGAAATCGACACCCGCACCGGCGAATACAAGAACCGCGTCAAGTAAGTCCGCCGCGCGCAGGCAACAGGGCAGCCAAGGCTGCCCTTTTCATTTGGCAAGCGCACGCTCCACCAGCCGCACCCAGTAGCGGATGCCGCTGGCTATCACTTCGTCGTTGAAATCGTAGTGCGGACTGTGCAGCATGCAGCCGCCGGCGCCCGGGCCATTGCCCAGCCACACGTAACACCCCGGCCTGGCCTTTGCAAGGTAGGCGAAATCCTCGGCCCCCATGCTTGGCGGCAGGCTCGTGTGCACCCGCCCGTCACCGGCAATCTCCCGCGCCACGGCCCGCGCAAGCAAGGCCGGCTCAGTTGCGTTGATGGTCGGCGGATAGCCGCGCTCATAACGAAGTTCGACCGCCACATCGTGGGTCGCACCGACGCCGGCGCAGACCCGCCGAACCCCCTGTTCCAGCGCATCCTGAATTCTGGCGTTCAGGCTACGCACCGTACCGCCGAGTACCGCGCTTTCCGGCAGGACATTGTCGGCATGGCCGGCGTGGAAGCGCGTCACGCTGACCACCGCCGCATCCAGCGGGTCGGTATTGCGCGACACCAGTGATTGCAGCGATTGCACCAGCATGCTGCCGGCCACTACAACATCGATCGCCTGGTGCGGCATCGCCGCATGTCCGCCGCGGCCGGTCAGTGTGATTTCGAACCGGTCGGTGCCGGCCATTACCGGCCCCTCGGTAACACCGAAATCGCCGGCGGCCATACCCGGCCAGTTGTGCAGGCCGAACACCATGTCCATCGGGAATCGATCGAACAGGCCCTCCTCGACCATCACGCGGCCGCCGCCTTCGTGTTCTTCGGCGGGCTGGAAGATGAAGTGCACGGTGCCGTCGAAGCTGCGCAGGCTGGACAAGGCCTCGGCCGCACCGAGCAGCATCGCGGGATGGCCGTCATGGCCGCAGGCATGCATGCGGCCGGCATGGCGTGACTGGTGGGCGAACGCGTTCATTTCCTGCAAGGGCAGCGCATCCATGTCGGCACGCAGGCCTATCGACCGGGGGCTGTCGCCGCAGCGCAGGCGTGCCACGACGCCGGTTCTCGCCAAGCCCCGATGCACCTCCAGCCCGACTGATTCCAGATAGGCCGCCACCGTCGCCGATGTCCTTTCCTCGGCAAAGGCCAGTTCGGGATGGGCATGGATGTCACGTCGAACCTCGGTCACCCGGGGCAGAAGCGTCGGCAGGAGTGCATCGATCACGGTAAACGGGCCCTCGCAATGAAGTCTTGTCTTGCCTGCCATCCTAGCAGCCCCGTCCTCCGCTGACGAGAACCCGGGGAGCGATCAGGGTCATGGCAGGGTTTCAGGAAGCGCGTTGTTGAGCTACCATTTCAGCATGGCGATCTCCTCGACCCAGGCAGTTGCCGGATTCAACGCCGTGATCACGGCGCGTGCCGCGTCAGTGCGCGACCCGGCATCCCTGACGCAAAAAATTCCGGCACTGGCCACCCCCGGGGTGTCGGTGACCTTGGGCGGCAGCGCATCGCCGATTTCGGTCTACGATGGGTCCGGACTTTTGCGCGCCGCCCTTGCCGCCGAAGCGGCCGGCGCCCTGCCGGCTGCAACCAAGCCCGGGGCAACAACGTCAGCATTGCAGGACCGTCTGCAAACCGTGCTCGCCCTGAATCCGTCAGCGAGCAACCTTTCCGGCAATGGCCCCGGCGCGGCCGGCCCGACGATTTCCGGCGCGTCGGCGGCGGCTCTGGTCAATGTCGCCGCCGCCCTGCCCGCCGAATCGGCCCCCCCCGACGCTGACGAGGTGCTGCAAAACCTGATTGCCCAGGCACTGAACACCAGCGCTGCGGGGCTCGACCCGGCACGCGCAGCGGCCGCGACACTGGGCTCGGCCGGCGTGCTGAACGCACGATCCGCCAGCGATACCCGGGCCGCCCTTGATGCGCTGCCGGCCGCGCAACTGGAACTCGCCGCCGGCATCCTCGGCAACGGCGGCACCCCGGGATCCGGCACAGCGCTGGGCACCCTGGCGCAAACCAGCAACAATGACGCATCGACGCTGGCATTCAACCGGCTGCTGGCGGCCGACCTTGAGGAAGCCATCGCCGAATCGGACAGCACCAGCCCTCGCCGACGCAGCACGGCCGCCGCCAGCGGCAGCGACCTTCTCCTGGGCAGTGTCTCGCTCCTGACCGGCGCCACCGACACCGCCACCACGGATGCCGAAATCGCCCTGAATGCCGGCGAGCTGGCACTGCCGAACGCGATTTCTTCGGAGGCGCTTGCGCGCCTGGCGATTCGCCCGGTTCCGGCCGGCGGCGGTGGCGGGGAAGCCGACAACGCAGCGGCCGATAGCGAGCGCGTGCCGATCGCGGAGGCCGCTGTTCCCACCCGCGCCACCGCGCCGACGCGCTCCGATGCGACAGCCGAGCCGGTGCGTACGGCGAGGGCCGCCGCAAGTGGCCCGACCACCGCCACTACACCACCGGAGACCCAATCCGCCACGGCCGGAAGCACCATCACGCGCGACCCGCGCTACGCCGAAATCGCCGCCGCGATGAGCATGAGCGCTGCGGTCTATCGATTCCAGACCACGGTCAGCGTCGCCGTCCCGCCGGGTGAAGTCGATCCGGCACGCACGGTGCAGCCGGTGCTTGCCGTACCGCAGGCCAAGTCGATACGCTGACACGGTGACCCCGCATTGACGTTGTCCGAATCACGTGCATCGCCACCGCAAGCCTGAGGGTATGGACGATGCGCACTTTGCTGCGCAACCGCAGCGACGCGTCGCCCACCTCGACATGGATGCCTTCTATGCGTCGGTGGAACTGCTGCGCTATCCCGAACTGCGCGGACAGCCCGTGGTCATCGGCGGACGGCGCGAGCACCAGCCGCAGCCGCTCGCCAACGGCAGCAGACGCTACGCGCGCCTTAAGGACTATGCCGGACGTGGCGTGATCACCACCTCGACCTACGAGGCGCGCAAGCTTGGCGTGTTTTCCGGCATGGGCATGATGAAGGCAGCCCTGCTGGCCCCCGAGGCCATCCTCCTGCCGGTGGATTTCGCCGCCTATCGCAGCTATTCGCGCCGCTTCAAGGATGCGGTTGCGGCAGTCGCGCCGAGGATCGAGGATCGTGGCATCGACGAGATCTATATCGACCTCAGCGATCAGCCGGAGGACAGCCGCGCCCTTGGCGAGCGGATCAAGTGCGCCGTGCGCGAGGCAACAGGGCTGAGTTGCTCCATCGGCATCAGCCCGAACAAACTGTTGTCGAAGATCTGTTCCGACCTCGACAAACCCGATGGTCTGACGCTGCTCGGCCCAGGCGACCTGGAACGCCGGATCTGGCCGCTGCCGGCGCGCAAGATCAACGGCATCGGCCCGCGCGCCGGAGACAAACTTGCCAGCCTGGGCATCCTTACGATTGCCGACCTGGCCGCCGCCGACCCCGCGCTGTTGCAGGAGCACTTCGGCCGCAGTTATGCGCAATGGCTGCTGGACGCCGCAAATGGCGTGGATGAGCGCCCGGTAGTGACACATTCCGAACCACGTTCGATCAGCCGCGAGACCACCTTCGAACGCGACCTGCATGCCCGCCAGGACAAGGAAGCCCTGAACAAGGTCTTTGCCGACCTCTGCGCGCAAGTTGCGGCAGACCTGCAGCGCAAGGGCTACCGTGCCCGCACCATAGGCATCAAGCTGCGCTACGAGGATTTCATCACCGTGACCCGCGACCTGACGCTGCCGCTGGCCACCGACGAGGCCGCCGCGATCCGCCGCGCCGCCTCGACATGCCTGCGTCGGATCCCTTTCGAGAAGCGGCTGCGATTGCTTGGCGTGCGTGCCACGACCCTCTCGCGCGGCGACCTGCTGGCTGACCTCGCCCAGCAGGGCGAACTTCCGCTCGCCCCCGATGGCCGCGACTCGGCGTAATATTCCATCGACACAGGCGTCGATGGAAAATAAGCATAAAACAGCATGACCAGGATCGAAAGGGAGAAGGAAGTCACCAGCATCGAGCAGGAGGAGTTGCGGGGTATCTCGCGCTCCGTCGGCGAGATCGAATGGCTGCTGATGATCGTCGTGCTGCTGTACTACGCCTTCGGCGGCATTGCCGAGGACAACCAGCCGACAGTGATTGTCGCCATGGTGCTCTACGCGGCATGCATCATGGGCTTCCGCTACGCGAATTTCTTCAAGCACGAATCGCGCTGGAAACTCGCGGTCGAGACATGGATCATGACGGCCTTCATCACCTGGGCCCTGTTGCACACCGGGCGACTGGAAAGCCCCCTGCTGAACTCCTACCTGCTGGTGATCATCACCAGCGCGCTGGCTCTGGGCAAACTCACCACGCTGCTCGAACTGGCCCTGATCGCCGCCTGCATCGTCCTGCTTGGCGAGGGAAGCGCCAGGGACATCCTCACCTTGTCCTATGTTGCCGGACTATTTGCCCAGTTCGCACCGTTTGTCCTGGTTGCCTACATCACAACGATGTTCGCCTCCGACATTCGTTACGGACTCAACCAGGTCAAACTCCTGGCGGAAACCGACGAACTGACCAAGACCTACAACCGGCGCGGCTTCGCCATCATCGCCGACCGCCTGTTCGGCCAGGCCGTACGCTACAAGCGTCCGATCAGCATCCTGATCCTCGATTGCGACAACCTAAAACAGGTCAATGACAGCAACGGACACAAGGCCGGCGATGCCCTGCTGGTCGGCCTGGTCAGTTGCATTCAGGGACACTTGCGGCATACCGATATCCTCGTGCGGCATGGCGGCGACGAATTCATCGTGCTGCTGCCGGAAACCCCGGCACCGGGCGCCGTCGATGCCGCACAGAAGATACGCCAGGCCGTGGAGCAGAATGCACTGGCGATAGACGGCCAACTGATCAAAACCACCGTCAGCATCGGCGTCGCCAGCTACCCGGAAGACGGCAGTTCGCTCGACCTGATGCTGGCCCATGCCGACCGCAACATGTACCAGGCCAAACTGGCCGGACGCAACCGCGTGGTCTATCAGTCCGCCCTCGACGCAGCCGCGGCTGACGCTTCGGGCAGGCAGACCATCGTCGGCGAATCCTAGGGGTAGAGCCCGCGCTGTTCGCGCGCCGAGAGAACGCGCTCGCAGGCGATGATGAAGGCAGCGGTCCGCAGCGGCAGGCCGCGCTCCCCGGCAAGTTGCCAGACTTCGCCAAAGGCCTTCACCATCACGCCTTCCAGGCGCAGTTTGATCTCGTCCTCGCTCCAGAAGAAACTGGAAAAGTCCTGCACCCATTCGAAATAGGACACTGTGACGCCACCGGCATTGGCCAGCACATCGGGGACCACGACGATGCCGCGTTCGCGCAGGATGTCGTCGGCCGTCGGCAGCGTCGGGCCGTTGGCGCCTTCGACGACCAGCTTCGTCCGCACCGCAGCGGCCCGTTCCGCCGTGAGCTGCCCTTCCAGCGCCGCCGGAACGAGAATGTCGCATTCCACATCCCAGAAGTCTTCGGTGTTCACGCGCTCGCCGCCGGTGAAGCCTGCCAGGCTGCCGGACTCGGCGCAGCAGGCGATTGCCGCCGCGACATCGATGCCGGCCGGATTGACCACCGTGGCACCGACATCCTGGATCGCCACCACGCGCGCGCCATACTCGGCAAAGCAGCGCGCGGCAATGCTGCCGACATTGCCAAAGCCCTGCACCGCGACGCGTGCGCCGGCAATCGGTATCCCCAGCCGCTGGCCGGCTTCCCGCGCCGCAATGAAAACGCCGCGACCGGTGGCCTCCTGGCGGCCCAGGGAGCCGCCCAGCGCCACCGGCTTGCCGGTGACGACTCCGCTCGCGGTATGGCCGACATTCATCGAGTAGGTATCCATCATCCAGGCCATGACCTGCTGGTCGGTGCCGACGTCGGGTGCGGGAATGTCACGATCCGGACCGATCGCGCTGCCAATCTCGGAGGTGTAGCGGCGGGTGATGCGCTCCAGTTCGCCGCGCGACAAGGAACGCGGATCGAGGCGTATGCCGCCCTTGGCGCCACCGAACGGCAGACCAAGTGCGGCGTTCTTGATCGTCATCCAGCCGGCCAGCGCCATCACTTCATTCAGCGACACCTCCGGATGGAAGCGCACGCCACCCTTGCCCGGACCACGCGACATGTTGTGCTGCACACGGTAGCCCTCGAAGTGCGCCACCGTGCCGTCATCACGCACGATGGGGACATCGACAATAAGCACGCGCTTCGGATGCTTCAGGGTTTCCACCCAGCGCGTCAGCGTGCCGAGATAGGGCGTAACACGGTCGATCTGTTCAAGGAAACTGGCCCACGGTTCCAGCCGCGAGGGATCGAGGAAGGACAGTCCGCCGTTCGACTTGGTCATCATGCAAGCTCCGGTTTGGTTCAGATGGAAGACGCCGCACGCGCGCCCTGGTCGTAGCGTCCCGAGAGCGTGCGCAGCAGCCGCGCCAGATCGCCGATGCGCTGGTTCTCGTCCGCCGCGCCGGCAAAGCCGGGCATCAGGCAGGCCTCGCGCACCTGGCGGTAACGCTCGCACAGGGCGACGCCGGCGGGCGTCGTCGCCCAGAACACCTCCTTGCCGCGCCGGGTGCCGTGCACCAGGCCCAGGTTGGTCAGTTTCTTCAGGGCATAGGACACCACGTGCGTGTCCTCGATGTTGAGCACGAAGCAGATGTCGGCGAGCTTTTTCTCGCGCCCCCGATGGTTCACGTGATGCACCACGAGGATCTCGGTTTCCGTCATGTCCTTGACGCCGGCGGCGGCCATGCAGCGAATCATCCAGCGTCCGAAGGCGTTGCTGGCGATGATCATGCCGAACTCGAATTCCGAAAGTTCGGGGCATCGTTCCGAGACCAGATGCTCCGACGACACGATGCGGCTGACACCGGAATCGTCTTCCGCAGGGGGCGTTCCGGATGTTGCCGAGGTTTTGCGCTGCGCCATGACCAAGCCTCCGTGTTGATATTATTTCAACAATTTGTTGACAAAATGTCAACGTTCCATTAACGTTTTACTCAGACGATTATAGATTCCCGGATCGGCGGCCCCCCGCACCCGATCGGCACAACGAGGAACCTGGATGGACCTGATGCGCCCACATGACTCGCTCGCCGGTGATGCCGCCCGCGCCGATATCCGCAGCGGCACGTGGACCGGGCATACCAGTGGCAGGGCGGCGGATCTCGTGCAGGGCAATCTGGTAATCCTCCCCGAGCGTGACGCCGGCGACTTCCTGCGCTTCTGCCAGCGCAACCCCAAGCCCTGCCCCCTGCTTGCCGTCGGCGAACCCGGCGATCCCAGGCTTCCCGGCCTGGGCGCCTCGATCGACATCCGCCATGACGTCCCGCGCTACCGAGTCTGGCGGGAAGGCCGCCTGGACGGCGAGCCGACCGACATTGCCGACCTGTGGCGCGACGACTTCGTCAGCTTCGTCATCGGCTGTTCCTTCTCCTTCGAACAGGCCCTGATCGAAGATGGCATTCCCCTGCGACACGTCAGCGAAGGCCGCAACGTCGCGATGTATCGCACCGGCATTGCGACAACGCCGGCCGGCCGATTCAGCGGCCCGCTGGTGGTGTCGATGCGACCCTTGCGCGCCACCGACGCGATCCGCGCCATCCAGATCACCTCCAGATTCCCGGGGGTCCACGGTGCTCCGGTCCATATCGGCAACCCGGCGCTGATCGGCATCGCCGATCTGGCACAACCCGACTATGGCGATCCGGTTACCGTTGCGGCGGACGAACTGCCGGTCTTCTGGGCCTGCGGCGTCACCCCGCAGGCCGCGCTGCTGAGCGCACGCCCCGAAATCTGCATCACCCACGCCCCCGGCGCGATGCTGATAACCGACTTGTCGAATCGGCACCTGGCAAGTTTCTAACCACGATCCACGAGGAGAAAATCAATGAAAAAACTGCTGTTCGCCTGCCTGGCCGCCACTACCCTGACGGCCACCGCCCAGACCAAATGGGATCTTCCTTCCGGCTACGGAGCCAACACGTTCCAGACCAAGAACCTCCAGCAGTTCGTAAACGACGTCAATGCCGCGTCCGCCGGCAAACTGGTCGTCACGCTGCACCCCGGCGCCTCCCTGTTCAAGCAGCCGGAAATCAAGCGCGCGATACAGACCGGCCTGGTGCCGATGGGCGAATTCATCATCTCCGGGCTGTCGAACGAGAACCCGCTGTTCGGCGTCGACTCGATCCCCTTCCTCGCCACCAGCTATGCCGATGCGCGCCGCCTCTACGAGGCTGCCAAGCCGGTGCAACAGAAAGTCCTCGCCGCGCAGGGCCTGAAGCTGCTCTACTCCGTGCCATGGCCTGGCCAGTCGCTGTACTCGGTGAAGCCGATCAACGGCCCGGCGGACGTCAAGGGTACCAAGATGCGGGCCTACAACCCGGCAACGACCAAGATCGCGCAGATGCTCGGCGCCGCGCCGGTCACCATCCAGTTGCCGGAACTTGGCCAGGCCCTGGCGACGGGCGCGGTGCATAACTTCCTGACGTCCAGCGCCAGCGGCGCCGACGGCAAGCTCTACGAGCAGACGAAGTTCTTCTATCCGGTGAACGGCTGGTATCCGCGCAACGTGGTCGCTGTCAGCCAGAAGTCCTTCGACGGCCTGGACAAGGCGACGCAGGCAGCCATACTCAAGGCCGCTGAAACCGCCGAAACCCGTGGCTGGGAGGCCAGCGAAAAGAACGACAGCGACTCGCTGGCCGTCCTTAAATCCAACGGCATGACCATCTCGCAGCCGGCCGAGTCCCTGCGCAAGGACCTGCTGGCCATCGGCGAAAAAATGACTGCCGAATGGCTGGCCGCCGCCGGCGCCGACGGCAAGGCGATCATCGACGCCTATCGCAAGAAGTAAGACGCCCCCGCCGGAAGGCCTGGCCCGCGTGGCGGGGCTTCCGCCCTCCGCCACACCGGCGGCGGAGGCGAAACGGCGGGTACCCGCCGCAGCGCGCGCCGGCCCCCAGCCACCCAGCAGGAAGCCCCGATGGACGCCATTGCCAACCGCTTTTACCAGTTTCTCCTCGCGCTGGCCTGCATATCGATGGTCGCGGCCTTCGTCTCCGTGCTGCTCGGCATCATCGGCCGGCAGATCGACTGGAACCTGCCGGGCCTCGACGCCTATGCCGGCTACTCGATCGCCGCCACCCTGTTCCTGGCCTTGCCGGCCTCGCTGCAGCACGGTGACCACATCCGCGTCACCCTGCTGCTGCGCCATCTGCCGCCCGGCCTGCGTTCCGCGTTCGAATACGGATGCCTGCTCACCGCGCTGTCGCTCGCGATCCTGCTGGCCTGGTTTGCGTCACGCCTGGCCTGGGTCTCCTACACGCTGCATGACGTCTCGCCCGCCGCTGACGCCACGCCGCTGTGGATCCCGCAGATGACCATGGTGCTCGGCTGCATCGGGTTCGCCATGGCCTTCCTCCAGGCCCTGGTGGCGCATTGGCGCAAGCAGCCCTTCTTTCACCAGCCGGATGACGGCGAATTCGATCATGCCGAATAATTTCCGGGAGTACGCGACATGGAAATAGCCCTCGCCGTCGGACTGGTGGTTCTGCTCTTCCTGGTGCTCGGTTCCGGACTCTGGATCGGCCTGTCGCTGCTCGGCGTCGGGCTGATCGCCATGGAGTTCGTCAGCAGCCGGCCGGTCGGCGACGCCATGGTGCTCACCATCTGGGGATCAAGCTCCAGTTGGACCCTGACCGCCCTGCCGCTGTTCCTCTGGATGGGCGAGATCCTGTTTCGCACCAAGCTCTCCGAAGACATGTTCGAAGGTCTCGCGCCATGGCTCAACCGCCTGCCCGGACGCCTGCTCCATACCAATGTCCTGGGCAGCACCATATTTGCCGCCGTGTCCGGCTCGTCCGCCGCAACCTGCGCCACGATCGGGCGCATTTCGCTGCCCGAACTGCGGCGTCGCGGTTATCCGGAGGCAATGGCAGTCGGCACGCTGGCCGGATCCGCCACGCTGGGGTTGTTGATTCCGCCCTCGATCATCATGATCGTCTACGGCGTTGCCGCCGACGTCTCGATTGCCAAGCTGTTTCTTGCCGGGGTCTTTCCCGGCCTGATGCTGGCGGCGATGTTCATGGCCTATATCGTCATTTGGGCGCTGCTCAATCCCGACAAGATTCCGCCTCCGGATCCGCCCGTCAGCCTGGCGCGCAAGATCCACGCGGCACGCCACCTCGTCCCGGTCGTCGTGCTGATCGGCCTGGTCCTCGGTTCGATCTACAGCGGCATCGCCACGGCGACCGAAGCCGCCGCACTGGGCGTGGCCGGATCGCTGATCGTCGCCGCCTGGGAACGCAGCCTGAGCTGGAAAGCCTTCGTCGATGGCCTGATGGCGGCCTGCCGGGTGTATTGCATGATCGGCCTGATACTTGCCGGCGCCGCATTCCTGACCCTGGCCATGGGCTTCGTCGGCCTGCCGCGCCAGCTCGCCGAGTTCATCGGCGCCCTGAACCTGTCACCGCTGGTGCTAATGCTGGTGCTGGCGCTGTTCTTCATCGTCCTCGGCTGCTTCCTCGACGGCATTTCGATGGTGGTCCTGACCATCGGCGTGCTGTTGCCGACGGTGCAGGCCGCCGGCTTCGACCTCATCTGGTTCGGCGTCTTCGTCGTGCTCGTCGTCGAGATGGCGCAGATCACGCCGCCTGTCGGCCTCAACCTGTTTGTCCTGCAGGGCCTGACGCGCCACGAGATCACCTTCATCGCCCGCACCGCCGCACCCTTCTTCGCGGTGATGAGCCTCGCCGTGCTGGCCACCTACTACTTCCAGGAAATTGTCCTGTGGCTGCCGCAGCGCATGTGACAACGCTCGCTGTGCCCCGGCGACCGACTCCGGATGCCACTGCATGACACCGCGCATCCTGCCCCTGGGCGATGGCGCGCTGACGCTGGAATTCGGCTCGCGCATCGACCCGCAACTGCACCGGCGCGTGATGGCGGCGCGCGCCGCGCTGGCCCGTTTGCCCGGCATCACCGACCTGGTGCCGACCTACCGCTCGCTGACGGTGCATTTCGACCCGCTGGCGACCGACCACGAGGCTGTGCGCCGTGAGCTGGCACGCGCGGCGGCCACGGACGCCGCCGCCGCCACCATTCACGGCAGCCGCACCTGGGAGGTGCCAGTCTGTTTCGGTGGCGAGGAAGGTCCGGACCTCGCGACGGTTGCCGCCGCCACCGGATACCGTGAGCCCGAACTGATCGAGGCACTCTGCGGCCTCGAACTGCGGGTCTACCTGATCGGCTTCCTGCCCGGCTTTCCCTACCTTGGCGAACTGCCCGAACGCCTGCGCCTGCCCCGCCGCAGCTCGCCGCGCCTGGCGGTGCCCGCCAACAGCGTCGCCATCGCCGGCGCGCAGATGGCCATCTACCCCTGGCGCAGCCCCGGCGGCTGGCACCTGCTCGGGCGCACACCCCTGCGCCTGTTCGATGCCGCCGACGAATCCCAGCCGGCACTCTTCGCACCGGGCGACACCGTCCGTTTCAAAGCGATCTCCGCGCCGGAGTTCGCCCGCCTGCATCCGGCCGCCACGGCATGAACGCTGCGCTTGAACTCCTCGCCTGCCCGGCGCCGGCCAGCATTCAGGACCTCGGCCGCGCGGGCTTCCGCCACCTCGGCGTACCCTTGTCCGGGGCACTTGACCCACACTGGCTAAGGATTGCCAACGCTCTCGTGGACAATCCGCCCGATGCCGCCTGCATCGAGATGCGCCTCGCCGGCCCGCAGGTGCTCGCGCATCAGGATTGCATCTTCGCCATCGCCGGCGAGGTCGACGCCCGACTGGGCGGAAATGATGGATCGCGACCGATCGCCGCCTGGCGCAGCCATCATCTGCGTGCCGGCGAGCAACTGCGCATCGCCGCCGTCAGAAGCGGTGTGGCCTACCTGGCGCTGGCGGGCGGGGTCGCCGTCCCCCGCCTGCTGGGTAGCCGTTCCAGCTACCTGCGCGCCGGGCTGGGCGAGGTGCTTGCCACCGGCACGCGCTTGAAAGTCGGCGCTGGCGGTACGGCGCTGCTGCAGCGCATGACGCCTGCCGCCACGCCCGACACAGGTATGTTGCGGATCATCCCCGGTCCGCAGCGCGACCATTTCACCGAAGCCGCCTGGCAAAGCCTGCTCGACGCCGAGTTCGAAGTCAGCCGCGAAGCCGATCGCATGGGCCTGCGCCTGCATGGGCCCCGGCTTGCCCACGCCTCGCTCGACGCTGCCGACATCGTTTCCGATGCCGTGACGCCCGGCGTGATCCAGGTGCCCGGCGACGGCAGCGCCATCATCCTGCTGGCGGATGGACAAACCGTCGGCGGCTACCCGAAGATCGCCGTCGTCATCGGCGCCGACCTGCGCCGGCTGGGCCACCTGCTGCCCGGCCAGCGCCTGCGCTTCGCCGCCGTATCGCTGGAAGAAGCTCTCGAAGCGCGTCGCCAGGCGGCACACGAGCTCGCCTGCCAGATTCAGGGCATTGCCCCGATACGCGAAGAACCCGATCTGCAGGCCTTGTATTCCGCGAACCTGATCGACGGAGTGGTCAATGCCGATGCCTGCGATTAACCTCAACGCCGACCTCGGCGAGGGCTACGGCCCCTGGACCATGGGCGACGATGCCGCCATGCTCGGCATCGTTACCTCGGCCAACGTCGCCTGCGGCGGCCATGCCGGCGACCCGGACGTGATGCGCCGCACCGTGCGCCTGGCACGCAAGCGCGGCGTCTCGATCGGCGCGCACCCGAGTTACCCGGACTTGCGCGGCTTTGGCCGGCGCCCGATGACGCTGACCGGGACCGAGCTGGAAAACCAGATCGCTACCCAGCTTGGCGCCCTCGCCGGCATCGCCGCCCTGGAAGGTACCCAGGTCACCCACGTCAAGCCGCACGGTGCGCTGAACAACCAGGCCTGCGTCGATCGCGGCCTGGCCGACGACATCTGCCGTGCCGTGCGCTGCATCGACCGAGATCTGATCCTGCTGGCGCCGGCGGCCTCGCAACTCGTCGCCGCCGGCCATGCCGCCGGGCTGGCGGTGGTCGAGGAAATCTTCGCCGACCGTGCCTACCTGCCCGATGGCCAACTGGTGCCGCGCGCGCGGCCCGACGCCATGATCCACGGCCCCCGTGCCTGCCTCGACCATGTACTGGCAATGCTCGCCGAGGCGGCTCTGATCGCCGTCGATGGCAGCCGCCTGCCCACCCCCATCGGCAGCATCTGTGTCCATGGTGACGGGGCGGAAGCGGTGGCCGTGGCCACCGCCATCCGCGACGGTCTGGACCGCGCCGGCTATCGGCTCGTCCCCCTCCCTGAAGTGGCCAACGACGCCTGACGGTTAGAATCGGTGGATGAACCTCCCTCTCCTGCGCAACGCGGATTTGCGCGCGCTCGAAACCCGTCACGCCAGGGCGCGTCCATCCCTGATGGAACGCGCCGGGTGCGCTGCGGCGACGTGGGTGCTGGAACGCCATGGCCGCGGCCGGGTGCTGATCTGCGCAGGCCCGGGCAACAATGGCGGCGATGGCTTTGTCATGGCACGCGAGCTGGCACATGCCGGCGCGCCGGTCAGCGTCCTGTTCGCCGCCGAGCCCTCGCGCCTGCCGCCTGACGCCGCTGCCGCTTACCAGAGTTGCCGTGCCACCAGCGCCGACTTTTGCACTGAAGTCCCGCCCGGCAATTTCTCGCTGGTGGTTGATGCCCTGTTCGGCATCGGCCTGACGCGACCGATCGAGGGAGACTATGCACGGCTGATCGAGCGCATCAACGCCTTTGGCGGCCCGATCCTGGCGCTCGACGTGCCCAGCGGTATCGATGGCGACACCGGCCGTGTCCTCGGCGTCGCGGTAAAGGCAACCCACACCCTGAGTTTCATTGGCGCCAAGCCCGGCTTGTATACCCTCGATGGTCCCGAACACTGCGGCGAGCTCAGCACAAGCGACCTTGGCCTTGATCTCGCCGGCTTGTCCGGAGCTCTGGTATCCACCGACGACTTCGGCGCCTGCCTGCGGGCGCGGCGTCGCAACAGCCACAAGGGCAGCTACGGCTCACTGGCCGTCATCGGTGGAGCACCGGGCATGACCGGTGCCGCACTGCTGGCCGCCCGCGCCGGACTGATGCTCGGCGCCGGCCGCGTCCATGTCGGGCTGCTGGCGCCGCTGGCACTCGATCCGGTGCATGCCGAATTGATGCTGCGCACGCCTGGCGACGCCATCACCCATGCCACAGCGCTGGCAATTGGCCCGGGGCTGGGCACCAACCCAGAGGCAGTCGACCTGGTGCGCCGTGCTGCCAGCGCCGACTTTCCGGTACTGTTCGATGCGGATGCCCTGAACCTGCTGGCGGCCCATCCGGTCCTCGCCCGGACGCTCTCCCGCCGACAGGCGCCCAGCCTGCTGACGCCGCACCCCGCTGAAGCAGCTCGCCTGCTGGCCATCGGCACTGATGCGGTGCAGGCCGACCGCGTCGCGGCGGCACAGGAACTCGCCACGCGCTTGAACGCCACCGTAGTGCTCAAGGGCTGCGGCACGGTGATCGCGTTTCCGGATGGCCGCTGGCGCGTCAATGCCAGCGGCAATCCCGGCCTGGCCACCGCCGGCAGCGGCGACGTGCTCTCCGGCATCGCAGGTGCCCTGCTGGCGCAGGGCTGGCCGGTCGAGCCGGCCGCCTGCGGCGCCGTGCATCTGCATGGCCTGGCCGCCGAGCGCCTTGTACGCGAAGGCGTCGGGCCGGTCGGCATGTGCGCTGGCGAGCTGATCGGCGCCGCCCGCCAGGAACTGAATCGCCTGATCGGGGCACATGCCTGACCGCCACAAGGTCGGCTATGCCGTCCTGCTCATGATCGGCGCCACCCTGTGCTTCGCCGCGCTCGACGCCACCTCGAAGTATCTGTCACGGACCTACCCGATCCCGATGATGGTGTGGGGCCGCTACACCTTCCACTGCCTGATGATGCTGATCTTCCTCGCGCCGTCGATGCGCTTCCAGCTCGTCGCCACGACACGCCCCCTGGCCCAGATCACGCGGGCGCTGATGCTTACCGGCACGACCGGCTTCTCGATGGCCGGCTTCTCGATGATGCCGCTGGCGGAAAGCACCGCCTTCCTCTTCGTCACCCCCCTGGTGGTGGTGATCCTTTCGCACTTCCTGCTCAAGGAATCGATCACGCACGGACACTGGCTGGCAGTGCTCGTGGGCTTCGGCGGCGCCCTGCTGATCGCCCGGCCCGGCGGCGCCCTCAACCTGCAGGGCATCTTCTGGATGTCCCTTGCCGCCGCCTGTTATGCCATCTACCAGATCCAGACGCGACAGCTTTCCCCCACCGAAAACACCCTGACCATGCTGTTCTACACCGCGCTGGTAGGCACCGTGTCGATGACGCTGGCGGCGCCACTCTACTGGGGCGGGCCGACGCCGGGCTGGCTCGACGCCGCGCTGATCGCCTCACTCGGCATCTTCGGCGGTACCGGACACCTGATGCTGACGCGGGCATTCCGCTACGCCGCAGCCTCCTTCCTCTCGCCCTTCCTCTACGGCCAGTTGGTCTGGGCCGGCGTACTCGGCTACCTGTTCTACGACCACCTGCCCGACCTGCTGTCGATCAGTGGCATGGTGATCATCGTCGCCAGCAGCCTGTCAATCGCCCTCGGCGACCGCTTGCGCCGCCGCGCCTGATCAGTTAAAACAGCCGCACCCCGCAGCCGCCAGCCGAGGTGACCATGTTGCAGAAGCTCGACGCCGTCCTTCCTCAGCGCTACCACGCCTGGGCGCTGTGCATCCTCGCCGGCGGCATCTGCCTGCTGCTGGTGCCGATCTCTCCATTGTGGTGGTGGCCGACAGCGGTGTTCGGCGGCCTGGCCCTGGTAGGCCTGATCGACTTCTCCCAGCCGCGCCAGGCGATCCGTCGCAACTACCCGGTACTGGCCCATTTCCGCTTTTTTTTCGAGTACATCCGCCCCGAGATCCGCCAGTACTTCATCGAGGCCGACTCGGAAGAGCTGCCGTTCTCGCGCGCCCAGCGCTCGATCATCTACCAGCGCTCCAAGCAGGCCCTCGACAAGCGCCCGTTCGGCACCCAGCTCAACCTCTATGAGCCGCACTACGAGTGGATCAACCATTCGATCGCGCCGGTGCACATCGACAACCATGACTTTCGCATCACCGTCGGCAGCCCCGCCTGCAGCCGGCCGTACTCGGCAAGCGTGTTCAACATATCGGCGATGAGCTTCGGCGCGCTTTCGGCCAATGCCATCCTGGCGCTCAATGAAGGCGCCCGACGCGGGAAATTCTTCCACGACACCGGCGAAGGCTCGATCTCGCGCCATCACAAGCAGAACGGCGGCGACCTGGTGTGGGAAATCGGCAGTGGCTACTTCGGCTGCCGCGATGCCAACGGCAAATTCGACGGCGCGCGCTTCGCCGACAACGCCGCGCAGGACCAGGTGCGGATGATCGAGATCAAGCTCTCGCAGGGCGCCAAGCCGGGCCACGGCGGGGTCCTGCCCGGTGCCAAGGTATCCCCCGAGATCGCCGAGGCGCGCGGCGTGCCGGTCGGTGTGGACTGCATTTCGCCGCCCAGTCATTCGGCGTTCACCACCCCCCTGCAACTGCTCGAATTCATCGCCCGCCTGCGCGATCTGGCCCAGGGCAAGCCGGTCGGCTTCAAGCTCGCCATCGGCCACCCCTGGGAGTGGTTTGCCATCGTCAAGGCCATGCAGAAAACCGGCATCGTTCCCGACTTCATCGTCGTCGATGGCGGCGAAGGCGGCACCGGTGCCGCGCCGCTAGAATTCACCGACCACGTCGGCGCACCGCTGCGCGAGGGTTTGATGCTGGTGCACAACACGCTCGTTGGCGTCAACCTGCGTCCGCAGATCTGCCTGGGTGCCTCGGGCAAGATCGTCACCGCCTTCGACATGGCGCGCACCATCGCCACCGGCGCCGACTTCTGCAATTCCGCGCGCGGCTTCATGTTCGCGCTCGGCTGCCTGCAGGCCCAGACCTGCCACACCGGACACTGCCCGACCGGGGTCACCACCCAGGATCCGCTGCGCATGCGTGCTCTCGACGTCGGCGACAAGTCGTCACGCGTGCATCAGTTCCACCGCAACACGCTGATCGCGCTCAAGGAAATGCTCGGCGCCGCCGGCCTGCACCACCCCGGCGAGTTGGGGCCCGAACATGTGATCCGCCGCGTTTCCGCCACCGAGGTGCGCTCGCTCGCTGCGCTCCATCACTGGGCCCGTCCAGGCGAACTGCTGGCGGGTGTGCCGGATCATCCGGTGTTCAAGGTGTTCTGGGACGCCGCCAGTGCCGACAACTTCAACCCGCCGGCGACCACCCTGAGCCTGCGTGGATCCAAGATGCGCTGAGGGCCGATGCTAGAATCGATCGCATCCTTCATCCTGCAGCAGACACCATGGAATTTCCGCTTCAACTCGGCGCCGAAGTGCAGCGCAACGTGCTCGCCGCCCTTGTCGAGGACATCGGCGGCGGCGACCTGACCGCCCTTCTCACCCCGGCATCGCGCCGCTCGCTGGGCACGGTGATCAGCCGCGAAGATGCCATCCTCGCCGGGACGGCCTGGTTTGACGCCTGCTTCAGGCAACTTGACCCTCTTGCCCAGATTCGCTGGGAAGCCGACGATGGCGACCGGATCGGCGCCGGCCAGCCGATCTGCGCGATCGAAGCCAACACCCGCGCCCTGCTCACCGCCGAGCGCGCCGCGCTCAACTTCCTGCAACTGCTGTCGGGCACCGCCACCCTGACCCGCCACTATGTCGATGCCATCGCCGGCACGCGTGCTCGCATCGTCGACACCCGCAAGACCCTGCCCGGGCTGCGCCTCGCCCAAAAGTACGCCGTCACCTGCGGCGGTGGCAGCAACCACCGGCTCGGGCTCTACGACGGCATCCTGATAAAGGAAAACCACATCATGGCCGCCGGCGGTGTCACCGCCGCGCTGACCCAGGCCCGCGCCATCGGCCGCCACGACGTCTTCATCCAGATCGAAGTCGAAACCCTGGAACAACTGGCGGAAGCCCTCGACGCCGAAGCCAGAATGATCCTGCTCGACAACATGGACCTGACCCGGATGCATCAGGCCGTGGGCCTCACCGCCGGTCGTGCCGAACTCGAAGCCTCGGGCAGTGTCAGCCTCGAAACCGTGCGTGCGATCGCCGAAACCGGGGTCGACCGGATTTCAATCGGCGGCCTGACCAAGAACGTGCGCGCGATCGACTTTTCACTGCGGCACAGCGAGGGCTGATCCGTTATAATTCGCGCCCTGTCTGCCCGGCCGGTTCGTGGCACGCGGCAGCGGAGAGGTGGATGAGTGGTTTAAGTCGCACGCCTGGAAAGCGTGTTTAGGATAATATCCTAACGAGGGTTCGAATC